>Ga0164296_1003459_pt1 | contig 14899 bp, 3 predicted proteins | sample GEODES057metaG_FD_113533 | JGI IMG/M metagenome (GOLD analysis project Ga0164296, IMG submission 113533) | Dystrophic lake water microbial communities from Trout Bog Lake, Wisconsin, USA - GEODES057 metaG | ecosystem: Environmental > Aquatic > Freshwater > Lake | place: USA: Trout Bog Lake... | reverse complement strand
GAAATGCCCCACCTGATGCAAAAGGTGTTAATTTTACATTGATTGTTTCATTATCTAGTGAGTTTGCATACTGATATCCAGTCATGGCATATCCGGATATAATATTTTTTGCGTAACCCTTGGCGTCTGTAGTCATCAGACCAGTTCCATCATTAAAGATAATCCCTTCTATTTGATACTCCGTGAGCCCTGGGTGTGCTGCTTGATAAGAATCTGGTGGCGGAGATGTTACTGCCCATACTCCATATGGTTGATTAGGATATCCGTTGAATATGCTTATGGTGAATTCAGTACCGCTGTTTCCGCTAGGAGGATCAACTTGTATTGTTGTTGGTAACGATACAAAAGCGGCAGTACTATAAATGCCGTTTGGGTCAACTGCATTATATTGATCTTGAACTTCCTGCGCGGTTATTCCCGATGCAAGCGATATGGAAATTGGAGGTATCTTATTTTTATCCATATAGGCCGCAATTTGAGACGGTGTTAGCCCGTTGATTGCATCTGCTAGTTGTTTTATCACATCCGGAGTAGGTAGAGAGTCTGATGTTGTACCCGATGTTGTACCGCTTGCAGTGGCAACCGTTATTGCATTTACCGATGCTCCAGAGTTTGTTGTTGAGGATGCGGAACTGGATCCTGGAACGGATACTATAACACCCGAAGCATAAGTCGGATTGTTGGCCGATGTTGATGCAGTTGTAACACTAGGAGTTAATGTTGCCTGATTTGGTATTATTGTACCATTGCTGGCCGCAGGTGCACCAGGTTGCAAGAAAGTTGATAGTAGTCCGTTGTTCCAACGTATTTGAACACCGCCATCTTGTCCATTGCCGCCTGACCATCCCAATGGATTTACTGCATTTTGGAATCCTGCTCCGCCACCACCAGATCCATATCCCAATCCAGCCGAACCTGTAGCAGTCGATGCAGTAGTGGATTGAGTAGACTTACCGCCTATTCCGCCTGGTCCGCCTGCACCAAATGGAGTTGACCCACCGGCACCACCATTGCCTGATGCGCCATCACTTTGTCCAGCATCGCCTGTAACACCATTGGCTCCGTTAGGATAGCCGCCAGTGCCGCCTAGGCCACCAACGCCTGGTGGAGGAGGGTTAGAACTTCCTCCACCAAAAATACTGTTTACTAAATTTCCAATAACTCCGGCATTTTTTTTGGATCCGCCACCAGAATCTCCACCTGCCAAGGCACCTGTTCCGCCTGTGGCAGTTAATGTACCTTGTGATCCTGTAATGGAAGTAGTACCACCATCACTACCTCCGGCAGTGGACCCACGTCCTGACGTTAACCCACCAGCACCACCAGCACCAACTGTAATTGTTAGAGTTTCGCCAGGTACTGTAGGAAATGTGACTCCGCTTTGATATCCACCAGAGCCACCACCGCCACCAGCTCCGCCGGAGTCTACTTCTTCTCCAGTGCCACCACCACCGCCACCACCTACTAGGTCAACAGTGATTGAAGTAACACCAGGTGGTACTAACCAACTGTATGTACCAGCACCAAGTGCATTTACTACGCCGCCACTGGGATAAAACTGTTTCCAAATTCCGTTATCGTTGTAATAAGCCGCAGACACTGGGACCCAGTTTCCGCCTTGATTGATAGAAAAGTTAGTGACTTTTTTCCAAGTGCCTTGCTGATTAACCCAAATTGCTCTGTTCTCTGCAGCCATGTGTTATCCTACCTGGAACCAAAAATCTCCATTGGAGCCACCCGATGGCGGCGATCCAGCAACAGTATACCCGCTTCCTTGCCAGCTACTACCAATGCCACCCACTGCGGCATGTACAAATGCAGTGGTAGCAACTGTTCCGCTATTATCACCCGATGACGGAGTTGGTGCACTGACCGTGCCAGTAAATGTCGGATTTGCCTTGGGTGCAAATGATCCTGTGGCAGCTGTAATTGCAGCGTTTCTTGCTGACACTTCGCTGGTAAATTTGCTATTATAATCAGCTGCCAAAACACCAGCCGAAGCATCTACATATGCAGTTGTAGCAATAGTTGTGCTATTGTTGTTTGGTGATGGTGTTGGAGCTGCCGGAGTTCCAGTAAATGTCGGACTTGCTATTGGTGCTTTGGTATTTAATCCGCCATTTAATGCATTAATATTAGATGCAGTTGTTGCTAGATTAGCAACTATCAATGTAACATTTGACACCAAAGCCGACGCTACCGCAGTGATATTAGCTACTGCAGCATTTTCCACTGCGGTAATTTGAGATATCAATTGGTTAGTCACCACTGATATGTTAGCAAGATAATCTGCTTGTATTGCCGATACATTAGCATTTATCTCTGAGGTAATAGCAGATACTGTGTTGTTAACACTAGAACTAACTGCGTCAACGTAGTTTTTAGTAGCAATGCCAGTGGGAGTAGTAGGATCTGCATACACTTGAGCAGTGCCATCTGCACCATTGATTTTTAGTGCAGTAATTGAGCCGAGAGGGAAGCCCGAATCAGCCGTAACCCGAAGTTCAATATTGCCCTGGATATTGTGATTATGTAATCTGAATGAGTTATTAACAACAGATATGTTTGCTCCGTTATTAACTAAATTGCCAGTTACTGTAATATCACTAGCAAAAGTTGTAGGAATATCTTTTCTTGCAAATACAGTTGGAGACAATCCACCAACTGTTGTACTGTTAGTTGCAGTGCCAACAAATGTAGAAGTATTTGCTACAGTAATACCAGGAGCAATAGTTGCAGGAAAATTAGCAATTGCAGTGGCAGGAGTAAAAGCTGCATCATAACTTGAAATACTTATTAGTTCGCCGCCAGCATAAGTGTTTGCAACCGTGTGCGCAGTTGAATTACTATCAACAATAGTTCCAGGTACGGATCCTGTTAGGCCTTGTCCAGCAGTATAGTTTGGTCCAATCACTTGCCAGGCAGTGCCAGTCCAAGAATTCAACTGTAAGTTAACAGTATCCCACCATTGATCTCCAACGTTCTTGGCAGTAGGAGCAGTAGCACCAGCTTGACGTCCACTGATCACATTAAAGTTTGTGCCATCAAAAACTTTTAATAAGTTATTGCCAGTGTCATACCATATGGTACCAACTAATGGAATAGTAGCGTTAACACTCTGTGTAGGCGGGATAGTGTCGGCAAAGTTTTCCAACAACTTTATAAAGTTTTCATTTTGAATACCACCGTAGCCAGTGTAGTTGCGACCAACTAGTGTTAAACCTGTTGTACTGTCTGTGGTTCCGTCTGCAAGAGTACCTGCAGGCATAAGTGGTGTGTTTAGTACCGTGCCGTCTGTTAATGATATGGTATAACTCATTTAATTATCCTATTGAACTTAGATTAGTTAAAGTTTGAATGCGCACAGTATAATCAATTTGAATTAAACGATTTAATGCTTTTTGTACTGGATGAAATACCACGTGTGTTAGCAATAGTCCGGTACTTGTTAGTCCACTAGTGCCATCAGTACTACGACCACGCAAGCCCAGTTCGTCAAATACATACTGGCCGCTTAAGTTGGTACTGTTGTCAAATGCACTTTGCCCCGAAGGTTCGCCGTAATCAAGTAAACAACTTACTAGTATATCTGTGTATACTGTGCCAGGAATATGACTCACTGTCATTTTGTTATTAACTGGGTCTGGATTTGCAATAGCAGTATCATCGACAATCTTACTATAAGTGGGATTGTACAAGTTGGCATTTTGACCCACTGTGTTGGTAGGAAGATATGTAATAATGCCTGTAGGATCAACACTGGTACCACCGTTACCAAAATTCATTTCATAGATAAAGTTTTGTCCTTTATCAGCAATACTGTTAGCCAACGCAATACTCATATTCTCATAGTGGATAGCATTGGCTTTGTCAATATAAACTTCCTTGGTTTCAGGATCAAAGATTTTAATGTGTCCGCGAATATAAATGCCCGATGATTCGTTAGGCTTTTTTTCAGGTTTAACTTCAGCGGTTGGTTGGGTTTTATTATCCATAGTGTTTGTACTTTGTTGCTTATCCATATATTTATTGTATTTTTCCGTGGCGATTATAAACGTCCTACCACTACTTCAATAACTCCTACTGCTGGTTCGCTATAATTTTCTAATGCTTTACCTATCACTGTTCCTGGACGGGGATCATTATTGACCATGGCTACTCCGGGAAATTGGCTAGTTACCAACATGTCGCCTCGACGGATATTGCCTATAACTTGACACGGTACACGGCCTTGCAATGCTACGCTTACACCTTTTTGTGATTTATTCATCAAATAAGCAGGAGCAGTTGATACCACACCAGCTACACGACGGTCGTTTGGTCCTGTACTGATAGTAACTTCGGTCTCATCACCAAATACCACAACTGTACCTGGAGGATATTCTACATCACTTTCGTAGTTCTCTGCCAAGTCAGCGTATAGTGCATGAACTGCTGTACCATAAACTGTATTCCACCAAGCAGTAGTACTTCCCAAATTGTAACTAGCATTAGCAGTAGGAATAATACTTCCAGTAACAGTCAGTCCACCGCCCGATGATGCAGAAGTAATACTGTTGACATATAAAGTGTTGTACCAATTGGCTGTACTGCCTAGATTGTAAGTTAAGTTTGCAGATGGTATTAACGTACCAGTTGATGTAATCCCAGTTAATGTTAGATTACTAGCAGCTCCTATTAGGTTATTAACATAAGCGTTGTTAAACCATAGTGTTGAACTACCTAAGTTAACTGCAGCATTGGATCCTACAATAGGCGTTATGTCTGCAGAAGTGGTTAATCCTTGGAGTTGCGGTGTTGTAATAAACACATTAGCTACACCAGTTACCAGACCTTTGCTGTTAACTACAACCTGAGGAATAACAAAAGAGTTAGATAATCGACCGCCAAATGTACCAACAGTAGAGTTAACCGCAGCCAGTGTTGTGGTTAATGTAGTATAGTTTCCGGTTATACTTAAATCGCCTGTGCCAGTAAACGTAGTGTTTATTGTTAGTCCATTTGTGGTTGTATCTGCTACATTTGCACGAGCAACATACAAGTTAGGAACTAATGTAGTACTAGAGATTACAAACGGGGCTGTGCCTGTAGTGGCATATACTGTTATTGGGGTAATATTGGCCGCTACATAACTTTTAAGTGCTTGTGCAGTAATACTAACTGTTGCATTTCCTACTATGATATTTGCTTCCGCAGGGAATACCATATTATCCGTCAGTATGCCAGCGGGCAGTTGGTTAATTGTTGTTGTAGTAATGCTCATAGTAGTTCTATACCTTTAATACTATATTTATTCAGCATATTAACCTTGCCCTTTGATGAACTGTGCTTGCGGAGTTAAACTGTATTCTAATGCAGGAGCCGGCAGTCCAACGGTTAATCCAGTATTGAGAATCACTGTTCCTGATGGATCTGTAGCAATATAATTGCCGTTTTGATCAGTAATGTTTGCCGCAAACGCAGTCTCTGTTTCAATCCAGCTAGTTAAGTGCACTACATTGCCACCAGGTATTAGTTGCATAATATCGCTTTCTACTACGTTGCTACCATCAACCTGTACTGTAGGTGTTGCAGTACCATCTACGCCTCTGCGTATTTGTCCCAGAGAATTAATATCAATCAATGTCAAGTTTGCAGTGATGTTGGCAAAATAACGTGCAAATACATTACCAGTGGTCAAATACACATTTGATTGTACGTTGCCTGTGGTTAATTGAATATTTGCCAAATTTCCATAGGACACCAAAGTTCCTGCGGGCACAATCAAATTAGCTGCCCATGGAGTAACTGGTTCTTGACTGTAGTTTTTGTAGAATACAATCTTTTCACCATTGATATAAACTACGCCAGGTATTGCCAATTCAGGGTTAGGATTAGCAAATGCCTGCGCATTGCTCACATGAATATATGTATCAGTCTGGTGTAAATCAGAAGTTAGGGTTGAGGTATTACCAGCAAAAATAGCATAGTATTGTGGCCAGTTTTGATAGTTAACATTTCCGTAACGTCCAAGTGCATAATAGTCCCACCCATTTCCGCCGATTAACGCGGCATTGGCGTTGAAGGTCAAAAATGAAGGATTTAGCACATAACCAGTAGTGGGATCTGTAGTCATACCGTGTGTTATTCTGTATCCAATGGTGCTTGTGTTGCCAGCAATACCAGTGTATACACTGATATTCAAGCTGTCGTACAAACGACCTGGAATCATTTCTTCTGGGGCATGACTATTGTAGGTATCGTAATATGCTCCACCGTCAACTACAATGTCGTTAGGATCAACTCCCAAGACATTTCCATAGAAACTTTGAATCTTTGTATCATACGTAGTTCCAAGATACGTATTACCATCAACTTTTACCCCTGGGTAGTTGATACCGCCCAAGTATAATCCAAGATCTGCATTTTGGTTAAATGCAGTAATGCGATCTGCTGCATTGTCGAATGACCCAGCAGCAATACTTGTAACGTTTGCTACAGGGAACGTAACGTTGGCATCAATGATGATATTATCCTTTGTTTTATACAACATTTCATTCAATGATATTACTGTATTAGCGGTAATATATTGTCCAGCAATTACTGTATCCCAGTACACAAATGTATTTGACGTAGTATAACTAATACGGTCAAACTTCATTGTGGTACTGATGCTTCGCACAAGATTGTGACCAACACCAGTATCACTGTTGTAAATATTTCTTAGTATTGCATAAGCAGTAGCGGTATTAGTTCCGCCATTGATCTGTATAGAGGGAGTTGTTGTATATCCGGATCCTGGGTTAGTTATAGAAATTGCAGCAACACCGCCAGATTCATTTAGCACTGCGTAGCCGGTGGCACCAGTGCCACCACCGCCAGATATAACTACCTGTGGAGGGATTATATAACCAGATCCTGAATTTTCAATCACTGCACCAGTGACTTGATATTTGTGACTGTTGTTCCACTGACTGTTTTCTCCAGTGGCTTGTAACACAGAGTCATAAACTTGTTCGCCATTGGGGCTACGATATATGTTTAAGTTGGTGTCCCAATATGGTGTTAAGTCAAAATCGGTAATGTCACTGCCGTAGGTATCGTTACCAACATAGTCAGCAACAAATTCACGAATTTCTGTACGATAAGGTTTAACTTCATTGATGTAATCCAAATAGAAGTTTTGGTTGTCAGGAACATAACTTGGAAATTCTTCCAACTTGCGAATACTTTGCGTAATACTCAAGAAACTGGTCTTAAATACCCAATCAAGATTTTTTTGTTCTGTTAATATGTATTTGATCATTGCAAAGAATATTTGATTATATTCTATTGCAAGGTCATCAACAAAAATATTTTCTTGCATGGCCAACAATATTTGTCTTAATTCAAGTGCAGGAATCGTGGTAGTATTGATTTGTATTGTACCATTTTGAATACCTACCAGTGTTTGTTTTAAGTTATTATCAATGTAATAAACAATAAAGTTTCCTGTGCCATCATCCAATACTTTAACGTAAGTGTTTGCAGTTAAGGTCAGTTTACCATACTCTAACTTGTTGGCTACAATTATGTTTGGTGTTGAAGTCGGATTGTAACTTGAATCGTACCAGTCAGCACGAGTCCAATACAAGTTAGTTTTATAACTTTGAACTCGAGTTGGTGTTGTTGGGAAGGTTCCCCCCGTGGTTCCTAGTGTATAAATCGCCCATTTGCTTGATTGTGTACTATCGTCAAGCACTAGCACCGCAGAACCTGCACTCAACAATGCAGTATCCACATAACTTAATTCATCAATGTTATTGACTGTTATTTGATAAGCGCCAGAATCTGCATTTGGAGCAGCTTCACTACTGTTTAATATGGTTAACACTTTACGTTCCACAACAGGATAAGCTAGCAATAAAGGGTTAACTAAACTCAAATAGTTGCTCAATGCCAATGGCTGATTTATTATCATTGACTGGCGAGGGCGTATGCTGACTCCGTATGCTTGACTCGGTATAAGAGCAGGATCGGGCACTACATTACCAGCTCTGTCGACTCCAGACAAACTGTCTATTAATTTGATTAGTATGCTATTTGGTATTTTACTACTAGGGTTTCCTTCTTGTACCAAAGCATATTCACTGTGTATTAGATTAGTTTCTTTGGTTTCGCCAGGATTCTGACTGCCAAGTTGTATTACACTATTTGACCCCGACAATAAAGTATCAACATTGTATAGTGCAACTGTATCGTCTCTAAGTACTGTTGCATAAGGTATGCCTTGACTATGTGGATTTCTAATAGATTCTGCAATTGCATAGACACTATTATTTTTTCCTTTGGCAATCAGAGTTAAATCTCGGACCCAGAAATAATACTTTACTGTCAATACACCATTGGCAGGATTCACATATCCGTATGTGCTATATGCAGAATTATCTGCATGTAGCGGAATACCAATTCCTCCATTGGCTGTGTATTGGCTTGGAGGAACTGTACTTTCAACCCATTGATATACATCAACACTACTACCAGGGAATACAGTTCCCCAGTTTGTTAATCTATATGTTAGTGTATCTTGCTCGTAATTAATATATCTGACTGTGCTTAGATCCCACCATACTATACCAACTTGCTCTGGACCCCAGGACAAGTTTTCAACCATACTAGTTGAACCTTTGTTATAGAGTGCTGGATCTTTAGTTAGTTTATAGTTAATATCTCTATCAACTGCATTTAGTATTTTGCCTTTTATTGGATCAATAAAATCCAGTGTAGTAATAATGTTATTATTAGTTTTATTATAGATAAATGTTCTATTAATGCTATTGATGTCAACTGCGGGAGACTGTTTACGTGTCACACTCCAATTCAACTGTTGAGTTTTATTAGTGAGTATGTATGCTGTTCCTTGGTTTTTATTGTAGCCGGGTGCACCGATTGCAATCACTCCGCGAGTGGCAGCAACACTAGCACCATATTCTTCCCCAGAATACAACTGACTTTCAAGTTCTTGTGTATATAAATATTCTCCGTCGGTACCAGTTAAATAATCTTGTAAAAGTTGGAATAGATATGTTGCCCCACTGTTAAAAATACGATCTACCAGTTTAGTAGTGTCGGCATCAATGGTCATAGTAGTGTAGTCAAATGTGGTTGTTTCTTGACTAGGCGAACCAACACTGCCCACTGCCAATATATTAGCATCACTACTAACACTGACTGCAGACCCAAATGTTCCGATGTCGCCAAATGGATGTGCAATGATTTCATCGAACACATAGGTTGATCCCGTCAATACATATCTTTCAACTTGTCCATTGGCATATCCAGCTGCTGTAGACCTAGGAACACCAATGAATAGATTTGTGGCCGTGCTGTCAATATCTACACTGGTACCAAAATTGGCATAGTTGTTTTGATGTTGACTAGTTAAAGTTTGGCTTAACACAAATGTGTTGGCAGTTCTAGTGTAAACATAAACATTGCCGTTTTGTGTTTTTGTAGTATTGGCCGCAGGCGCACCGACAATCACAATAGACCCGTCCCTGTTGGTTTTAACAGTTTGTCCAAAGTTGCCTGTTGTGGTGCCAATGGTCGCTATGTAACAGTAGTTGGTATTTGTTCCTACAGTAGCAGTCCAGAATGCTTTTACATTACCCGACTCTGGTGCGCCAACATACAACCAATGTTGATCTGCACTCATTGATATACTGCTGCCAAACAACTCCATAGCGTCAGTTGAATGTAGAGTTTGTATTGGTGTCGTTCCTAAATAAACATGTACATTGCTGCTAACAGGTGCCCCGACAGCCAACAAATTGCCTTGTGTTTCTATTGCAGTACCAAAACTGCTATCCACATTTGATAGAGTAGTAGTCGCGGTATAAGTTCCGGTTACATTGGCAAATAACTGCACTTGTCGTGTACCTGGACTACCTACATATATTGTATTAGTGTCTGTGCTAATTCGTGTAACATGCCCAAAGTAAGAATTATTAACTGCGGAGTTAGCAGTTATTCTAATAGATGAATTTGCTTGCCATGTTTTATTGTATGTGTATGTTGCCCACCCATCAGAACTGGCGTTGTCTACCCATACATGATCATTATCTAACCAACCATTAGGCGGTACTGGTAAGTTAACCAAATCTGTGACTGTAGACACGTGAGCCGAAGTCAGACGATATACTGTTCCTGTTCCATTAACATGAGATACTCTCATCAAGTTCTTTAACGGGCTCAATGAGTTCAACGCTGACCCAGTGGTAATGTCATTTATGGCAATAACCACTGTTGTTAAGTTAGGTACATTAACAATGGTATAAATTCCGTCATATGAATTATTAAAATATTTTAATATGAATACATCACCGGTATTAAAATTGTGAGCATTATTAAAAGTTAACTGTGCGTAGTTATCTAAAACATAACTTAATACAGTTGCAGTTAAATTTGTTTCTGTTGCTCTAAGTATATCCCATTGTCCACTAAAATTCTTTGCTACCCAAATTTTGCTTCCTGCGCCCAAGTTGGTAATATTTTCTGTAGTAGGATTAATATTAGCAATATCAAATATAGTATAATCAATGTCTTGAAGATTCATATATCCAGTGGTAGGCAAATCTTCTATATAAGAAGTATTTGTACGATTAGTATATACTGATGTGCTTGTAGTATACAGATTGCTAGCATTATAAATATTTGCCAATGTAAAATCTATAATAGCATTTGCAGTACTATATGTGTCGCCAATGGTAAACGCAACAGGATTAGTATTGAATACAGCTTGATCCAATACAAATTCTTTAAACTGATTGCTGTTTACTCCACCGTAAACTCCAGCCAAGAATGCCCATTCCTCATAAACATTCAAGTTACCTTGAACATTGTTAAAGTTGGCTTTTGTCAGCGCATTGATAGCATTGTTTGTACCTTTTTGCTTGATGAATCCCTGATAGAATTTGGTCTGTGTGGGTAAACTAACACCTAAGTCTGTTAAATATTGGCGTTGTCTGAAGCCAATCAAACCCGACGCATATTCTTGATAAATTTTATTCTGTGGTGGGTTATCTACATCATAAAAGTTCACAAACTCTTCGGCATTTAATGCAAAATTACTTAGTAACCCAGTTTGTATATCGCTCTGATTAATTGGAGTCCATAGAGACAAGTTAAACGTTGTTGCAGCTGGTATGTCCTGACTTGCAGTATAGTATCTATTGTTATATATAACAATGTCGCCGAGTTTATAATCTGTGCCAGTAGACCAAGTTTTTAAATTTGGGTTACTATAGATATATCCTGGAGCACTCAATGCGCCATTCCAAGCTCCAGTTTTGGTGCCATTCAATTTTAAACGATATTGTCTGGTTCCTTGACTAGGAATATAAATGATATCCCCGAAGGCATCAACATTATCAAATACCAATACATGTTCATACTGTACCAAGCTCAGATGTGCATAAGCAATAGTTGATCCGTTGATAGTGCTTATCAAAGATCTATTACCATCAGGGCCATCGGTACGTATAATATTAAAGAAATTACTCTTAATCGGATTAAAGTTTTCATCTAAGATTCTATTACCGTTACTGGTATTATTGATCTCATCAATAACTGCACCGGGAACATTTAATTCTAACTGTGTTGAAATTGGATTTAATATGATAACATTGCCAGGTGCCCAGCCTTGTTGTGCCCAATACATAAATTCTTGAATGCTCAGAGTCCAGTTTTGTTCAATATTTAAATCTGGATTAAACGTATTAAATACCAGTCCCTGTGATATCAAATATCTTTCGTAACTGTATAAAAAATCAGCAGTTTGTTGTATGCTGGTAAATGTTGTACCATAAGGAACAGTTTGCACTGTATTTGTTTTATCTTGATACAGTTGCACAGTTATATTATTAGCAGTCACAGGTATCACATTGCCACTGGCAATACTAGGAATAATACTAAAAAATGGATTGTTTGTATCGTATCCTTTGACACTATAGCCCAAGGAAGTTAACTCTATAATAACTGCGCTATATATCAATGATGAAACTGGTACAGATTTACTAAGATATACCTTATAGTTTGTATCGGGAATAATAACAGATGCATTGGTAGAGCCAGGTGTTGTTTGTTCTGCAGATATTGTGATTAAATTTTGATCAATGAATCCGCCGACCTTATAATTTAGTTGTACAGACAAATTGGTAAAGTATTCGGTGATCAATGCCGCTGGATCCATTCCTAGATTTTTAATCCCGTCTGCAATCCAATTAATGTATCCACTGGTCCTTTGCACAGTTCCATTGACTGTTGCTCCGTTGACTGTTAGTAACTTAGGTGCAATTGCTCGGTTACTAGAGTCTGTGAATTGCCCAGTGGCTGAATTTTTATAAAATCTTGAAGTATCTAGTTGTGTTGCAAAATACTTGGCTGGATATAATAATGCCAGGGTATTTTGTACTGCAAAAGGATAATCACTGCTTCTGCGCCAAGCTGTTTCTACCGGACCTTGCTGACCAACTGAAAAATTACTGCTGGCGCCAGAATAATTATATTGTTTAAATACCGGAATCTGAGTTGGGGTTAGTAAATTTCCTGCAGAATCAACTGGGACAAATCCACGACCATTTAAAGTGGTCAATCCAGGTCTTGCATAGTTTGTGTTAGTGTAAGGAGTTCCGTTATTCCAAACATATCCTGCTTCCATGTCTTCCCATAGCAATGTATTGCCGCTGGTATAAGGTGCAGGACCATAACGTTTTGTCCACCAGCTGGGTCTGCTACTAAACCCTAGCATCTCCCAGGGAGTTAGATTAGGGGTATCAGTGTCGTACCAATATTTGTATATTGCACGCCAAAAACCTTGTAAATATGTACCGTCAACTATGTCTGGAAATTCTCCATAGTTCCAAGTCCATGGATTATTTGGACTGTATCCACTGTTAGAAGTATAGTCTACACTATTAGATCCAACCCAGGTTAAAAAATGTTGCGCTAGTACTTGATTGTATTCAGCCAACGAATAATCAGTTGTTCTAAAACGTCCAGGAGTGATTGCAGATAAATCAATTTGATTATTAGCATAGTTTGATTTGATATTATTGTAGATTCTTAACTCAAGCTCCAACAAAAATTGATCTCTGAAATCACCAAATGCCGGAGTTAAACTACCATCGTGACCGCGAATAACTGTAGTAGGAGTCTGGTATGTATTATCTACATAAATCTCCGGTGGAGTCGAAGGATAGAGTCCTAACTTACTAGGAGTTTCGGGAATATAATTTCCGTCAGTGCTGCTGTATTCTCTGATTACAATAACATCTCCGACTGTTAGTGTATTGGTGAATGTCACCGACGGACTTACTAAACTAAAATTATAATCCGCGCCCACTGTTTTTTGCACGCCATTGACATAAATTAATACAGAACGATTACTGATAACAGTATTATTAAAGATACTGCTAATTTCATATTGTGTCTGTCTTGCATTAACTACATTATATGTTATGGTAAAATAGTTACTGCCTTGAGGTACCATGTCGCTATAATACCAAGGAAAACTACTATTTTTTATTCCGTTAATGTTCTGCAATATTTTATCAACGCTTCCAGCAACATCAGAATAGTTCAGTGTGCTTAGTGTTGTACTGAGATTTAAAAATTTATTTTTAAATTTAGTGTATTCTCTTCTGGCTAGATTTATTCCGTTTTCAAAATTAACTGTCGGATCAGCTAAGAAAGTCATTGCATAAACCAACGGAGAATCATGTTTTAATATTGTACCACCTTGTTGTTTTAGGTAACTGTCTTGCAATGGCGGAGTTGTTGTTGTACCTACTGCTTTATTCTCTATTAGCGTATTGTAGTGTGTTCTTATTTGCCCTAAAGTGATTGTTTCAAAATTTTCATTTAATGCGTTAAAATCTAAGTTGTCAGGCACTTCGTAGTAGCCCAAGGAACTTGCAGTATTGCTAAAAATCTTAACATCAATTTTATCACCAACAGTTGGCAATGTAGTTAATGTTATAGCATTATAAATTCCAAATTGACTAATCTGATAGTCTTGTGGATTTGTAGCTGTGCCAGGACCCATTAACAAATTATTATTGAGATAAACTTTAATATGAGGGATTGTTTTTTGAGTAACTGGCAATACATCAATGGGTACATATGCAGTCTCAACTCCATTTAATGGTAATGTTCTTCCATTGAAGAAATTAGTAAATGTTTGAAACTGCTCTGTTACTTCAATGCTACTGACCCAATTGTTTAGTTTTGTACTAGTAGTAAGTCCGGAATTTTTATTAAGGTAACCAGAGTTACAGTTAACAGCAACCACGGATTGATTTTCTACGTATGTAAATGTATCTGTATCGTAATAATTGCTAAACTGGATATCGCCGATATTGTTAAAGTTTTGATATGTTAATGGAAATCCTAGTAGGGTATCTGCCAAAGATACTGAACAAGCCATGCCTGTACCAGTACCAACACCAGTGGCTGTGAAAGTAATGCCATACTGATTTGCACTTGCCCCTATTGCAGTAAAGTCTGTTGTACCAACGGATGTGATTGTGTAGGTTGACCCTACAATAAACGAACCGGCCGAGACTGTGGGAACATTATATCCAAAGAATTGTGTTCCAGCAAATGTACTACCAGGATAAACAGTAGTGTCTGCAAAACTATAACCGTTGCTGTCTACTAGATCAAACAAAGGAGGTTGATTTAAAGTATATTTGATTTGGCAAGGAATAGAATTCCAAGTTCCGTTATATTGATAAATTTTACCAGCGTGCAACCCACTGGTTACTAAAAAGTTTTGTCCGGGTAACACTGGATCATCTGTGGTTTCAACCAAGGTCAAGTATTGTATACCAGCACTGACTTCTTGTATTTGCACTTCCCAAATTTCATTTACAATGGTAAT
>Ga0164296_1003458_pt1 | contig 14900 bp, 13 predicted proteins | sample GEODES057metaG_FD_113533 | JGI IMG/M metagenome (GOLD analysis project Ga0164296, IMG submission 113533) | Dystrophic lake water microbial communities from Trout Bog Lake, Wisconsin, USA - GEODES057 metaG | ecosystem: Environmental > Aquatic > Freshwater > Lake | place: USA: Trout Bog Lake... | reverse complement strand
TACCTTTGCGCATCCTATTGAAGATGCCTTAGAAAAAATTACACATTCTATTTGTACATTAGAATTTGAAGATCAACGTCCATTCTATGATTGGATATTAGATCGCCTAATTGAAAATGGTTTGTTAACTACACCACAACCACGTCAGTATGAGTTTGCAAGACTTAATTTAACATACGCTGTGCTTTCAAAAAGAAAGTTGATTGAGTTAGTCGAAGATAAACATGTTACTGGCTGGGATGATCCAAGACTGCCAACGCTTGAAGGTGCGCGTCGTCGTGGTTACACACCTGAAGGATTTAAACTATTTACCGATCGCATTGGTGTATCCAAAGCCGATTCATGGATTGACTATGCAACACTTGAAGAATCGATGCGTGAAGTTTTAAATATTTCTTGCGAGAGACGTATTGCCGTTCTAGATCCGATTGAACTTGAAATTACAAATTATCCAGACAACCAAGATGAAGATTGTTTTGCGCCCAATCATCCGCTTAAACCTGAATTAGGAAAACGTGTTGTAAAACTATCTAAGTCACTTTGGATTGAGCGCGAAGATTTTATGGAAGAGCCTACAAAACAATTTTTTAGATTGTATCCAGGCAATATGGTGCGCCTCAGATATGGCTATGTGGTTAAGTGCACATCTTTTGAAAAAGATACAAATGGAAAAATTACAAAAGTATTATGTGAATATTTACCTGATACAAAATCAGGAACCCCTGGTAGTGATAGCGTTAAAGTAAAAGGCAATATTCATTGGGTGTCTAAAGCGCATAGCTATCGAGGAAGCATTCGTTTATATGACAAACTCTTTAGCGCAGAACATCCTGGCAGTCATAATACTAATTATCTAGAACAGCTCAATCCTAATTCATGCATCACTATTGAAGCAGAATTAGAAAAAAGTTTAGAGGCGATTCAACCAGGTGAACAATTTCAATTTGAACGTCACGGCTATTTCGTTGCAGATATAAAAGATTCGAAACTGAATCAACCTATTTTCAATCGCACAGTGACGCTTAGAGATAATCAAAAAAAATAAATTAATCCTAATTTTCTAGTGAATTTAAAAAAAATCTTTAAAGAGGTATAAAAACTTTCTAGAATTTCGTTTATCTACTAAATATTTTAATCGGTCACGCGCAACTTTATTATTCTTATTGGCCTTTAAAATTTCTAAAACAGAATCGATAGAATCATGAAGTTTGCCCATTCTCTCTAAAAGACTGCTCTTGTGAATGTAATACTCCACAATATTTGGATCAAGTTTGATAGCAGGCTGAATGGCTTGAATAGCCTCTTTAAGAAGATTCATGCGATCAAGCACAGCACTTTTATGACGATGGAATTTGCTAACTTTATCATCTTTACTAATGGCTAAATTAATAGCAATTAGAGATTCATTAAGCTTATTTAGGCGCAAAAGCAAACTGCTTTGATGAGCAAAATATTCTGCAATATTTGGATTAAGTTTGATAGCAGGCTGAATAGCTTGAATAGCCTCTTTAAGATGATGCATGCGATCAAGCACAGCACTTTTATGACGATGGAATTTGCTAACTTTATCATCTTTACTAATGGCTAAATTAATAGCAAAAAGAGATTCGTCGAGCTTCCCGAGGCGATCTAAAAAAAGGCTCTTTTCGTATACTGAATCCGCATTCATTTTATTAATTTTGACTACCAAATTAACATACTTTTGCAGAACTTCTAAGTCAGGTAATTTTGAATAAGGTAACTTAATCACATCTAAACTAGCCTTAAAAATAGGTTCACTTATAATTTTGAGATGCTTTTCATCTATTATCTCATCGCCATAAAATATAGAATAGCGGCATTCTTTATGTATTGAATTCGGTGTGATTAAATAACGCAAAACCTTGGATCTTTCATACTTACCTTTCAAAGTAGTAGAAAGATTTTCAATTGGGAGCTGAGGGGAAAATACAATTACTTGATTAAGCTCAAATAATTTTGAAAATGCAATTGCAGCATAGCCGCCAATTAAGCTTCCAAAACCAACTTTATCTTCGTATTTTTTTGGTGAAACTGTTGTATTAATTTCTTCAAAAATACTTGGAGGAATTGACTGAAATACATTCTTATGAATACTATTAACCTCAATAACATCAAAGCCATACCTGGATAATAAATTATCTATTAGAGATTTTGATAGATTAGAATTTCCTAGAAACGAGGAGAAAATAAAAATAAGAGATGGATTGCTTAAACTTTCATTAGCAAAAAAGTTAATTTCATAGTCTGATGATTTAGAAATTAATATTTTTTTCAATTTTTAATAAATTCCAAAATTCTAGGGCAATAGTTTTAAGACTGCCTTTAGCTATAAGCAATTCTTTATGTGATACACTACAATTATCAAGGTGGAATTATATACTTAGAGCACATCTTGAATATATAATTTTAAAGATCACGAAATTATATGGATTTAGCTTTTTTAATTAAAACTATTATAGTTAATGTAACCCTAAATTAAATATTTTATTTGGTATTTCGATAACCGAAAGAGCGCAAACTGTTACCAAAAATTTATAGTGATATGAAATCGTTTTTATTTATACCCTACGTAAATAGCCCTGATTTGCTTCAAAAAGCGGTTAAATCATTACATTTTGGCCATCATGAAAAATATATTATATTTAATCAAAGTGGAATTGAAATTCCTAGTTATATTATTGCAGATACCCCATTTGAGATATTTAACCAAGAAACTAGAATCTCTTTTGTTGCAGTTAATAATTTTTTTCGAACTTTCGCAATAGAAAATGGATATCAATTTTATTGCTATATGCATGCAGATGCAGAAATTCTTGATGATTCAGATATAAGATTAGTGGCAGCAGCTAAAAGTTTAAATGATAAATGGGGAGTAATTCTTACACGATATGACACCTTAGCTGCTTTTAACACTCTAGCATTTATGGAGGTTGGTATATGGGGAGATCACCTTTGGCCCAAAGAACATATGTCTGGTTATCATTCTGACGCAGACTACTATACCAGAGTTCGGATAGCTGGTTTTAATATATATCAACTATTAAATACTAAGATAAATCACTTCGGTAGTGCGACGATAAAAAACTCACCGGATGAATTTCAACATAATAAAGAAAAAATGCCTCTAGTAACTGAGCATATGATAAAAAAATGGGGGCTTAACAAAGAGCTCCCTATCGGCGACCAACTAATAAAATTAGCTGTTCATAACCCAATTAAAGTTCTAAGCTAATATACCTTCTTTTTGTATACCTTCTTTTTGAATTATTTTTTTAAAAATAAAAGGTTATTTTCATATCAATTAACTAAAAATAATAATTACTTAATAATAAAAAAACTTGAATTGATTTAAATAGGCCATAATTTTACAAAAAATGAAAAAAATTTTATTTATTCATATCCCAAAGACTGCGGGCACTTCTTTGTCTGAATGGATTAAAAGGCACTATAATTTTAATGAGGTCATGTATACCCCGACATGGGAAAAATTTCAATATAGTACAATTCGAGATTTACGAAGTAAACGTTTCATACAAGGCCATTTTACAGCAAATATAATTGACTATATTCCAGATTCTAAAAATTTCCACAAAATAACACTTCTGAGAAATCCCATAGATAGAGTTATTTCAAACTTTTACCATCTTAAATTAACGCCTGATATTCCTCATGATCATCCTGTAAAAGCGAAAAGCTTTACTATATACGACTTTCTTGAACATCCAGTAACTAATTATTTAGCATCAAATTACCAAACATTATCACTTACAAAAAGAAATAAAATTAATCCTGCTGAATTTGATATGTTAATTAACGCTCCATTTAGTTACTATAATAAAATAAAAAAACAAATTCATACAATTGATAAGGCTGTTGATTTCATAAATTCATTCAGTGTAATTGGTGTTTACGAAAAACTTGATTTATTCGTAAAAATGCTGTCCAAAGAACTTGGTTTTTTTGATCAAATTATAAGCGGTGAATATAGGGCTACTATAAAATCTAAGATAATCCCTGAAGACGCAATAAAAAAAATCGAAGAAAAGAATCAACTAGATATCGAATTGTATAATTATGTATTAAAAAAAATAGAAAATTTTACTGAAAAAAAAATTGCCTCCTATAAAAAATCTACAAACCCGATTTCGGTCAAAGACAATGATAGCTTTATATGGACAGCAAACATGGCTTTTTGGGGCAATTTTTGGACAGATGTAAATTTAAGCGATAATCAAAATTATCATAGATGGTCGTACACTAATACATCAAATTTCATTATAGAAGTTGAAAAAAATACTGTTGTTACTTTAATATTTACAATCGAAAGATTTTTAGATCCATCACAAATTGATGGCTTTTGCATTAGTTGTAATGGAAAGAATTTAGATCTAAAAAGACTTATTCTTCCTTCAGGTAATAAAATTAACTTTTTAACAACAGTCTATACAGGTGAACTTGAAGAGTTAAATATTAAATTTGATACAGAGAAAACGCTTAGCTTTGCAAATGTGGACAGCAATAATCCAAATGATACATTAAAAAGAGGTTTTTCGATTAACCAAATTTCAATTTATAAATATAGACTACCCTCAAATTAAATTGAATCTTAAAAAGCACAAGAAAGGGTAATTTTTATTTTGACCTTACAACTTTATTTTCAGATTAAATAGTAGGGATTATTTACTTAATTTTCTGTATGTGTTTTTACAGAATTACATTTATCTATAAAGAGATTTCTTAATTGCAATATTAATAATGAATTTGAAACGATTTTGGTTTAGTAATCATAATCTCATAATCAGTGAATTAAAAAAATATTTATATCTTTCTATGAGTCAACAGTCTTAAGAATGTTATTTAAGTAAAAATTAATGCCTTGTTTAACATTCTCTACTTCTATATAATCGCCATCATCCAAAATAATTAGTTTATTACAAAAGTTTTCCATAAAATTTGCATCATGCGAGGCAACAACAAAAGATTTTTTAATTTTTTTATCAAATAATTCCATTTGACATTTTTCTTTAAAACGAGCATCGCCAGTTGCCATAATCTCATCTATAAGATAACAATCAAAATCTATTGCTAAAGACAAGGCAAACACTAATCTCCCCCTCATGCCGCTTGAATAAGTTTGCACCGGCTCATTAATATAATTTCCGATCTCAGCAAAATTCTCAACATATGAAAATACTTCACTAAAATCTTTATCATATAAATATGAAATAAGTCGAATGTTATCTTTTCCAGTTAGTCTGTGATGAAGGCCGCCGACCAAACCAACTGGCCATGAAATCGTCATATTAGCACTTTTTATAATTCCGGAATCTGGCTTAAGGTGGCCTGAAATTATATTAATTAGTGTAGATTTACCCGCACCGTTTTTACCAAGTATCCCTACCCTATCCAATGGATGAACATCAAAAGAAATATTCTTTAGAGTTTGATGAAAACCAAAGCGAGTTTTAAAAGCTTTACTGATGTTTTTAATTTGAATCAATTTTAATATTGTATAACAAACTATTTGCCGCCCAGGTCATTAAGATGCAAAGTAATAATAAAAATTTCCAATTAAAATAAAAATGAGTGAAGTCTGTTCCGAAATATCCGGCCCTAAACATTTCTTCAATATTAGCCATTGGGGACCATTCTAATACCACTCTAAATTTATAAGGCGTCCAACTTACAAATCCAAAAACACCCAACAACGGAATCATAAAATATGACAATGGATGCCAAATTTTTTCTACAATATCGTTCTTCTGATTTAAGGCTGCTAATATAATTCCAAAACAAGCACAAAACCAGCAGTTAAAAATCCAAGCTAGTAACATTAAATTTGGATTTTCCGGTAGATGCACTAGCCCTAATAAATAAAAAACAATGAAAGTAAAAAAAAATGAAGCAAAACAACTTAGACATTCAATAATAACTCTTGAATAAAATATATCTGGTACAGTTACCATTTTATGGAATAATAGCGTTCGATTTGGTTCTATAGCGTTCATTAATTTTGCAGTGCAATGCCTATAAAGCATAATAATTCCATAACCACACACAATAAAAGCTATAACATCGTTTTGCTTTAAATGGGATCCCCTGTCTAAGAGGGACCAAATAATAGAAATACCAATAAAGAAACTCATTGGCTCAAGAAATAACCAAAGGAAACCTAACCCATTACGGCCGTATTGGGTTAGCACTTCTCGAGAAATCAATACTTTCATAACTTCAATTTGAGTTTTGAGTCCACTAAAAGTACTTTGATTTTTCATGATTTAACTAAGATGTTGTTTGGCCCCAACTACAAATAATTTCACAGAGCCCCATATTAATAAATACAATAAAATACTACTAATAATATTTAAAAATCTCTTTGGTTCCATAGGATAATCGGGTAGGTTTGGATTTGCTAATACTTGCATATAAAGCTTAGCTCTTTCATTGTTAATTCTTGCTTGAGAAAAGTCAGCAAGCATGCTTGCTAATTCAGTCTCAGCATTGCTCCTTGCTGTATCTAATGATTGATACTCTGCTACAAAATCTTTATTACCGCCTTTATTAATCATTTTTGTTCGATATTCATTTAATTTTTGATCAGCATCTCTTAGTTTTTTTTCAGCAAAATCAATATCTTTTTTAGTTAATCCTATGAGGTCTTGTCGAGCTTTTTCATTTAATTGATTAACTAAAGATTCACTTAATTGAAGTAATTCATCATTAATTGATTTTGAATCTCTAGCTGAGAATGCACGGGTTTGAAGATTAATAATGGGAGATCTTTCGGAGTCATATTCAACATTAACAATAAAATCGTTGTAATAAATATTAAATTTTTCAAATGAAGTGTTACCTGTAATTCCTCCAAATCTCCGAATAATATCTATTTTTAAATCTCTAAATAATTGCATTAGATTAAATTTATTATTCAGAGCCCTTAAAGCATCAGACGATGAAATGTAATTCACTACAATTTGAGTGTCATCTGGCGAGGTTGAGTTTGATGAGCCCCCCAGCATTCTTGCCATGCTTGCTGGCAATGCCGATGAGGACTTAGCCGCATTGATGGCATCACTCGATCTAATTACAAATTGCGATTCTGAAATATAAATGTCTGAAGCTATAAAACCGAAATAGGCTATAGAAAATATTGATGGAATTAAAACTAGGGCGATGAAAAGACGGTAACGTAATAGGTATTTAATCATCTACGGGGTAAATATATTATTATAATCAATGTATTATAATAACATTTATGCTACATTAACAATCTTTAATTTGTATAACTCTAGAAGATGCAAAAAAAAATGTTTAGGTCGGCTATATGCTTTTTTTTATGTTTAATGACGTTATCAGCATGCGTTGATTTTCCTGCGTTAGGTCCCAGCAGAAAATCAATTGAATCCCCTAGCTTTGAGAAAGAAAAATTAATTCATGTTGTGCCTTTGACTAATGGCGTAGCCCAAAAAGTAAAGTCCATTCAAAATAGCCTAAAATTTAGTGAAAATCTGACGCCCCTTAAATCACCTAAATCAACTATTGGGCCTGGAGATAGCGTTATTGTAACTATTTGGGAGGCGCCTCCCGCAATTCTCTTTAAATCATCAAGCTCTAACTCAATTACTGGCAATACATCTAATACAGGCACAATTCAAACTGTCTTACCTACCCAAATAGTTAGTAAAGACGGCAAAATTCATATCCCTTTTTTGGGTAGCATTTCACTTATGAATTTAAGTATTAGTGAGGCCGAGGCACTTATTCAAGAAAAACTTAAAAATCGTGCAAATCTTCCTCAAGTTATGGTGCAAGTATCAAATATGATTTCATCTACAATCACTCTTGTAGGTGAAGTTAACAATGCAGGTCGGATTTCTTTAACACCAAAAGGTGAGCGTATTTTAGATGCTATAGCTATTGGTGGCGGACTAAAACAGTCGGTAAATAAAACAACTATTCAAATTACAAGGGACGGTAAAATTCAATCCCTGCCTCTTGAAACAATTATCGCTAACCCTAAGCTTAATATTTCCCTTCAACCCGATGATGTAATTACTGTTTATTTTCAGCCACTTAGTTTTGTGGCAATGGGAGAAGTTAAAACACCAGGTGAAATTACCTTTGAATCTCAAGGCATTACTTTATCTCAAGCATTAGGTCGTATGGGCGGACTCGCCTCATCGGGAACATCGGATCCTAAAGGTATTTTTATTTTTAGGTATGAAGATCCCTTATCCTTAGACTTAACGTCTATTAAGCAAATAGGCATGACTCCTGAGGGTAAAATACCAACGATTTATCAATTGGATTTAAAAGATCCATCAAGTTTATTTATTGCACAAAATTTTCCTATGAAAAATCATGATGTTATCTATGTGGCAAGCGCTCCATTAGTTCAACTGATGCAATTTTTAGGGGTGATTACATCTGTATTAGCTCCTGGAACATATCTTTCTACGCAGCTCAAATAAAAAGATTTAATTTTATTTGATGCTTATCGATGCCACTAGGGTTCTTCATAGAAAATTATTTTATCAACGCTTTCCTACAGGAATCGATCGAATTGTTGAGGCTTACTTAAATTATTTTAATAAAGAGACAAGGATTTTAATCAGAATTGGTTCTTTTCAAATAATTTTAAATAAAAACACTTCGGAGACATTTATAAAGCTAATGTCGGCTCAGAATCGAAATGGCTTTTCAGATTTAAGTCGCTTATTACTATCAGAGCTAAAAAATTTTAAAGATCATTCTTATGATTTCAAAAAAAAATGGCTTTTAAACATTGGTCATTCAGGTTTAGAAAAAGAAAGTTACATACGTTGGATTAATAGAAATAATCTTAAACTTTTTACACTCGTTCATGACCTGATTCCAATCACACATCCTAATCTATGTCGCTCAGGAGAAAAAAATAAACATGAAATACGTATATTTAATATTATTACCCAAAGTCAAAAAATTATTACAAATTCAGAAGCAACTAAAGATTCTTTGATTTGGTACGCAAAAAAAATCCAACGGTTATTGCCGGATACTCAGGCTATGAGCCTCCCCACCACTAAGCTTCCAATTCCCAATTCAACAAGACCGATTGCTGAGCCTTATTTCTTGATATTAGGTACGATAGAAGCTAGGAAAAATCACCTATTTATATTGAAATTATGGCAAAAAATCAGACTTCAATTGGGATCATATACGCCAAAATTAGTAATGATTGGTCAGCGCGGTTGGGAGTGTCATGACGTCTTTGATATTTTAAAAAAAACTTATCATCTAAACGGTGACATTATTGAACTCAATACATGCGATGATTTGAATTTATCTCGATGGATATATCACGCACAAGCCCTTTTAATGCCATCTATTATTGAAGGTTATGGCATGCCTCTTATCGAAGCAATGGAATTAGGCACCCCAATTATCGCTAACAATTTAAAGGTATTTAATGAAATTGGTAAGTCAATTCCTTGCTTTATTGACATAAAAAATGAAAGAGTTTGGCTTGAAAAAATTATTGACTATATAGATTCTAATAACAAAGACAGGCGGAGACAAATAGAGGCTTCGAATAATTTTTCATCTTTAAGCCATGAAAAATACTTTCAAAAAATTAAATCTATTCTAAATAATTGAATCTATGGAAATAGCATACACCATTGGATTTTCTTATAGAAAAAGGCGGATTGCAAAATATTTTATAGCTAACTATGACATAAAAAAATATGATAAAAAATGCATTATTAAAGATGGAGATATTATACTTATATGGGGAAGTGATGCAGTCCCTAAAACCATTAAAAAAAACGCTTCGATATATAGAGTTGAAGATGGATTTTTACGATCCTTAGGTTTGGGCTCTCAATTAGCCGTTCCTCACTCATGGGTATTTGATCAAAAAGGTATCTATTATGACGCATCCAAAACATCCTCTTTGGAAAAATTATTACTTACCAAAACATTCACAAAGCAAGATATTGAGAGAGCCAAAAAAATAAAAAAGCTCTACATTAGCAATGATTTAAATAAGTATAACTTAGAAGAAAAACATTGGCCTAAGCCAAGAAATTTAACAAGAACAAATAAAAATTTTAAAAAACCAATTATTTTTATTCCTGGTCAAGTGGAAACTGATGCTTCCATTAAATACGGTAGTGTTGATATTAAGACCAATTTAGAATTAGTTTCTTTAGTAAGAAAAAATAATCCTAATGCTTACATAGCATATAAAACGCATCCCGACATCTCCCGCGGAATGAGAAAGGCCGAATTTAATAAAAATTATTTTTTAAAATACTGTGATGCGATTATTGATGATACTCGAATTAATAATATATTTCGATATGTGGACGAAGTTCATACAATTACCTCTTTGGCAGGCTTTGAAGCCCTAATTCACAATAAAAAAGTTTATTGTTATGGTTTGCCTTTTTACGCTGGATGGGGCCTTACAACAGACAGACATTCATTTAAAAGACGAAGTAGAAAATTAACACTTGAAGCCTTGATAGCTGGATCGCTAATATATTATCCAAAATATATAGATATTAATAAGAAAAAAATTTGCCAAGTAGAAAAAGCGATAGCAAATTTAACTTTGCTAAAAAAACAAAAAAAAGAATTTATTGTAGGTTATATAATTAATGAAATTACAAAGGTAATAGGAAAAATAAGTAGTTATATTAAACAAAAATAAAAATTATTTAATCATTTATTTTATACCCGGGGGTGTAATAACAACCATTGACCTGAGTATGATTAATAATGTAATTATTAAAATTTAAATAACTCTGAAGATTTGGTTTAAATTCAACCCCTTTAATAAAGAAGTTAATTAGTGACGATTTAAAGACAATTTCTTTTTTACTATAAAAAGCTTTATCTAAATTAAAAACTGGCTTACCTAACTTAAGAAACTTCAACCCAAAAGTTGAGTTAATCGTAATGCAGGCGTCAGTCTTATTTAGGATCGTATTTTCTGACATATCTGTTAAATAAAAAATATTTTTTTTAATGTTCAGAATGTTTGCAATTTCATTAATATAGTTACTATAATCTTTATGCCCTCTGTCCATAGGGTGGCCCTTAATAATAAGGATTTTTTTATTTTTATTTTTTTTTAAAGAAGCAGCAAAAGCCTCAGCAACTTGTAATATTGCCTCTTCTATCGAATTGTATTTCGAATGAGTCCTTATCTGACTATCATCGTGAACTTGTAATGCGAATAAAAATTTTTCTATTTTTTTATCCTTAAAAATAGATCTTAACCTTGCTCTTCTTGGGTAATGAGCTATACAATTCAGTGAAAATTTTAAAAAACTTAAAGACCAAATCCATGCTAAAGATAAATCAATTTTTCTATGGTGAACGTAATTTTTATATTTTTTTCTTTGGATATTTAAAAAAAACCAATATATAAACCCATAGAAATAATGAAAAAAAATAGCATAAGGATACTTTTTAATTTCTTTATACTTTAAATCTTCATATGGAATGTCATTTAAATTCAAAAGAGTTAGCTCTGAATTATAATTAACACCAAGTTTTTCTAGAGTTATATAATTGGGTCTTAAATACCCCTCTTCAAAAATATAAATTTTTAAGCCTAATTTTTTGGCAAGCCTTAAAGCTATTTGATGATAAATTCTTTGTTCGCCAAAAATGAAAATTTTTTTAATGCCTTTATCTAAGATAATTTTTTTAAAAAAAATCTCAAACTTTTGAACTTTATCTTGAAACTGATAAACATTTTTATTTGATTTAGGGTTATAGAAAAAATCATCGCCTGCATTTAAATTAACTTTGTATACTTCCCCATTTAATGTTTTAGATAATTTGAAAAAAAAAGGACCCATTGGCCCTTGAAGCATTAAAGTGGCATCTGTATTTTTTAAGTCTAATAAAGTTTGCATACGTTTTTTTATTCGCACACTTATGGGGTTTAAGTGAGATATTTTTGAGTAATATTATTTAAAAAATTATCTATAAAAATTAAGAGCTAGATTAACTAAGTTATGCTCTTTATATTTTATTGCATACATAAAATCTAAAATCTGTGTTTTCAAATCAGGAAAGGCTAATAATAAAATTGAAATTACCATGATTAACATAGTCATAACTTTTGCTAGCCCCCATCCAATACCCGTTAATCCCATAGTTAAAGGAATAAATGCCAAAAGAAAAGATTGAGTGTGATTTAACCCTAAATAAAAACAGGAAAAATACATTACAAATGATATTAATAATGATTTGAATATTTGATTAAACATATATTGTATCATCATATATTATAAATTCTTTAAAGGCACGAGTCTCATGAAAAAAAATCAGTTAGAAAAATCTCGTATTATGATTGATGGGCGTAATTTGAAGTTGGATCAAGGAACGGGCGTTTCAACTTACGCCAGAAATCTAAGTTACCTATTACATGACTTGGGTTATGAAGTTGATATTTTATATGATCAAAATGTTTCTTACGGGATCAATGATTTATTAAAAGAAATCGCATTTTTTGATAGCACTCAAGAACCTCCTATATTCTTAATGCTTTTATGGAAATATTTTAATGAGCTAGCTAGAGGTCCTTATTCGCACAAAGCTATCAAAATTCCTCTTACAGAAAAAATTATTAAAGATACCTTTAAGAGCAAACTTCCCTATTTTGACCGAATTTACAACTCAAAAGAAATCTATCGAAAAATAGATGCATGGAATAATTGGTTTATTCGTCTTCACAATGTATCTATTGATAGTCGTCCCGATATTGTGCATTGGACTTACCCATTAGCATTAAGAATAAAATCTATCCCTAATATTTATACGTTACACGATTTAGTACCCTTAAGACTCCCTTATACAACTCTTGATAAGAAAAGAAAATATTTTAAATTGCTAGAAAAAATTACTAAGAAAGCAGATCATATTGTGACTGTCTCTGAGTCTTCCAAAAGAGATATTATTGATTTTTTTGGCGTTGAAGAAAATAGAATTACCAATACATACCAGTCCGTAAGAATCCCAGAAAAATATGCCAATAAATCAATACAGACAGTTGAAATGGAAATCTCTGGAACTTTCGGATTACATTACAAAGATTACTATCTTTTTTGGGGCGCTATAGAACCTAAAAAAAATATCGGCAGGATTATAGAAGCTTATCTTGCAAGTAAAGTATCAGCACCTTTAGTTATTGTCGGGAACAGGGCATGGAAACATGAGGATGAGCTAAAACTTCTTTACGACGATAATATTCGAAGCCTCATTAATGTAGGTAAAGAAATTCGTACCAAAAATAAAATTATCCAACTAAATTACGTAACCTTCTCCTTGTTAGTAAGTTTAATTAAGGGTGCAAAAGCCACCCTATTTACCTCACTCTATGAGGGATTTGGCCTTCCTGTTCTGGAGTCTATGACACTTGGAACGCCTGTGATTTCTTCAAAAACAGCCTCTATTCCTGAAATCGCTGGCAAAGCAGCAATTTTAGTAGACCCTTATGATACCAATCAAATTACTCAGGCAATTATAAAAATGGATCAGGACGCTGATTTAAGATACGCCTTAAAATCTAAAGGCTTAAGACAGGCAGAAAAATTCTCTGAAACTCTATACAAAAAAAAGCTTAATTTAGTTTACCAACGCTTTATTTGATATAAATTTTCTTGTAATATTAGCAAATATTTATTTATCTGAAGGTTATTATGTCTGTTTCAAATCCTAGCTCGCCCCAATCGCTTACAATGACTGATATCAATGGTAACGTCTTCAGTCTTTCAATCACATATGATTTAAATTCTGGGGTTACCACAAGTCTAGGTACTGGCTACCAGATTTTAAACATCTCTGGATCTGTATCTGGAAATACTAATGCAACGATTAACTCTCAAACACCCTTTAGTTATAACAGCTCAAATAACCTATATTACCCCACCGCTAAGAGTCAATTTGATCTTGATGGGGTAAGTTTTCAAGTTAATGGTCATAACTTAAATTTATACTCTGGCACAAACAATCAAGCAGTATCGACTGATGGGATAATTTGCTTCCTCAAAGGAACGCTTATTGTTACTAATAAGGGTGAAGTGCAAGTTGAAGATTTGAAGATAGGGGATTTAATTCCTACGCTATCAGGAGAAATTGTACCGATTAAGTGGATCGGTTATCAGAAATTTGATACTCGCTTTTTAAATCAAAAAAAATCTCCGGTTCTTTTCAAGAAAGGTTCACTTGGATACAATGTCCCGCGCAGGGATCTTTATGTTTCGGCAGCTCATGCTATGTTTTTTAAAGGCATAATTATTGATGCAGCTCAGCTTGTGAATGGCATTTCCATCATCCAAGAGAAAATCAACGATGTCGTTGAGTTTTATAATATTGACCTTGGAGAACATCACTGTATTCAGGCTAATGGAGCTTGGGCGGAAAGTTATCGAGAAACTAATAATCGGGGCGCATTTGATAATTTTAATGACTACTTAAGATTATATCCTCAAGAAATTATTAGCGAAGTAGAACAAGAGCCTTGTTTCCCGCATATAAATAGCTTTGAAGATCCTAGACTTCCCGACTTATTAAAAGAGATTTCTACTCTTATTCCTCAACCTGTAAAGCTTGCTGTTTAACCCTTACCAATAAACTAGATTTTACAAAAATTCATACAATAAAATATTTGCTTTTTGGTCTTCATAATTAATTAAGGCTTTAAATTTTAATTGCAAAAAAAGAAAAGCCCCCTAAAATTTTAATTAAAGTTTAGGGGGTTTTTTAATATAAGAAGCTTGGCAGTGACCTACTTTCGCATGCAAAAAGCATACTATCATTGGCGATAAGTCGTTTCACTGTCCTGTTCGGGATGGGAAGGAGTGGTTCCAACTCTCTAT
>Ga0164296_1003457_pt1 | contig 14903 bp, 14 predicted proteins | sample GEODES057metaG_FD_113533 | JGI IMG/M metagenome (GOLD analysis project Ga0164296, IMG submission 113533) | Dystrophic lake water microbial communities from Trout Bog Lake, Wisconsin, USA - GEODES057 metaG | ecosystem: Environmental > Aquatic > Freshwater > Lake | place: USA: Trout Bog Lake... | reverse complement strand
ATTCTCAAAATATGATGAGAAATCAAAAGAATTCCATTTGCACCAGGCTTAGAGAAATGTACCAAATCCTCCATATCACCCTCCTCGTAGATGCAGTTCATTTTGTATTCTTCTTCAGCATATTCAGCCCACGTAAATGCTATTTTCCGCATCTCTAGGAACTTGATGGAGTGATTGCGAAAAATATTAAAAACTGTCACTAACGATATCCAAAAAATATTAATTCTGAAATGGAATAAATTGATTTAAAAAGAAACGCACAAAAACAATTCACAATTTAATAAAATTTATAGGAGCTGCAACTGCAAGTAAGTACATAGTATCAGAATCACATGAATTCTTCCTGGATAACATTAATATAAATATGTACGTAAGCGAACAGATCTAATAGTCGAATAATGCGAATATCAATTATGCATAATTTTTAAGAGTTCATTTGAATTCGGTTAGCTAGCTAGATCAAGGGAATAATCATGGTAATCGTTAAGAAAAATACAGCTCACACAGAGCATGAAGCAAAATTACACGGCTCCGACATCATAAAAAACAATGTTCTTAGCGAGAACCTCATTGGCGCAGCAGAACAATCACTTCAAAGTAGCAACGGCAAGTCAGCTGACAGCTCACACAATCACGAATACTCAAGTGTGGACATGAAATGGAGTGAAAATATTGTAGAGCGAGGCAAAGATTTACTATCCAAAGATGCAACCAGCGTAGCCACTACAGCGGCAATCATCATCGGCGCTGCCCTAATCGAAGTTGAATTACTCCCCGGCCTCATCATAGGTGCAGGAGCAATACTTTTAGGCAAAATTTTCCCCGAAATCAGTGGCTATGTTCGCCCAGCTGTCAAGGGCATGGTTCGCGCTGGTTTCAATGCTACACATAAAATTCGTCAAATAATAGCTGAAGCTAATGAACAAGTCAGTGACCTAGTTGCTGAAGTCAAACAAGAGCAACACTTGACGACCACTCAGGAACATTCGCTAATTAATCCAGATCCTGTCATTAAAGGCCACCCTAAGCACTAATATGTCATCTAATGCCGATACAACTTTGAAATATGGGCAGATCGTGCACCACATTCCTGGTAGGCTTCGAATCAGAGTCTTGGGGGCACAGGAAAGTTCTGAATTTTTTAAAAGTTTAAATCAGACAATTTCTGCAATTCCAGGTGTGACTTTGGTTCAATCCAGTCAATACTCATCTAGCCTGGTAGTGAACTACAACGCAGGTGACGACGCCTTTCATAATCGGCTTCGCGATGATCCGTCCGTACGGGTGCGGCTTGCATTGCTTGATCCTGGAGCTGAGCGTATTTTTTCTGAAAATAAATTACAAAATGAATTTGTATACACTGAAAATCACTCTCGAATAGCTGAATCTATCGTTTCAGTGGCTGAGCAACTCGACGTTGGTTTACTTCAAGCTAGCAACGGTTTTTTGGATTTCAAGGTTTTAATACCCATAGGAGTAGCAATAGCTACCTCTTTAAACCGTGCACGCGGTAGGGGTACACCAATGTGGATTTCATTAGGAACTTTTGCATTTAATTCATTTCTAACTTTTCATCATCGTCGGATCAATACGCCGCGCCAGCACGGCAGATCACGAGCATCTGGTAGACCCTAGAGAATTCAAATGCTACGACTAGAACAAGCTCCTAATCAATTTATTGTGCTCCACGATATGCCCGGACGTTGCAGGCTGAGAATTTCTGGATTAAATGCCAATCAACTGATGACTAACGAACTAGAGCAGAAGTTAAGATCTTGTGAATTTGTGAGTGATTTCAACATCAATAAAGCTTGTTCCTCAGTTGTAATTAAGTATGGTGGTGCCATAGAAGTACTTTTTCTAAAACTTGCAGAGAAATCCATTCCAAAACTTCTAGATGCACCACCCCGCCTTAGAAATATTAAATTACTACCAGCTCTATTCGACCCTAAACCGCTCCATTCTCTTGCGCTCTCAGGCGCTGCACTCCTGTTAGGTACAAACATTGGCCCTTTGCTCTGTGTTGGATTGATCTTAATCAGTGGTTTTCCAATTTGGAGAAGAGCATTATCAACCTTAATTTTCGAGAAAAGGCTAAATGTTGATTTCTTGGACGGGCTAGCACTCACGATTGCAGTTTTAAGACAGCAACCTAGGACTGCGGCCTTAATGGCCTTGTTAGTGCATCTGGGTGACTATGTTCGAGAACGGACTGCTCAACAATCGCGGGGCTACGTTAAGCATTTGTTGGAGTTGCACACTCTAAAGGCCAGGCGACTCGAGGTAGATGGTTCTGTCACGATGGTCATTGCACAAACCTTGATTCCCAACGAAATTGTTCTGATTATTGCTGGAGATTTGGTTCCCGCTGACGGAAGAGTTATCCTAGGAATAGCCGCTGTGGATCAGCGCCATATCACCGGCGAGTCGATGCCCGCTAATCGACGAGTTGGTGATACGGTATTTGCCGGCTCCTCAATTGTCGAGGGATCAATCACTGTATGCGTGAGTGAGGCGGGCGATGAAACCCTTGCATCCAAGATTGTCCAATTGGTAGAGTCCGCACCCATTGGGGAAACACGAATTCAAAATTATGCAGAGCAATTTGCAGATCACCTGGTTGCTCCCATGCTCGGAGCTAACGTTGCTCTCTTGGCCTCAAGTGGAAACCTTGATCGTTTTATGTCTCTTGCAATAGTTGATTACGGCACTGGCATTAGAGTTGCTGCCCCAACCAGCATATTAACTTCCATGACACGAGCTGCTCAAGAGGGAATTCTCATTAAGAGTGGGCATCACGTTGAGAGTTTGGCAACCATGAAAGGAATTGCTTTTGATAAAACTGGAACTTTAACTTGTGGCCGATTAACAGTGCTTGAAGTAAAGACATTTGATGCTCATATAAGCTCAGATACAGTTTTACAACTAGCCGCTGCAGCTGAAACAGAGTTAAGCCACCCCGTAGCTCGCGCATTAGTTACCTACGCACGATCAATACGCGGTCTAGAACTACCGATTTGCGAGGACGTTCAATTTAAGATTGGTCTCGGTGTTAAAGCAGAGATACACGGGAAGTCCATAAATATAGGGAGCGAGCGCTACCTTAGGCAAATGCATATTTCTACAAATAAAGCAAAGTCCTATATGCAGAGCCTAGATCGACTGGGTCACATCGGTTTATTGGTCGCCGTGGACAATACACTGGTTGGAGCAATCGCCTGTAGCGATGAGCCAAGGCCAGAGGCGCGATCAATTCTGTCGGGGATGCGACAAAGAGGTATTCATAAAATAGTTATGCTGTCTGGGGACAAGGAGGGTGTTGCAAGGAGAGTGGCGCAAATGGTAGGTATCGACACGGTCTACTCTGAGGTTCTACCTCACGAGAAAGCCTCGATCATTCACGACCTCAGAAAAGCACACGGAACGTTCGCAATGGTTGGTGACGGGGTTAATGACTCACCTGCATTAGCGCAAGCTGATATTGGTATTTCCTTAATGGACGGAGCTGATATCGCACACACTGCAGCTGATGTGGTTCTCATGAAGGAGGGGCTGCACTTGTTACTCCCTGCGGTTGATATAAGTCGAGATGCACTTAAACTGATTAAACAGAACTGTACTTTAATTGCCAGTTTAAATACACTTGCTCTTGCTTTAGCTCTACCCAGCGGTTTGATTTCTCCGGCAACTTGTACCATTTTAAGCAATGGATCAACATTATTAGCAACCCTAAATTCCATGCGTCCCTTGCTACCTAATCTGGGTCGTTGAACGATTGAAGTTTTACTTTTTGAAATAATTAAGTAATTCTCTTAATCCATACTTACAGATTTTCAAGAGAAATAATCAATTTAGATTTTGTGTTCGTTACTTTTTCTCTCATCACTATAAAACATAATTTCAGCCTCGAGTTGTTCATTTTTGAGACCATAAATATTTTCTAATTTTTGGGTCAAAATTTTATTTCTGAGCGTCATATCGTTTAAATGCACATTTCGTCGGATGAACCATCTAGCAAGGATATTTTTATTATTCAGCATTCAGTTAAGTTCAACAGTTACTCACTCGTGTAGCGTTAGGATAAATTCCAATACTATTTCAGCGCTCTAAACTTCACAGTGGGTATGCGCACATAAATCAAACCTTTAAGTCTTAATTTATAAGATACTTAAAAAATCAGTACTAGCCAATCTCGGGATCTTGAAATCCCTTCGCCCTAAAAGTCAACACCAAAGTATCGCGAAATCCAGACCCTCCTTGTGCTTGTATGGGAGTTGTTTCATGTATCAACCGGCGATCATCTAACAACAACATGGTCCAAGGCTTGTCTAATGTAAACCGGATTCCCTCATTCCCATTAATCTCAAATATTCTGGTTTCACCCCCCTTAATAAAGGCACGTTTTATCAATATGATCGCAACGTAATCTACTCCGTCTCGGTGGGCTCCCTCAGGCGTGGGTCGACCTAAGCCATTGGAGGTATTGATGCGAAATTGATGTGCTTCGGTATACCACTGATCATTTTTCTGTATCCCATCCACCAATTTTGCAACGCCTGAAATTATCTGTAACCACACTGTTGATGAGTTTAATTCTTCGTCTATAGGCTCAAACAAACGTTTTATACCACCGTGCAAGGCGTTGTATTCTGTTGACTGCCAATGAGCTCTATGGGGCGTGAGGTGGGTCAACCCGTTGTCTACAACGTAGCTGCTGTGACGCCGGGATCTGTAGGCACCGTGATCTTTAAGGAACTTATCTTGATGTAAATCCTCCCAATATTTATCCAACTGTAATAGATCTTGCATCCGCAACTGAAGTAATTCTGCCAAAGTATCAGGCTCAACAATGCAAAAACCTACATCTATAATTTGTTGACGTAATGATTCTTGGGTAACAGTATTTAAATTTAAGTGCATTCTTGATTTTCTTCCCATTTTGTCAATGACAACTAATTATTTTCGCACTTGATATCTAGTTTTTTATTCAGACTAATATTTTTAGATACTTACGCGAGGTGTATTCTAATATTCTGACTTCAATAATGCTGAGCAGTTTTAAATTAACCACTTTCTAAATAGCTAATCCTGAGTTACTTTATGCTTAAACTAGGCCCAATAGCTACTAAATGTCATATTGAATGGGCTTTGATCAATGCTTAAATACCCAGCTCATTTCTTGACAAAATCGCGTTTCTTCCATTCCCTTATATCTCTCATACCCGGCAATGTGCGTGGATCAATTCCCGGACCGAAGATGGTATGTTTTTGAATCTTTTGAGTTCCCGTGGTGGGAATGCTGTTAGTAAACCAGATCCAACCAGGTGCTTTGAAATAAGCCATCCCGCTTGTGCAGTGATCAAATATCGATCGCACTGTGAATTCGCTAGCCTCAGCGCCTTTGGAACCAACTTGATCCGCTTTAAGCACGATACAAGCTAATACCTCCTCCTCACGGATCTCGTCAGCAACCGCAATCACGGCTACCTGTGCTACTGCTGGATGCGCCAAAATCCATGCCTCCACCTCAGCCGCCGCTATGTTCTCTCCTGCACGGCGTATGATATTTTTTCGCCGCTCAACAAAATGTAGCATCCCTGTATCATCGCGTATGACAACATCTCCTGTGTGAAACCACCCCCCTCGCCAGGCTAACTCTGTGGCGTCGTCATCGTCTAAATACCCTGAGAAGAAGTCTCTTCTTGGACAACCCTCTGAATGCCGAATAATCATCTCCCCAGGTTGTCCATCTTGAACATCAATATCTAAATCGTTAACGACCCGCACCTCCAGGCCTGGATATGTGCGACCAAAGGCCCTTGTGCCAACTTGGCGGGGCGATTGGTTATCAACCAAAATTCGAACGTTCTCCGTCATTCCCCATAATTCCAACAATGGAAACCCGAATCGCGATTCTGCCAACGCATGCAAATGAGGCTCAACACCCGCACCCATCCCGAAGCGAACACAATGATTTTGCTCATGTACCTGAATGGGTTGCAAATGAAGCATTTGAATAATGACGCCTAGGTAGTGCACGATAGTCGACTGTGTTTCGCAAACCTCCTCCCACCAGCGCGATGCTTGAAAGCGGTCAGTTTGAACCTGACAACTCCCTGTCAAGAGCACTGCATAAAATGACAAAATCGATGCGTTCACATGAAATAGGGGCAACGGGTTATAAAGTCGCTCACCACTTTCACGAAAACTGGCCATTCCTCCGCGATTGACATATGCCTCACCTGCAGCAATTTCATAACGATGGGACAACACACAGCCTTTTGGACGCCCTGTGGTTCCGGATGTGTACAAAATACTAGCAGCTGTTTGTGAATGCAGCGCATAATCAGTTGCAGGTTTGGAAGCAGTCGGTAAATTTAGTTCAAAATCCTCAAACACCACAACTTGGGGACGCCGCTTTGATTCACTGCAACCAGCCTCCCACTGCGCAACACGCTTGGACAACAATACAACCAAATCGACTTGCGAGTGCTCTATTAGGTATGCAAGTTCGCGGGGTTTGTAGTCGGGATTCACTGGAACGCAGCATATTCCTAAAGCATTGAGTGAAATTTTATGCAAGAAATGCTCAAGTCTATTTTCAAGCAATAGTGCTACGCGGTGCCCAACCCCGTACCCAGCCGTCTTGTAACGATCTATTAAAGCCCTAACTTCTTTTGAAGCTTGATGATAAGTCAATAACTTACCTTGCGGGTCGTAGTCGCGCTCTGCATTGGCCGGGGCAATTAGAAACGGACGGTTTGGATACTTGTTTGCAACTTCGAAGAAAACATCTCCAATGGTTGCATCCTGTTGCTGACTAATCATTGAATTGCCTATTGGTAAATAGAAGTGTGAGTCGTCATTGTTAATTGTGCTCCTCTGTTGCACGCGTAAGTTGAATTATCCCTATCAATCGATAGGGTGGATGTACAGTGTTATGCAGGAAAACACCAATAAAAATATCGATCTTGGGGTTGCGAGTATCAACAATAATAGCTCTTAAAGCTTTAAGCATTGAGCGTAAACCTTTAATCATTCCACTTCAACTCTCATAACTCGGATTATTAGTGGATTTCAAACTGATCCACTTAAAGTCTACGAACTGTACTTCACTCATGAAAAACAACCCTCAAGAACCACAGCAAAATCCCCGCAGGACTTTCTTTAAAAAAGGATTGACTGGCGTTGCTGGTTCCTGCGTTGGTTCAGTCTTAAGTATCCCTGCTGTATCCAATAGCCTTGCAGCAGAGCCCTCGTCCAAGGGCATTACGGATGATGGTAAGGACGCAACAAAAATATTGGCACGTTACGCACTCTCTACCCGTTATGAGGACCTACCGGCTGCGGTAATCAAACAAACCCAGCGCGCGTTGGTTAATTTTGTAGGTGTGACTGTGGGGAGTTCTAGGCATCCTGCGGTAAATATTTCAGTAGAAAGTTTGTCCCTTGTCAGTGGATCCAAGCAAGCCTCGATTTTGGGGCGTCCTGAACGCTTTGACATCTTAAATGCAACCTTTATCAACGGGGTTGCTAGCCATGTTTTTGATTTCGATGATACGCATCTACTAACCAATGTTCACTGCTCTGGTCCAGTAGCAAGTGCGCTCTTGGCTTACTCTGAGATCAAGCCCATCAGCGGTCGAGAGTTTATGAATGCTTTTTACCTTGGAATCGAGTTAATGTGCCGACTCTCCAACTCCATAGCGCCCAATCACGCGGACATTGGTTGGCATGTATCAGGCCTTGCAACTCTGGGTGTTGCAGCGGCTATTGGTCGTTTAATGCAGTTGAGTGAGCAGCAAATGATATGGGCTCTGGGCCTGGCTGCGTCCCAGCCGGTTGGATTTAGAGACTCCTTTGGCTCCATGAATAAGAGCTTTAACCCGGGGCGAGCAGCATCTAACGGTTTGTTCGCTGCACTTTTAGCGCAAAAGAACTTTACAAGCTCGGATCAAATGATTGAAGCTCGAGTGGGCTGGGCCAACGCAGTGAGTACTAAGCATGATTATCATGAGCTATTAGACGGGTTGGGCGTACGTTTTGAGACACTAAAAAACACCTACAAGCCCTTTGCGTGTGGAGTGGTGATTCATCCCGCCTTGGACGCGGCCATTCAGCTCAAAAATGAATATAACCTTCGTCCTGAGCAGATCAAGGCGGTGCATTTGCGGGCTAACCCAATGGTTTTGGAGTTAACTGGCAAAAGGACCCCAAAGACAGGTTTGGAGGGAAAGTTTAGTGTTTACCACTCGGTTGCCATTGCGTTGCTAGAAGGGCGGGCTGGGGAGCGCCAATATTCAGATGAAGCTGTTCAACGCTCAGACACACGGTCTCTAAGAGAAAAAATTGAAGTAGAGATTGATCCTAAGATTCCCAAGCAATCTGGGGAGTTAAGCATTACGACTGAAAATGGTCAAGTTTTGACGAAGTTCATCGACAACGCTCTGGGCAGTCTAGAAAATCCAATGAGTGATGCACAACTCGATGCGAAATTTAAGGATTTGTTAATCGGTGTGTTACCCCAGTACAAGAGCGACATTTTATTGCGCGCGACTTGGCATATGGATCAATTAGACAGAGCCAGTAAGTTAGCTCGGCTGAGTGTTCCTTGAAGAGCGCTATCTAATCCTTATTGATTGGATTATCTCTGCGCACAAGTCCACCCGACAAAGCCTATACGAGTGGCATTTGCTAAATGGATGAGTATATGAGTCTCCTACGAAAAAGGGCTAGCACTCAATAAAGTGCTAGCCCTTGTATCTACTGGTCGGCGTGGCGGGATTCGAACTCGCGACCCCTTGCACCCCATGCAAGTGCGCTACCAGGCTGCGCTACACGCCGAAGCTTTATATTATAACGCTCTTAGTCTAAATTAATTAGGTAACTGCTTAGGGTTCGCTCAGTAATTCTCTTATCTCATAAAGCTCACGACGCAGTGCCTGCAGTCTAGGCTTGTCGGTTAAAACACCCGCAAGACTCCAGGGCTCATCGGAGGCTATATCTCCGATGCTTAAATTGTCTTCCAAATCCTCTACACCCACAAGTAGAACCTCACCAGCCCGCTTTTTATCACGCTCTAACTGGACTATTTCTTGCAATTTATTGCGAGCGCCACTGATAGTGAATCCCTGGTCGTACAGTAAATCTCTGATACGCCTGACCAAGAGCACTTCGTGGTGTTGGTAGTAACGACGGTTCCCCCTGCGCTTCATAGGGCGCAACTGTGTGAATTCCTGCTCCCAATAGCGCAGCACATGTGGTTTGACACCACATAACTCACTCACCTCACCAATGGTGAAGTAGCGCTTTGAAGGGATAACTGGGAGGGATGTCTCCATAGTATTCAATGCTCAAGAACAGAGGCTAGAGGGTACACGATCTTGGGGCAAATGGTAAGCTTTTTATGCTTCTTCGCCCTGAATTTGTTGTTTTAATTTGGAGCTTGCGTGAAAAGTAACCACTCTTCGCGCCTCAATGGGTATGGATTCTCCAGTACGAGGGTTTCTGCCAGGTCTTTGAGCCTTGGTTCGGATTTGGAAATTTCCAAATCCAGAGATTTTGACGTCCTCACCTTCTACCAATTTTTGGGAAATCAGCTCAAAAAATGCATCAATCATGTCCTTAGACTCACGTTTGTTCAAGCCAATTTGCTCAAATAACATCTCAGCAAGGTGTGCCTTCGTCAGCGCCGGCGTCTCTAAACTTTCTAATGACAATTCCATGATAACTTTCTCCTAAGTTCTGGGGATTCAGTGCACAGCGCTCAATCCCTACGCGGCGCGCAGTCTCGCACCTACTTTGTCTCCCAACGCTTGGATCACAACGCTGGTCACACTCTCAATTTCTGCTTCTGTAAGAGTTCCCTCTTCACTGGAGAGGGTTAACCTGACAGCCAAGCTCTTCTCCCCCTCTGACATGCCAGCAACGACTTGTCCCTTAGGTCTATAAATGTCAAATAGACAGGCACCTTTGAGCAACCCCTTTGTCTGAGATGAATACACCGCATTCATTAAATCGGCGTGTGTAACCAAGTCTTTAACAACCACTGCAATATCGCGCTCAACAGACTGAAATCGTGGAACTGGATGGGCCTTAGGAACTACGCCATGGATCAACGCGTCCCACTCAAATTCAAAAAGCAACGGTGCAGCAGCAAATCCCCAGGCCTGACGGTGCTTAGGGTGAAGCTCTCCGATGAAGCCAATCAAAGCGCCGTTCTTTAAAACCGCAGCACTTCTTCCTGGGTGTAACGCAGGGTGAGGGAGTTGAACACCCTCGCCTGCCTTTGGGTTGCTGTTCAAGGCAACGAACTCCAACTCCACAGGCGCAAAAAGCGCCACCACATCGGCCTTCATATCAAAGAAGTCAACTGCTCTCTCAGGCCCCCCCCACTGGAGTGGGGAATTGGGCCCGTAAGCCAACCCCGCTATTCGCATAGGTTGATCGATACCCGCAACCGTTGTGCTTGAATGCTCAACAGTTGGGTCCTTTTTAAAGACACGCCCCACCTCAAACACTCTCACGCGCGTGGACTTGCGGTCTAAATTAAACCGGAGCACCTCAAGCAAAGACCCCATCAAGGACGAACGCATCACGCTCATAGGAGCAGCGATGGGGTTAAGCAATTTGACGGGGTTCGCATTACCAGCTAAATCTCTTTCCCACTCCTCTTTCACAAAACTAAAGTTGATGGTTTCTTGATACCCCAAGCCTGCAACTTTATGTCTCAATGCAAAAGGTCCTCGCTCAGACTCATCTCTTAGTTTGGGTGTGATGGGGGCAACGGGGGGCGTTGAAGGCAATTGATCAAAGCCAATCATGCGAGCGACTTCTTCTATCAAGTCCTCTTCAATTTGTAAATCAAACCTGTAGCTAGGAGGTGTTACGGTTAGTACCCCAGGAGATTCACTAACGGGTAGACCTAGGCGAGTGAAGGCACTGAGCATTTGTTGCTGTGTAATCGGCATACCAATTACTTTTACAGCTCGCTCTACCCTTAGCTTCACAGCAGAGCGAGTGGGCAAATTTGGCGCAACATCAAAAAATGGGCCGCACGCAGTGTGAGCGTCGCCGCAGATCTGGAGTACCAAACTCGTAATTCTTTCAACTGCGTAAGGGGTCAGTGAGGGGTCAACGCCACGCTCAAAACGGTGTCCAGCGTCTGTACTAAAGTTAAACCGTCTTGCCCGCCCAGCAATACTGGTAGGCCACCAATAGGCTGCTTCTATGTAAATATTTTGCGTGCTGTCGCCCACCGCACTCGCATCTCCACCCATGATGCCAGCCAAAGACTCCACAGCTTGGTCATCTGCAATCACCCCCACAGTCGAATCCAAGGTCACTGTGTTGCCGTTTAAGAGCTTGAGGGTCTCGCCGTCCTTGGCAAAGCGTACCTGCAAATCACCCTTGATTTTGTCGCGATCAAAGATGTGCGTGGGTTGACCACACTCAAACATTACGTAGTTGGAGATATCAACCAGCGGGCTGACGCTTCGCTGGCCGCAGCGCTCAAGACGATCTACCATCCAGCGCGGTGTTTTCGTTTGCGTTTGTGATTTCACGCCGCTCATCACGCGTCCGCTAAAGCGTCCACACAACTCAGGAGCGTGAACATGAACACCCAATGACTCTTTATTTTGTGGTGTAGTGCTGCCAGTGAGTTGCAAACTTGGAAGGGGGTTTAGCGGGGCTCCTGTCAGTGCACTGACCTCTCGTGCAACACCGTAAATACTCAAACAATGTGCCAAATTGGGCGTCAATTTAAGAGTAAAGAGTGTGTCATCCAACTTCAGATGTTCTCTGATATCTTGACCATTTTGTGCGTCCAAGGACAACTCAAGTAAGCCGCCGTGCTCCTCATTCAAGCCCAGCTCCTTTGAAGAACAAAGCATTCCTGCACTCTCGACACCGCGGAGTTGCCCCACTTTGATCACAAAAGCTTTGCCATCAGCCCCAGGAGGCAGTTCGGCGCCAACAGTTGCGCAGGGCACCTTAATGCCCACACGTGCATTAGGTGCACCACAGACAATCCCAAGCGGGTGTTGCCCGCCAATATCAACACTGCACACCCTAAGGCGGTCTGCGTTAGGATGCTGGGCTACTTCCATGATCTCACCGACTACGACCCGTGTAAACGGTGGGGCAACGGGTCTTAATTCCTCGACCTCTAAACCCGCCATAGTTAGCACATCGGCTAAGGCCTGGGTGGTGATGGGAGGATTGCAAAACTCACGCAACCAAGATTCTGGGAACTGCATAAATAAGTCTGGTTAAAGTATCGTTAAATTAAATCTGTTTATCTAAATTGACCCAGGAAGCGCAAATCCCCGTCAAAGAAGAGTCTTAAATCGTTGACCCCGTATCTGAGCATGGTCAGGCGATCGGGGCCCATGCCAAAAGCAAAACCAATGTATTTTTCTGGATCAAGCCCCATATTGGAGACGACTTTGGGGTGGACTTGCCCTGAACCGGCTACTTCCAGCCACCTTCCAGCAAGTGGGCCGCTTGCAAATTGAATATCAATCTCTGCGCTAGGCTCAGTGAAGGGGAAGAAACTTGGTCTAAAGCGAAGTTCGAGATCATGGGTCTCAAAAAATGAATAACAAAAATTAGTGAAAACTACTTTCAAGTCTTTAAAGCTCACCTGCTCGCCAAGCCATAGTCCCTCGCACTGGTGAAACATCGGCGAATGAGTTGCATCACTGTCAACGCGGTAGGTTCTACCGGGCGCTATGACTCTGATTTCAGGCATCGGGAGACCCGCCTCTAGAGCCTCTTTGTGGCGGCGAACATGTTCAACCGCATAGCGGATTTGCATCGGACTGGTATGAGTCCTCAACACATAGTCACCCTCAACATAAAAGGTGTCATGCATTGAGCGAGCAGGATGATCCGGAGGCGTATTGAGCGCGGTAAAGTTAAACCAATCAGTCTCTATTTCCGGACCTTGAGCGACATCAAACCCCATAGACCCGAAGATTCCCTCTATACGCTCAAGGGTTAAGGAGACAGGATGCAGTCCTCCTTGCGCGCTTGATCGCCCAGGCAATGTGACATCAATGGCTTCGGCTTTAAGTTGCACCTCGAGCTCTGCAAGCGCAAGCCCCGCTCTCTTAGAGTTCAAGGCCTCTTCGATCGCTACCTTAGATTTATTGATCAGTGCACCTTGCGCTTTTTTATCTTCAACGCTGAGTGCTCCCAACCCCTTCATCATTAAGGTGATGTGACCGGACTTGCCAAGAAACTGAGCCTTTGCATTTTCCAGCTCTGCGGGAGTTTGACAAGACTCAAATAACGCCCTAGCTTCTTGCACCAAGGTATCTAGATCGCTCATAAAACTCTTTTAGGTAATAGGTGTGTAGAAATAAAAAAAGGATTGAAGCTTTTAAAAGCCACAATCCCTTAGTCGTAAAGTTAATATGATGCTTGGCAGCTCAGATCCCTAAAATTTATGAATCCGTACGACCTTGATCAAATACTTTTAGTATTCACCCAATCAACCCACACGCAATGATGAAATGCGGGTTGAATGGAGGAACAGCTCACTTTATGCAGCCAGGTGTGCTTTTACTTGATCAACAATGCTTCCAAAGGCTGCTTTGTCATGGACAGCTAAGTCAGCGAGCATTTTGCGATCAATCTCTATAGCCGCTTTACGCAGGCCATTCGCAAATTGGCTGTAAGTAATACCAAACTCTCTAGCTGCAGCGTTGATACGCGCAATCCAAAGTTGTCTGAATACACGTTTCTTTGTACGGCGATCTCTGTAGGCATATTGCCCTGCCTTCATAACCGCTTGTTTAGCGATTCTGAATACATTTCCACGACGACCACGAAAACCCTTAGCAAGGGTCAGTACTTTTTTGTGACGGGCTCTTGCCGTCACACCACGTTTTACGCGAGGCATATTTGTTCTCCTAGTTCGCTTGGGGGATTAAAGGCCAGCCGAGGGCAGCATCTGTGCCATGTGACCCATATTGGTCTCATGTACAGTTACAGCTCCACGCAGGTGACGTTTGTTCTTGGTGCTCTTCTTGGTCAAAATGTGACGCTTGAAGGCTTGACCGCGTTTAACGGTTCCACCTGGGCGAACTCGAAAGCGCTTCTTTGCGCTACTTTTAGTCTTCATTTTGGGCATTTACTGCTCCCTTTTAAATTGTGCTCGTGAGGCGCCTGCGAAAAACCCCCGCAGTCTTGTTAGCCCCGAGACACTTTGGCTTTTGCGCTGCCTTTTAAGCATCTGCGGCAACTGATGCCGCTTCAGCTACGGGTTTGACTACGCTACCCGGTTTTCTCTTTCCTGGCGCAATCATCATCACCATCTGGCGTCCCTCTAATTTAGGGAACTGCTCGACAATGATCAAATCCGCCAACTCATCTTTAATACGCTGCAAGAGGGCCATTCCAAGGTCTTGGTGCGTAATCTCACGCCCCCTGAAACGCAAAGTTATCTTGCATTTATCTCCATCATCCAAGAAGCGCTTGATATTGCGCATCTTGATGTTGTAATCGCCGTCATCGGTGCCAGGACGAAATTTAATCTCCTTAACATCAATCACCTTTTGCTTAGATTTAGCCTCTGCAGCCTTCTTTTGCTCTTGGTATTTGAACTTTCCGTAGTCCATTAACCTGCAAACAGGAGGCGTTGCCATTGGGGCAATCTCAACCAAATCTACATCGTACTCACCCGCCATTCGCAGGGCCTCAGTCAGACTCACTACACCCAAGGGCTCGTTGTCTGGACCTGTAATACGTACTTCGGTAGCCGTGATTTCACGGTTTAAACGGTGCTTACGCTCTTCGCGCTGACGGCGATCTCTAAATTCTGTAGCGATGGTTCATGTCCTCAAAAATGACCCAATCAGGCATTTAGTACCTGATTGGTGAATCTCCGGTTCAGT
>Ga0164296_1003455_pt1 | contig 14906 bp, 5 predicted proteins | sample GEODES057metaG_FD_113533 | JGI IMG/M metagenome (GOLD analysis project Ga0164296, IMG submission 113533) | Dystrophic lake water microbial communities from Trout Bog Lake, Wisconsin, USA - GEODES057 metaG | ecosystem: Environmental > Aquatic > Freshwater > Lake | place: USA: Trout Bog Lake... | reverse complement strand
TGGTCTCATATTAAATGATACATCCGCTAGTATAAATAACTTTAATATTAATGTATCTAGTGCAACTTCAGCAAATTTGGGTGTTCTAACTTATAACGACCAATCATTACAATCTCAGATAACCAATGAATTATTCTCAGGTATCATATCTAGCCAGAGTGCAGTAGATTACTCTATTTACAATGACCCATATTCTACAATTATCTTATCCGGGGTAGAAATAAATGGACCTACATATAATAGTCCTATTTCATCTAGCATCTCCTGCACTGGGTGTTTTACTACAAATCCTAGTGGTGCTGGTATTGGAACTGGATATCAGTCTCTCAGTTCGCGAGGTGAAAACGAACAAGCACTTGGAACTATTTCACTGGGTGATACAGCAGGTGCGCGGGGTGCAACTGGTATAGGTAATGTATTTATAGGTGTCGAGGCAGGGTCCAATGTATCTAGTGATTCCCGGTGCACGGTGTTAGGTTCAAATGCGGGCTCAGTAATGTCTGGCACACATGATAATACTTTGGTAGGTTTCTCCGCCGGTCATAATATTACAACTGCCTCTAATAATACTGCACTAGGTTCCAATGCAGGTGCTAGTCTCACCGCCGGTGGAAGCAATACACTAATTGGTAAGGATACTGGTGCCGCGCTAGTGACTGGTGCTGGTAATACTATGCTAGGTTATCAAGCAGGTTTAAACCAGACAACAGGTAATGTAAATGTATTAATAGGTTATGAAGCGGGAGTATCTCTAGTGGAAGGTGATTATAATATTTTGCTAGGAACAAATGCCGGACATTTTATAAATTCTGGTTCGCGCAATACTATTCTAGGTTCAAGTGCAGGTTTTAATGCGTTGAATACATCTGGCAGTGTTTTAATTGGTTTTACTGCAGGAGCATCTAGTCAATCTAGCAATATTACTATAATCGGAACAGATGCAGGGCAAAATTGTACTACCGGTATCAACAATACGATTCTAGGTTTCCAAGCAGGATATAATTCCAATGGTAATTCCAATACTATCCTAGGTAATAAAGCCGGGTTTAGTGCTGCTAGTAGCACTGCTTCTTGCAATACTCTCATTGGTAATGAAGCAGGATATTCATTAACAACAGGTGTTCGTAATATTCTAATTGGTGCTACTTCGGACCCTGCCGGAGGTGAATCGCAAGATGCTGCAGGTTGGTCTCTCACTAGCGGAATGGATAATACCATCATTGGTAATAATTCATTTCCTTTGGCAACTACTGTAATTAATAACGTTGTACTAGGTAATAATACCGGTACAAGCATTACAACTGCAGGTAATAACGTTTTGCTAGGAACTAATGCAGGTCAAAGTCTAACTAACATTGGTAATAGTGTTATGATTGGTGCGAATGCAGGACAGGGTAATGCCACAGGTAATGCGGTTTTGGTAGGATATGGCGCAGGTATTCAGAACACCGCACAACACGCGATGGGAATTGGTTATAATGCTGCCAGTAATGTATCTGGTGATTTCAATACTTTTATTGGATATAATTCTGGTGGATTGCCAAAGGTAAATACTACTGGTTCTTATAATTTGGCGGTGGGTCCTTATACTGGATTTAATCTTTCTAGCGGTGCGCGAAATGTGATGGTTGGTTCTGGTGATGTCTCACAAAGTGTAGGTCGTCAGATTACAACTGGTAGTGATAACACACTTCTAGGTTTTAAAGCTGGTCGCGCAATACAAACCGCATCCAATAATACGCTAGTTGGTTCCAATGCCGGTGCAAATCTCAGTTCTGGTGTGGATAACCTTGTACTAGGTTATCAAGCAGCATTTAATCTTAGTACCGGCTCATATAATACCATAATAGGTCCACAAGCAGGATATTCTATGAATGATGCTAGTTATAATATTTCTAGCGGATATCAAGCGGCATATAGCCAGCAATCAGGAAGTGGAAATATTAATATGGGATACAAAGCTGGCTTTACTATGGTTAATCAATCTAATAATATTCATATTGGATATCAAGCGGGATATACTAGTACAGCAGACAATAATATTTTTCTAGGTGCAAATGCTGGAACTCAAAATACGGTAGGTGCCAATAATATATTTATGGGTACAGCAGCAGGTGCAGGTGCTAATACCCATGGAACCAGCGGACAGCAACAGGGAAATTATAATACCTTCTTAGGATATTATGCAGGTAATGCCAATTATTCTGGTACAAAAAATATATTTATGGGTTACCGAGCTGGTTTAACTAGTCAACTTGGTTCAAAGAATATTTTCATAGGTGATAATACAGGATCTCAAGGAGATACTAGTCATAATATATTTATTGGAACTGCACGTAATGATGGAGAAGGTGTAGGATATCAAGCAACTACAGTAGGTGGAATGGTTGCAAATGCGGGTGAATACAATGTCTTTGTGGGACACGATGTCGGTATTCAAAATACTACGGGATATGATAACGTGTTCCTAGGTGATGGTGCAGGTAATGCAAATGTTTCGGGACACGATAATATTTATATGGGTACGCAGGCAGGATATTCCAGCAATACTGCAGGTGCTAATTTCAATATTGCAATTGGTTATCAAACTGCGTTGAATAATCAAGCAGGACAAGAGAATATTATTATTGGAAAGGGTGCAGCATCTAGTGGTAGCACAAATATAAATCAAAATATTATCATCGGGACACAAGCGGGTGAGTCAATCCAGCAGGATAACCAGATTTTCATTGGAACACAGGCAGGACAAAATAACACTACTGGTGATGCAAATATATTTATTGGACAGCGAGCGGGATCCAGCAATCAAACTAGTAATAATAACGTAATAATAGGATCACTAGCAGGTGATGCATTAGTTGGTTCTGGTGGTATAGGAAATAATACTATAATTGGAGCACAAGCAGGAACTAATGTAGTTGGAGGAATAAATAATATTTATCTAGGTGCATATGCTGGAACGGAGGCTATAACGTCCAATAATAATGTGGTTATTGGTGCAAATGCCATGAGCCAGGGAGATTCTAGTAATGTGGTAATTATTGGTAATCTAGCAGGTCAAAATAATAGTGCTGATGGTATTGTTGCAATTGGTTATTTAGCAGGTCAAAATAATACTATAGCGTTTGATAACATTTTTATTGGTAAAGAAGCGGGGCAATTTACAACAACTGGAGATTCTAATATTATGATGGGTATTCAATCAGGTAAACAAAATATAAATGGTACAAATAATGTGTATGTAGGGAGATTTGCAGGTTCACAAAATAATGGTTCAAGCAATATTGCGATGGGTGCTGCTGCTTTACAAAATGGTATTAATTCAAATATAAATGTGTGTATAGGTCAAAATGCAGGACAAAATACCAATTGCAATTTAAATATTTTTATTGGAACAGAAACTGGTAGAGCAAATGTGTTTGGTGGAAATAATATTGGTATGGGTTCATATGCATATCACAATGGTAAATTAGCAGAAAATTCATTAATGATAGGAACAACAGCAGTTGGAAATGGAACGGGAGGTCAATTTAATAATATTATTGGTTCTGTTGCAGGTTATAATTTAGGCAATCCATTATATTATGTTGCAAATGCAATTAATGGTTTTCAAGGTGATTATTTCATTGCTGTTAATTTATCATTATCATCATTAAGTTATTATTTTAAATATGGTGATACTATATTTGTTGATGTGGGTAATTCAATATTAGATAGATTAACATTTACCGTTGCCAGTTTTGCAAGTATAATAAGTAATCCTAATATATCACTTTTGTATGTTAGAGAAAAAATAACAAACACTTTTTTTAATAAACCAATTTATGTTGCTACTTATAAAACGGATGGCATTGGTAATAATGATTATAGTAAATCTGCAAGTAATACTTGTATTGGAGATCATGTAGGATTTAATTTAACTACTGGTAGTAAAAATGCTGCAATCGGTGATAGTGCTATGTTTAATAATACAGTTGGTCGATATAATATTTCGCTAGGAACTGCATCTGGTTATAATTTGAATACAAATAATAATCTTTGTTTAGGAACTAATGCCGGATATTCTCTTGACCAGTATCAAAATAAAACCTATTATACAAATTTACAATTTTATCAATCAAATAATACAATATATTCTAATACTTTGAATACTTCACAATTAGTATATGGTTCAACTATTGAAATATCTGGTTCAAGTAGTAATGATTCCCGATATACAGTCAAAGATATTTCAAATAATACGGTCATAGTTAGTGGATATCCGCAAATTGTTAATAATGGTTTACCAGATGCAGGCTATAATACCTCAGATTATACTATAGGTTATTCCACATTTCAACTAATTAATCAAAATATTAATAGTAATAACGTTGTCTTTAATAATTTGGGAAATAATGGTATTATTACTATTCCTACGAATTCTCCAACTGATGCCACAAATTTAGTTTCTAAATTAGGTTATTCTAAATATTTAAAAATAGAAAATAGTAATTATAATGATAATCTTTATCCTGTAATTACGGTTGCAAGTAATGCATCAAATGTGCTTATTACATCATCGATAAAAATGTGGAATGAAACAAGTAATATAAGCATTAAATCAAATAATATTTATTTGCCGGATACAAGCTGTTCAGTAATATTTAATAATTATAATTCTAATGATTTACTTAATATACAGTTTGGAATTGGAAATGGTATCATAACTGTTGATCCAGATTTTCAATATCAAAGCGATTTTTTTGGTTTAAATGGTTTATATATTAAAGAACAACTTACAAATAAAGTATTTAATAATAATATCTTATATTCACAAGGAATAACAAATAATTTAGAATTATATGGAACTAAATATCCATATTTTTATACATTAGATACTGTATTTTTTGATGATATAAATAATACTATTTATTTATCAGTTGGAACGGGTATGATGTCCCCTTTATCTGTGGATGCAACATATAAGATTATGGGAACAAATAATAATAATGGATATTTTAAAGTTGCCAACATTACTTATCCATTTTCTGGTTCATTACCAGTTAGTTTTACATATGGTGGCACTATTTGTGCTGCAGAAATATATTCTAGTTATGAAATTAATTATGAAATAATTAATCCAATGAGTAATGTATTATTTGAAAAACAGGTTGAAGGAGTGAATGGATTGTCTAATATTTTAGGTTCTAGCACATCTTGGAATGGAACTATAGTTAAAACTAATGCAATTCACACAGATAATTATATTTTGAATCAAGGAACATATGTCTTAGAATATTTAAATGGAAATGTAATTGGGTTGAGAGATGATATAAATAATGCTTTAATAAATCCTTCGTCTTCATCCAAAATATGTTCTTTATCAATTACTGGAACTGGATCTCAACTAAATCAAAATTTTGGAGCCAATTATATTTCCGGATGCGATTTAATATTTCAAAACATTACCACTTCTAGAGACGTATCATTTAGTGTATCACCTGCAAATCAAATAACATCATCTTATCTATATGCATTTGTAGATATTATAGCACCTGTTATGATTAAAATAGAAAATAGCACTTATAATAATGGATTTTACGTTGTTAAGACCAATAATTATCCTTATAATACTTTAATTTTGGATAGAAATATTGATTCTACTATTATTTCGGAAACGATTACTATTAAAACGAATAGTATTAGTTCTTATTTGCAAACATCTAACCTAGCAACTGTATCTAGTTCTAATTCATATTATATATTTGGTAGTAAATATAATGATTCTTTATTAGTAAAACCATATAATAATAATTCTATATCTAATGTTTCGGTGTATCTAGATGAATCTATTACTGTCAATAATGAAACAAATAATAATTTACACTTTTATTTAATGGGAACAAATTCTTTTTCATTTGCTCCAAACATAGGATATTTCCAACATTTTAACCTAGCAAATATTAGTTGTAATCTCTCAAATAATAGAATAGCTGCTAGTGTAATATTTGGATCAAATGAATATAATTACTTAAATTCACTGCCATTATATTCATACATTAGAATTACGGGAACACCTAGCAGTAATGAGAATGGATTGTTTGTAATATCATCAATCGCTTGGAATAGTGGGACATTAACTATGGATATAGACGTTCAAAATAATTTTATTAGAAATGGTATTTATTATTCATCCACCACACCGTTTACAAGTAAAATAACATTTTCACCCACTAATTTAATTTCTAATCAATTTATTATATCATCCGGATCTAATAATATAGACACTAGAATATTTAAAGATTTAGGTGCAAATTCTAAATTCTTAGCATTTAGAATCTATGATGAAACATATAATCACAAATGGTCTCACAAACAATTAACATTCGAAACTGAAAATATGATAATCACATCTTATCCATCATATGATTATTTATTGCCTACGGGAATATCCGCAACATATAATGCTATTCCTTTTGTTGAAGATTGTCCAAATATGGAAATTAGCAATCCTGTTTCGTTTTGTATAGAAATAGGTTCACCAGTAAATTCTGCAATAGATACGGTTGATATTACAAGAAATATTAAAAGACCAATATTTTATTCTAAATCCACATTTGAACTGGATGGAACTACAAATTTATATACATCCAATAATTCTATAACATTAACTCAATCTTTGAGTAATTATGCTAATCCATATTATTATTCTAAAGCGGTTTCAGTTAATAATTTCAAATGGTTAAATAAAGGAGATATATTTATTCCAAACCAATCTTCTAGCGTGTCTTATAATAAACCATATTTAATAGATAGTATAAGCACTGATGGACTAACAATATTTTTTGATTCAAGTTATAATACTGTTTCAATGGATTCCTCATATACTGGCCAACAATTTATTATATTTTCAGAATATGTGATTAATGATAATATGGATAATTCTATTGTTTCATTCGCACCATATCCTACTACATTTTATTCAGCATTATGTGATGATAATATATTTGGAACAAACAATATTGGAATAACTTATAGTGGTATTATTTTTATTCAATATGATTCTGTTGGTGTGGATACTACAAATTCTAGACCACGTGAATTATTACTCAACCAAGTATCACCTAATAATGAGACTACAACTGGATATACATATTGCCGTCCGCATACACTATTGATTGATTCTATTAATATTTCCAATAATTATACACCTTTATCATTTCATAATCTTGATGTTATTGGCTCAAGTGATATTTCATTTTATTCATCCAACAATTCCATCACCTCAAACACAACAGACCTATCAGGATTCAAACAACACGAATATATATTCATTTCTACCGGAACTAGTAATTATAATAATACATATTTTAGAATTAGTGATACCATTGCACCAACCAGTAATTTAATTGTATTATCAAACGATAATTTAATTACAACGAATGAAATTAATACATCTGCTAGGTTAATTGCAAATAATATTAATAGTAGTAATATTTCTGTTGCAAATCTTTCTAGTTTTGGCAATAATGTATCATTCATCGTTTCCAAGACGCAAAATAATAATACTACATATAGAAGTTCTAGAAAAACAAATTCACCATATTCAATTTATATATCATCCGCTAATGTATTTAATGAATCACCAATATATTGTGTCCTCGAAAAATGTATGTTCATTGATGAAAGTTCTAAATTACAAGGTGTTAGCAATATTAGTTTTCATAGTGGTTCTCCTGCAACAATTACTACTAATTCATCCAGTGCAAACTTAAGCGTTTTTAGGCCTAATCAGTTTATCCAAATTTCTGGCACAACAAATAATAATTTCACAATAGAAACAAATCCTAATATAGTTCCTAGTAATGTTTCAATTTCATTAAACAACGCTTTTTCTTTAACCACAGAATTAAATACTAGCGCACTTCTATCTAAAGTAATTACATTTTCGATAATTGGTTCCCCTATTATTTCAAAAAAAACAAATAATTCCACTAGTTTATTTCATTATCAGGATGCAGAAGGTAATAACGCTATGATAGGATCTTTTGCAGGTCAATTTGTTGGTGCACTAAATAATTCTATATATAACATGATGATCGGTTCGCGTTGCGGACAAGTTAATCATGGATCTGGTAATATTTTCATAGGTAATGAAAGCCAACTTGCTATCGAAGCAACACAAGGTGCCACCACATACTCAAATAAATTCGCTATTTATAAAAATAATTTTATTGGTGTTCCTGAAAATCCTTTAATTGGTGGTGATTTTACATCTGGAAGGGTTGGAATTAATACTATTAATCCTGAATCATTTAATTCATCTACTGATATTACTCTTACAGATACTAAATTGGTTGTTAACGGCGGTGCCATTGCGAATTCATTTAGTCCATTTACTGGTTGCCACGTTGTTAATCTAGATAATTCAATAAATACTAATTCTAGCAATATTGTAATACAACCCGGAATGATTATGTCTAGCACTGGTAAAGTTGATAAACCTATGATAATTAACACTTTTGCCACTGTTGCTCCATCATGTAAGATTAATGATAAAGCCGTATTTGGTGTCTATGCCTACACTGAATTTTCAAAGGCATCTAGTGCACCTGAATTTATTATTAATGAAGAGGGCAAATATGTGGAAAATCCTGATTATAATAATGACATGAGCGTCCTCAATTATGTTGCTGCACTTGGTGAAGGATGTATTCTAGTATCTAACCTCACCGGTCATATACAAAACGGCGATTATATTACCAGTTCACCTATCGCTGGATATGGTTGCCTGCAGGCAGATGATATCTTGCATTCATATACTGTTGCAAAATGCACCGAATCTATCAATTGGGATGCCATTCAACCTACTATAGAATATCAAGACATGAAATATAAAATTTATCTAGCCTCTTGCACCTATCACTGCGGATAAGAAAAAATTGCAAAACGGTAAACGGAAAATGGAAAAAAATAAAATTTAATAAAAAAATGAAAACTTTTTACGATAATATTTTTTATTATTCTCTGGACTCTTTGAAGATGTTTTTGATTGCATTGTTTCTACTCTTTATAACCGCAATTTGCATTACTACACTCTACTGTATTGCGGTGCATCTCCATTACCAGGAGCAAATTGCCAACGTCCAATGGTGGTTTGCTGATCGCAAACAAGAACGTGCCAATGGAACAATCAAACAACCATCTACGTTCAGCCAACAGATTTATGAATTATTCCTAGACTTTGAGTATGAATATTACATGCGTCGTCATTCCAAGCAGATTCATTAGAGGCAAATAATACATACAACCTCTACAGGTTTTTATTCATTATTTATTTTTTTTAATTTTTTTTTTAATAAATTTTTTTATAAATTTAATTCCTGCTAGATACAAATTTTAATACCTATTGCTCTTTCTAGAGGACCATATTCAATATATAGTGGACTTTCATAACTATATTCCTTTCTAATCTTATAATATTTCAAATAAGCTGTATAAAATGAATATGTTCTAGCAATATATTCATCATTGATATCATCTTCTGCAGGATGATGTATAAATCCCTCTTTTTCTAGATTATAAACTATGTTCTCTAGAAACATTAAACTGATATTTTTATAGGCCTTAGGTATTTTGAAATATATAACTGTTTCTGATGTATTACTGCATTTCTTTTTGTAGATATATTCTATCATCTTATTCTCAAATGCAGATATCAATACGGACAACTTAATATCATTATTATAATCTTTGCCAGGATTTATCCAAGTTAAAAATCGTGGTGCAAATGGTATCATTACTTGATAATTTGTTTTTTTGATAATTTGGTTTATTTATTTCTGCCTGTCAAATCAATTTTATATTTAGATTTAATGATATTCTAGAAAGATATTCAAAAAAGATATGCTAGAGAAATAAGTTAAATTCAATATTATTTTTTCTATTTTATGTCTAGCTAGTAAAAACAAAAATATGGCAATTTCTTGTTTAGATACTCGTTATCTAGAAGATGTTAAACCGCTAATAGGTGTTTTTGATGAATTTGCTTATTATAGAAATCGTATTCATGTGGAAATTGAATATTTTAAACATTTCACTCACATTGACCTAGCATATGATGCAATTCGAGATTTCAAACAATCTGATTTTCAAAAGATTCTAGAGCATGAAGCCATCATCCGACACGATGTCAAGGCAATCGAATATTTCATCAAATCAATACCAGAAATCCAAGCAACTGGTAAATCCCATTTAATTCATATAGGTCTCACTAGCCAGGACATATGTTCTCCTGCCTTAGTAATGTGTTTTGATGCTAGTGTTAATATAATCTTAAGCAAATTATCTAGTCTATCCAATACCATTGTGAATCAATTAATTAATCATCCTAGTGCTGATATTCTAATGATGGGTTTAACTCACGGACAACCTGCAACACCTACTAATTTTAAAAAAGAAATGATGATATATCAAACCCGGCTAGATAGAATCTTTCTAGAATTACAAGAAGCACAACAAACCGGATATACTGTTAAATTTGGAGGTGCAACGGGGGAATGGAATGCTATGCAATTTGCTAGACCTTCAGACCAATGGTCCCGATGGCTAGATGATTTTATTCTATCTCTAGACAAACGCGGTCGATATCATCGTTCTAGATACACCAATCAATGTGATGATTATGATTCTATTATAAAAGTCATGTATATCCTAAAAAGAATTTTACATATACTAGAACAATTCCGGGGTAATATATGGTTATATATTCACCGAAGCTATCTTACTCAGGCAGCTATATCACAAGAAGTAGGTTCTAGCACAATGCCTAATAAAGTTAATCCAATTGATATAGAAAATGCAAAAACTGCAATTGAAATGGGAAAAAGGATGATTGATGGTATTTGTGATATTTTAACGGAAACAAGTTATCAACGTGATGTAAGTGATTCTAGTGCTACTAGAAATCTATCTAGTGTAGCAGGATATATTCTAGTAGCTATTGCAAAAATAAATAAAGGTTTAGGAAGATTAGTACCTAATGCTAGGAAAATGCAAGAAGAACTAGCACAACATCCAGAGGTCATTCTAGAAGGAATCCAAACATATCTTAAAGTTAATTGCAATATACCCGATGCATATGAAAAGATGAAAACCATTTCACGTGGCAAGGCACATATTACACTAGAAGATATTCATAAAACCATCGATGAATTATCCATAGATGACGAACACAAGAAAAAACTAAAATATTTGCGACCAGAAAATTATACTGGTATCTAGAGTTGCTATATTTATTTTGGTTTGTTATTTTGTTATTTTTAATTAACAATAATTTTATGCATTATATATAACGAATCAGTGATATCAAATCATGCTAGAAATGAAACTAGATATAAAATATGTTTTAATAGTTTTAATTCTAACAATACTTATTATATTGCTATTCAAGATATTCTATCCACAAATCTCCAATAAATTAGTGGCAGAGAATTTTGATAACACACCTACGACAACGCCATTTACAACTATACCTTATAATACACAATATCTAAAAAACATTCAAAACCAATTTGATAGTGGCTATTCTATGTTAAATAATAATAGATTTACTATAATGGACAATCAATTGAGATTAGATAGTCTGAATTCACGTATTAATAAATTACTGAATAACATAAAAAAAATAAATAATGCATCAAATAATAAGAATAAACAACAACAGAATAATTTAACTTTCTATTAACTGTATAAAATATGCATAATATTCATGAATGAATTTGCCCTAGCTTTCAGAAATCATTTCTTTATATCGAGCCCTTTCTTCTTCTTCCTTATCAAAAATCTTATCATTATTCTCACAGAAATATAAAAAATTACTCAATTCTATGACTGTAGCCCGCTTGAGAGTAGTTAAATTAACAAAAATACCATTTTTATTAGTGCTATATTTTTCATTATTTTTCTTTATAATCTTGAATATTTCAGCTAATTCATTTTCTGTAAGTACTTCAATCTTGCTTTTAATTTCCTGCAAATTATATAATATTCTCTGACTTTTCAAATTATTAAGAATACTTTCCCTACTAGTAGGACTATTACTCTTTTCTGGCAGTATTAATTCCAAACTAGTTATATTAACAGGTTGTGGTTCACTTATTCCCTGAATTGTAATATTTGAAGGTTTTTTTGGACCAAAATAAGAGTCTAGAGGACGACTTTCGGTTTGTTCAATTTGTTTATCTATACGTTTTTTTAGGGGAGGCATAAACAAAGCTTTTAATAGAAAGATAGCTTATTACATAATAAGTCTAAATTACTTATCTTTACTTAACGCACTTCAAGGACAAGATTACTGCGGGATATTACCGGTAGAAACTGTAGATGGAATAAGACTTGAAAAATCACCCCACTTGTATCCTTTATTAGAAACATTCTGTGATAAAGGCATTATTGGAACAGGACTTGTTATATCATCCATATATTTATTATATTGAAGCACATTAGGTACAATTATACGAACACATTCGTCTATCACGTATTTATTCAACGTAGCTACTTGACCTTCTATATCATAAGGTAAATTTCGACCATATTGTAAATACATACTCTTCATAATAATTTGCAATTCTTGATATGATTGACGACTAATCTTCTTTTGACAAGTCTTATATACCGCATCAATTATCATAAGCTGCAAACGTTCAATATTATCATTACTGAAATAAGTTCTTGAAAGAGCATTTGGAACTACAATATTTGAAATAATGCTAGTATCAGTCTGCTGTGGTTGAGTTGAGGTTTTAAAGAGTTCATAAGGACGAACTGCTTCATCTGGAGCTATAAAAATACGACCATTAAATCCATATTGCTGTGCACGCAGCATTGGGTCCATATTATCAACACTTTGAAATGTATCTAGGTTAGCAAAACGAGATGATTTAAATGCCATTCTTATTTTATACTTTGTTCTATTTATATGTAAGTGTAGTCAATCTATTTTATACTTAGATAATAGACTTGCTAGAATTAACCTGGTTATTTATGATGGTAAAAAACCTAAATATTTATTAAATCAGAAGACCTAGAGCACCACCAAACGCCGGCAATGTTAATTCTAGATATTTTACAGATACCAATTGAATTTATTAGGGAAAACCTTACTGGTTGGGTTTTATTAATTATTGTGGTATTTATCATTTATTTTATTTGTTTAAGAAAATATTATATTCAACGTGAGAAATTCTATGATATCAACGCGCAAGTCAAGAATCTAGATGATGTGGAATCCGCAGAAGATAATATCAAACTAGAATATGAAAATAATTCATCAATCAACGAAGAATCCAGTGTTAATAATGATATCATTACAAAAGACAATAAGAACAAAAATAAGAAAGATAGAAAACAAAATATACGTGATGCTATAAAGGAATACAAACAAGAGCGCAAAATCTTGAAAAATTCTAATATGATTGATAACCAGTTCAATCAGAATGATTCAAAAACTAGTTCTAGAAATACTAATACTAAAAAAGGCAAAAAATTGCTAGAAGGATTTGATAGTAGTAATACACCGTCTAGTTCTACAGTTCCAGGTGATACTGGAATTACTAGCATGCAACCAATTGCTACCACATTATTTGATAATCTTAATCTAGATGACACCCAAATACAAAGTTGTAAAGCAAATTACAATCAAGTAATCGCACAATTGATTACTGATTTAGGAAAATTAAGTGACATGGCTAGTAAGAATCCTTATATTAATCTTAAAAAACAGTTTGATTCAACACTAGCAAAAGGCATTGATAACATAATGGATTATCTAACACTAACTATTAAATCATCACGTATCTTAACTAGAACTGCAATTCGTACAGAGATTATTAATACACTCAACAATACGCTAGAGAACTTGATTGATAAGACTAATAACGACCTAGCCACTGCAATGAATGCGCTAGCGAGAATGAATTCAACTACTGTTGATTATAATTCACAGCTAAGTAGTATAAATGATTCTAGAGCGGCATTAGAAAAATACATTGCAACAGATAAATTTGTAAATGAATTGGGACATAATGTTAGTGTCAGTCAAAGGGTAATTTCTAGTATATTGGATAAATCATACATCCTGCCAATATATGAACGTAATTTTGATAAGATTTCCCAACTAGCAAAGAGTGATTTTAATGACAATGAAGGTGCCCTAGCAATGAAATATAGTAAAGCTTATGCAGATTTCTTGGAACAAGAGAAGAAAGAAGAATTAAATATAAATCCGCTTTCTCTAGCAAGTAAGATTGAATCGGGTATAGTAAATATGCTAACTAGAATTGGAGATGAGGATTCAAAGCGGCAAGGAATTAAAACTACTGCTGATATAACGGGTGAATATGGTGATGATTGGTATGTCAGCAATGGTGAATTAAGGGAACAATTAACCCGCGATTATGGATTCACCACACGGGTCATACGTCATGTCGCAAATAATCCTATGCCCAAACAAGAACAGGCAGGTAGCTTACTAGATAACACCCAACTAAATAGAGAAAATATATTTAGTGATCCTAGCAATCGTGGTTCTTATATGATTAATCGCACCGCTCAGAAAGATCTGCTAGAAGGATTTGTAAATTCTAGCCCCACCACTACCAATCCTGCTACTACCAACCCAGCTACTACTAGCCCTAGTCTTATAAAAGCATTTGATGATTCAAATCCCAAAAGCAAAAATAAAAAAAATAAAACAAAGGATGATGAAACTGATATAACAAGTAAATTATTAAGCGGTGATTTTTTACAATATATGCTAGATACAATAAATGGATATATGACAGGTGGATATATTGCTTATAAGGATAAATTGAATAATTATCTAGGAGGTATTTCTGGAGGTATAACTGATGGAGGATTTAAGCTGG
>Ga0164296_1003452_pt1 | contig 14913 bp, 12 predicted proteins | sample GEODES057metaG_FD_113533 | JGI IMG/M metagenome (GOLD analysis project Ga0164296, IMG submission 113533) | Dystrophic lake water microbial communities from Trout Bog Lake, Wisconsin, USA - GEODES057 metaG | ecosystem: Environmental > Aquatic > Freshwater > Lake | place: USA: Trout Bog Lake... | reverse complement strand
GCACAGGAGCAGGAGAAGAGCAGAGCGAGAAGCGCGTGGTCGTGTCAGCGAAAAGCGGTCGGTGGGAGCACCGTTCTTTGCCCGGCGTGAAAAGGAGGAGCGCGCAGCCCCGTCCTGACCTGTGTCGGGCAGCTGCATGTGGTGAGGGAGGCGGGCACGCACGTGGTAGTTGCCCAGCGGCCCAGGAAGCGTGTGTTGCTGCAGCTTTGGTGCCAGGATCAGGCGCTCACACTCGGCGTCGAAACGCAGCGCTGTGTGGTTCAGCAACGAGCCACGGGGGCGTCAGGGGCGGGTGCTGTAACAATGTGCCGTGCTGGGAGTGCCACTCCACGAGTGGGGGCGCGTCCAGCGGTGGCAGACTAGAGCAAGACAGCATCGCAGCGAAGCCTGTAAGAACACGAGATAAACACGCACCTGCTTGTCTGTCTGCACCGCCACCTTGGAGCGCCTCACGCAGCGCCGGGTCAAGGCTATCTTCGCCGACGACAGCGGCAGCGGCAGCGGCGGCTGTGGCTTCTTCGATAGCAGCTACAAGAGAATTCGGCCTCGCGCTGCTCGCTTTGCCTTGTGCGCTAGGCTTTTCTGCGGGCTTCAGGTTTATCCGGGACACATCAACGCTCTCCCAATCCTCGTCCGCCATCGGAAGTGCGAGGGAATGTCCACACTTGGCCAGAGCCCCTCCTCCGAGACGAGAGACGCCCGTCGTCGGGGCTCTTACACCACCTATCCTCAATGGCGCCGCGTGGCAAAGGGGCTGCCGCTGCAGCAGTGGCTGCGTCGCCAGAGGCCGCAGCAGCAGAGGACGCCCACCGTCTGGCCCTCCTGCGCCGAGCAGCTGATGTGAGCAAGGAGTTGTTACCTGAGGAGGTGGACGTGCTCTGTGGCGCACACGCCCAGTGCGACGGCTCCTGTCCCAAGACGAAGGGGGCAGCCCAGCCAAACTGTTTGTGTCGCCTCGCGCCGCCGCCGGGCGGGAGCCGCGAGCACAGCATCTGGGCTCGCAAGTCAAAGGCCGCAGCGCAAGAGACACACGAGGCGGCGTCCAACTCGCGGCGAGAGGTGCGCGCGCCACCCATGGGCACTGAGAAGTGCTAGACGGCCACAGACGCCCACCTCCGTCGTCTATTCGCTGTCCAAAAAGAGTCGCTTCTTACCTGCGACGCCTTGCTCCTCTTTCACGTGACTCGTGCAGAAGAGCCACCCGGCGGGGCTGAACAACTTGGGAGCCACGTGCTATGTGAATGCCGTCCTGCAGTGCCTGTTCCACAACACAGCCTTCAGACGCCACGTGTACAGCTTGTCACACGCTGTCCTAGACAAGTGGCCTGCGTTGCGACTCCTGCGGTGCGCGCTGCACGGACCTCTTGCTTGTCCTCAGGGGTGGCCTCTGACCTCTGTCCTGCGGCGCCGCTGCGTGTCTCCTCCACACAGGACGCTGTTCGCGCAGCTGCAAGCTGGCAAGTGCGCGAGCGCGAGTCCGGAACAGTTCGCGGCAGCGCTGCAGCTCGACGCGGGAACACAACAAGACGGGCAAGAGTTCATGAAGCTCCTGCTCGCCAAAATCGAGGCCGTCTGCTCTGATGCGTCCGGAGGCGCTGGTGGCGGTAGCAGTAGTGGGGCCGCACTCGCTGCTGGCTCTTCTGCTGGCTCTAATTTCGTGGCCAGCTTGTTTCGTGGACAGACCAGCCGCTGTGTGACCTGCTCCACTTGCGGCACTGCCAGCGATTCATCCAAATCGCGGGTGGATTACTACGAGCTGGAGTTGTATGTGCGCGGCAACAAGACCCTCAGCGCCGCGATGTCCGACCTGCTGCAGCCAGAGTACCTGACAGGGGACAATGCCTATGCGTGCAGCAGCATCACCTGCGCGGGTGCAGGCAAGCAGCCTGCCAGCCTAGCGACACGTGTGCATGCGCCTCCGCCGCCGTTGCTGAACATCAGCCTGAAGCGCTTCGTGTTTGATGCGAAAACGTTCAGCCGCAAAAAAGTGACTGACAAGTTCGCCTTCCCAGCGGAGCTCGATCTTGCCCCATACCTGTCATACGATGACGACAGTGACGCTATTGCAGCTGTTTCTGCCGGTGATAAAAGCGGCGGCGCGATGTACGACCTCGCCGCCGTTCTCCTGCACCGTGGCCAATCAGCATCGCACGGGCATTACATCGCCCTGGTTCGCGTGGGCCGCATCTGGTGGCGCTTTGATGATGATGACGTCACACGACTGGGGCAACATCCGTTGGGAGACACAGAAGACAAAGCAGCCGCGAAGACAGGCAAAAACGCAAAAAAGGGGGATGCCAACAAAAAGGGGAAAGCAGCGGAAGCGAAAAAGGGCAAAGCGCCAGCTAAAAATGCGAAAGCGGTGCAGCGGACAGAGAAGGCGGGGAGTAAGCGCAAAGCAGGCGAGGTTGCGTCCACTGGCACTGCTACAAAGCAGGTGCACGGTGCACGCGTCAAAGCTGGCGCCAGTGACGGCGATGTCATCATCGTGGACGACGACGATGATGACGACGGCGATGACGATGTCATCGACATGGAGGAACCGGAGGAGGTGAAGCCGCTCAAAGGCGCGCAAGTAGCAGGGGGTGCAGCCATGTCCGGCCTCGAAGCAGCCTCTGGTGCTCTCCCTCCGGGGCATTACGCCAGCACGGAGGCGTATTTGCTCATCTACGAGAAGCGGGGTAGCAGCAGCTCGTGCGGTGGGCATCACATCGGCGATGCAGCTGGGGCTGTGCATGGACCAGAGGTGCCTCCGGATTTGTCATCCGCTGTCGCCGCTGCTGATGCTGCGCTAGAGGAACGTCGTGCAGCCTCAGCTGCGCGTCGTCAGGAGGCACGCTCGGAGATGGAGGCGCGGCAGAAGCAGGTGTTGAGCTTGTTGCCAACTGCAGCAGTGCCGCCAGCCGTGCACGCAGCCGCTGCATCATCGGCGCCGTCATGTACAGATTACCGGTGGATTGCAAGCAGCTGGCTCAGCGCATGGGCGTCAGATGAGCAGGCGCCGGGGCCAATTGATAACAAGGGCATTACCTGCCCTCATGGAGCCCTGGACCCGGTCAAGGCACGCACCGCCGGCAAGCGCATCAGCTGCGCTACATGGGACGCACTGTCTGCATCCTACGGCCTCGCGGATGGGCCCCAACTAGCGGCAGGGCAAGCAGCCATGTGCCGGCAGTGCGCAGCTGATGCTGCGCTCCGGGAGCTGGGTGGTCGCGCAATTACTGATGCGCGTGCAGAGCTACGTGTGCAGTTGGAGCAACTCATGCGTGCTGATTCTGTGAAGGAGGCGGGTGGTGAGGCTGCTCCGCAGGCTGCGACGGTGGAGGAGGGTGACAACGATGTGTGGGTCAGTCGGTCGTGGGTGTCTTCCTGGATGAAATGGAAGCCAGATGCAGATGCCATGGCCACAGCCGCAATGGCGACAGCAACTGGAGCGGCGGCGCAAGATGTGGAATGCGCGCCCGCGTACGAGGTGATCACAATCTCCGATGACCATCCTCCTGTCACAACGCCGGCTGCTCCTCCACGCAAGGCCATGACCGCCGCTCAACTCGGCATCGCTCGCGGCCTCGCTGCTGGCCCGTCTGCAGGCATAGTGTGCCCACATGGCCGCCTGCAGCCTGGCGATGGACCCGCAAAACGCCTGCGAGTGTCCCCAGCGATGTGGGATTTACTCTGCGCTGAGGCGCGGGCTGCCACAGCCGCGCTGGTGGCATCCGCGGGTGTCATCAAGCCGGTGGATGAGTCATCCACATTCACGGTGTTTCCCGCCGTTGGCACCGCGCACTGCGTCCAGTGTGATGCCCAGGCGGTGGCAACAGATCGCGCGGCGCGAGCTGCAGAGCGCACCGCGTTGCTGCAACTGAGCAAGGGAATAGCGACGAAAGTGGTGCCTGGCACGCCGCTGGTCGCGCTGCCAGCGAGCTTCCTGGCTGCCTGGCGGGCGTACTGTGCCCCAGGAACCAGCTTGGTGTCCTGCCCGCGTCCTGATGGTACATCTCCCCGCTTCTGCACCTGGCGCGCGCGGCTATGTCCGCATGGCGGCACGCTGACACAGCTGCCGCTACTGCAAGGCGGCGGCAAGAAGCCCTGGGAGGCATCCACGACGGCTGTCTCAACTCCTGGCCACGATGGTGAGGATGGCGGCAATGCGGCTCGGTTGATGCCACTCGTTGTCGTCACCCAGGACGATGGCGCCACACTGGCAAAGCTGTATGGCACTGCACAAGGCAGCAGTGCGGAGGTTCCACAGTTCGGATGCCTGGTGGATGTGGGAACCACATCTGCTGGTGACAGCTCCATGCCAACACTCACACTTCGTGGCTGCAAAACCTGCGACGCATGCTGCGCGAGCTTCGTAGCTGCGCAGGCGGCGGCTGCGTGTGTGTACAGCAATGCCAGCTTGACTGTGGTCATGCAGCGCCCGCCTCGCCACGCGGCGCTCATGTCTGACGACGATGACGAAGACGGCGGTGGCAGTGGCGGTGGCGGCGGTGATGAAAACGATCATGACTACGATGGGGGCGACGGCGATGGCGCAGACGGGGCCTCGCGGAAGAGACGTCGCAACAACAATGCTGGAGAGCCAGCGGATGGTGCCAACAAGCGAGGTAAAGCGAGTGGTGCGGCCATAGGCCCTTCGACTGGTGCCAATGGCGGCAGAGACGGCGCTTCAACGCAGCAGCAGGCGCTTGCTGCCATGGGCGTTCACACGTCGAACCCGCGCGTAGCTGCCGCGGCCACAGCCGCCATCCGCGCATCTCTCGCCGCTGCACCAGCTGCTGGCCGGCTTGCGGCGGCGCAGACGGGGGCGGTGCGTAGTAGCAGTCGACGGGTGAAGACTGGCGGCAGTGCTGCTGGAGGCAGTGCCGGTCGGCGCATTCTGACGGGTGTATCCAGCACGGACACTGTGTGGCAACTGAAGCTCCGCATCCTGGAGGTGTTCAGCGTGCATCCGTGCGACCAGCTGCTATTCTGTGCCGGAATGCGTGTGGACGCGGAGACCGTGGACGGCGACAAGACGATCACTCTGGGCGGTCGCTCCGTGCCTGTCGGAGGCACCGTGTATATGGTGTCGGCGGGCAATCATGACCCGGACGATGTGGCGGGCGTCCTGGGCGATGGAGACGTCGTGGTCGGTCGCGGTCCAGTGGTGAAAGAGAAGGGCTTCCTAGGCACGAGTCTGCTCATGCATGATGCCGGTGGCGGGGCACAGCAGCAGGCGGGAAGCGGCGACGATGATGGCGTGCGCATCATCGACGCGCCAGACACAGAGAATGGCCACAGAGGAGTCGTGTTCGTCAACTGAGGCGGAGTTCGTGACAAGCAATGCACAGACAATCCGTAATGCTACATTCCCCAGGGGGCTACATTCAGGTCTCTTGCGTCACCACCGCCGTGTTTCCTTCCCTGAAACCATGTCGTCGAAGGCCGGGACATATGCTCCGCCAGGTACCACCGACGCGCCCTTCAAATTCGCCGACAAGTACGATAACGTGCGTTTCGCCCGCGCCTGGGGTCGCGGGAGCGTGTGCTTGGGCCCTTTATCCACTGCCTTGTCACAAGGTCATCCTGTGGCTCCAGGCGCCGCGTGGTGGCGCCAACTGGTGCCACCTGCAAGATCCGAGCACAGTCACCTTGCTTGTGCTCGTGGGGCCAGCCAACATCCACCCCACGCTCCGCGGTGAACGCGACCCCTGTCCAACCACCAACAACTGACACACACCCCTCTCCTACGCCGCACCCCGGGGCCTCCTACGCTGCACCCCCACTCCAGTACATCAACGGCAAGTGGACCCCGCCAGTGTCTGGCCAGTACTTCGACGTGGTGACGCCCACCACCGGCAAGGTGTTCACTAAGGCTGCTCGTGGCGATGCTGCAGACATCGAGCTGGCTCTGGACGCGGCGCACGCCGCAGCTGAGGCTTGGGGCAAGACGTCGCCTCAGATCCGCGCGGGCGTGCTGCTCAAGATCGCTGACATCATCCGCAAGAACAATGAGTTGCTCGCCTACATTGAGACGGTGGACAACGGCAAGCCCATTCGGGAGACGTTGAACGCGGACATCCCTCTGGCTGCAGACCATTTCGAGTACTTCGCAGGCTGCCTGCGTGCGCAGGAGGGCAGCCTCACGGAGCTGGACGACCACACGATGGCCTACCATCTCGCAGAGCCACTTGGGGGTACGTCGTGGAGACAGCGCACTGGCACACATCTCTGACGCCCGACACATTCCTCCCGTCAGTTGTGGGACAGATCATCCCCTGGAATTTTCCTGTGTTGATGGCAGCCTGGAAATTGGCGCCTGCGCTGGCCGCTGGCAACGCCGTGGTGCTCAAGCCTGCTGAGACAACGCCTGTTGGCATAATGGTTCTCATCAGCCTCGTCGGCGAGCTCCTGCCGCCAGGCGTTCTGAACGTCGTCAACGGCTTCGGATCTGAGGCGGGCGCTGCGCTTGCCTCATCCAAGCGGATCGCCAAGATCGCGTTCACTGGAAGCACTGCTGTCGGACGAAAGATTGCCGCTGCTGCAGCGGCCTCCATGATTCCTTGCACTCTTGAACTCGGTGGCAAGAGCCCCAACATCTTCTTTGCAGACATCATGTCAGCAGATGATGAGCTGTTCGACAAAGCGCTGGAGGGCTTCGCCATGTTTGCCTTCAACAGCGGCGAGGTGTGCACGTGCCCCAGTCGCGCGCTGATCCAGGAGAGCATTTACGAGGCTTTCATGGAGCGCGCACTGCCTCGTGTCGCCAAAATTAAGATCGGCAACCCTCTTGATCCCACTGTCGCGCTGGGTGCGCAGAACAGCGAGCTGCAGCTCAACCGCATCCTGGGCTACCTCAAGATTGGACAGGAGGAGGGGGCGCAAACTCTCATCGGCGGTGCGGCTGCCAAGATGCAGGGCGATCTTGCCAATGGCTATTACGTGCAGCCAACAGTGCTCAAAGGCCATAATGGCATGAGAATCTTCAGAGAAGAGGTCTTCGGGCCCGTGCTGGCGGTGACTACGTTCAAGGACATGGCTGACGCCATCGCCATCGCCAACGACAGTCCTTACGGTCTCGGCGCTGGTGTGTGGACCCGCGACGTGAACACGCAGATGCATGTTGCCAAGGCCTTGAAGGCTGGCCGCGTGTGGTGCAACTGCTATCACGCCTACCCGGCTGGTGCTGCGTTCGGCGGGTATAAGGAGTCTGGCATCGGTCGAGAGACTCACAAGGCTGCTCTCTCCGCATACCAGCAGACAAAGGGCCTGCTCGTGTCCTACGACAAGAAGGCCCTTGGCCTCTTCTGAACCCAGACGGACTTAACCGCGAATCCATTTCTCTTCTGCAATACAATCGCTCCGCCATGTCCACTGCGGGCTGCTTTCACCCTTGTCACAGCCCTGAGCATTTGAGGCGGCGCTCCAGCAGAGGACACCGCCACACACGAGCTTCAGTTGCCGAGGGGAGGCATGACGCGCCGGCTGAGCCTGCTCTGAATAGCAGCGAGCATGGGCTAACGCGTCGCGCTGCCGCTTTTGTGTTCACTGCGGCTGCTGGCGCGGCAGCGTCACTTCCGACATGGGCTGCGCATGCTACGCCGGAGGAAGCGAGCAAAATGAGAGAGTTCACCGCCCGCTGCGGTGCCCGGATGCTAATTCCAGCGGGTTGGATCACAGCTTCAGACCGCGAGCCCAGCAGCCAGCCGGCAGAGGAGACGCTGTACCTGGTGGGTGACTTCAACGCTGACGTTATAGACACCGCGTCGCTGCGCCGCGTGCGTGCACCGCCAGATGCTGACACCTGGCTGGACGGCTCGCTGCCTGCTGCTGAAGTTGCCCAGCGTTTGACAGCCGCAGAGCGCGAGGCTGTGGCGGCAGGCACGGCGGTGGTGAGTCTCGCAGGCGTTGTTGGCGCGACCACGGGCACTCTGTCCTTTGCGTTGCTTTCGTCTGCCAAAGAAGTTCGTCAAGGCGGGCGCTTTTATTTCACAGTGGAGACGCAGCAAAGACAGTGTCGAGGCACTATCACCGAAGGCAGTGGCGGCATGAAGCAGTGCACGGGCCCAAACGGTGCGTGCTGTCTGCACAGGACACCTGGTGTTCCTACATTCGCGTTCATCGTTGACGGATGATTCACAGGGGACGATTTGCCAGCTGTAGAGCGCCATGCGCTGAATGTTTTCACGTACGCATCGCCGTACGTTTACATGCTCAGGGTGTCGTGCGCGGAGGCAAGATGGCCTGGCCTGAAGGACGAGCTGACAGCAGTGGCAGCATCTTTTGATGCAAGCCATGTGCGGACAGAGTGATGCGCAATTACATCAATCCATCACGCCGCGCTTTGCTCGCAGTCGCTCCGAATGCCCATCAGTTGGAAGGCCTGCGCCTGATCTCGGCCCATCTCACGCTGCGCCGCACCAAGTGCCCTGCCGATGGCGCCCAGCGCGGTCGCACGCTGTGCATCTGCCGCTTGCAGCTCCACCTCCATGCGCTGACACACAGCCCCGTACTCCGTAGCCGCTTGCTCAACACGCACCGCTAACGCGGCCGCCTCTCGTTCTTCAGCATCTAAGCGAGCTGCATCTCCACGCCCGGATTCGCGCGTGCGCGCTATGCGTGCCCGCTTCGCGTCCAGATCTGCTACAAGCTGCCTGTGCGTTGTGTGCGCCGCTGCCCGCGAAGCAAGAGCGCCCTTGACTCCAGTCATGCTACGCACTAAGTCTCGCAGCGGCGCTTCGAGCTGTTGCGTCAACTGCTGCGATTTAGCTTGCGCTCGCTCGCCAAGGGAGCAGCAGCAAGTAGCCAAGTTCTTCAGCGTGCTGGCCGCTGGCTCATCACACCCCGACGCAGTGGCTAGCTCACGCATAGCTGCCCCGAACTCGCTCAGTGATTGCGACAGCTTGACTTGGCGGCGAACGAGCGTCTCGCTGGTCGATGCACACTCCGTAAGGAAGCCTTCCAAGTCGGCGTAGTAAGCTCGCAGCGTCTCATACTGCGCATCCTGCTCCTCCGGCTTGCCACTGATCGTCAGCAGCGCTGCTGTCGCGGACGTCACTTGGCGCAGGCGGGCAGCAGCGTCCAGTGGCTGCTTTGCAAGCGTAAGCCCCTCAACCGGGCGCTGCGTGAACGCCGCCCACGACTCGTCGGACGCCTCCAGGAAGGTCACCAGCGCAGGCGACACACGCAGCGTCGGGTGCTCCGCGCAACGCTTGAGGAAGGCGTCCAGGCCAGCGCAGCGTTGAGCCAGGAATTCGGGGCCCAAGCTCACGAGCTTGGTGGCCAGCCGCTTCTCCGGCAGCGCAGGGATGACCACGCCTGCGTGAGAGCACAAGCAGGGACCGCGTTAAGGCCAGGGGCGGACGGGCAATGCAGCGCACAAGAGGTTGTCTTGTCAGGAGGAGCTGTCCGCAAAAGGTCTTCTCTCGCGCGGCCACCCGTGCGCTGCTTACAACCGGCCAGCACCACCACCCGTGTCGTGCGAAGTGCCACAGTGTGCGTGCGTGTTTGCGCACCTGGATAAAGATCTCCCAGGCGGTCGTGAAACCAGGCGAAGTCTCTGAACCGTCTGATGACGGAGAAGCTGCGCCACTTGAACTGCGCCATGTCGGTGGTGGTTGCCACACGGAAGGTGACGAAGCTGCGGGGTCCTTCGCCTTGTGTGACGGGGTCTGAGACAGTGACAGTGAGCACCGACTCCGAAGGAGAAGAAGCCTCCATCACGTGAAGGCGGCTACTGCGACGCAATCAGTAATGCGACTTGAAGTTCCACGCTAGGGGCCGACTTGGGTGACCGCGCCGTGGCGTGGCACCTCCTCCGTTCCACCCATCCCTTGGCCCCTCGCCAAGCAGTTGCCTTGCTGTAGACCACAGCGCGGCATGCCTGACACACCCCGGTAAGGACACTCGATGCTCGGCTGAGAGTCTCAGAGTCTTTCGGCCGCGCCGAGGCAGCCGGATGGCACCACACCACCGGTGGGCCAGACTGCTATTTCTCCGCCTTGCTCTTTGTCCACGAATTGGCGCCGGTGCCAACCAATTCAGTTGTTTGGGTGACACCGCAGGCTGTGGCGCGCTTTCGTCTTTGTGGGCGGCAACCACCAGTTCGGGCAACACCTGGTGGACAGCAACAGGGTGGAGTGCTGCGGCACAGGGCACGCCGGTGCCGCTCTGCACCGGCTTTCTGGGGGTTACTTGCAATGGGCAAGGCAAGGTCAGCAGAGTGGAACTCGCTGCGAACGGCCTCCTCGGTCCACTGCCAGACACCTTTCTGACCCCTCTCTGTGCAACTCTTCAAGTACTCAACTTGTCACACAACCTGTTAACAGGCCCCGCGCCTGCGTCGCTGGCCAACTGCACGGGCCTCACAACGCTGGCGCTGGGCAACACAACCTTCTCTGGGGGTCTTCTTCAAGCCGTGGCGCCCCTTCCGGCGCTGCGCGTGTTGGACCTGCACACCGCCTTCCTGACCGGGCCCCTCTCGCAGCTTGCCAGTGCCGGGTTGTTGACGCAGCTGGATTTGAGCGACAACCTGCTGTCGTCTGCGCCAGCAGCCTCGTTGACAGGAGGCGTCTGCACCTTTGCTTGTGGCTGGCAGTCAGCGTTCACGTGCCCCGCCGCCAACTTGACGGCGACGTGTCGTAGCACAGCTACATGTGGCACGCCGTCGTGCACGTACAACGTCTGCAGCGTGCAGGGGCTCACTGCCGCTGCATTCCCCAGCACAGCTGCAAATTGCGTGTCGACAGCCACGGGCGTCGGCTGTGGGCAATGCCTGCCTGCTGTTATTGTGGATTTGGTGAATGCGGGCGTTACTATCAACACCGACATTGAAGCGTGCATTCGGCAGTACACGCCCCAGCTCCTGCTCGCTGGCACGGCGGCCATCAACCTGCAGCAGTTCGCCAGCTGTGGACCTTCACAAGGTTACAGCTCAGCTGCGACCCAGGCTGCTTCATGTCCGGTGTCACTCACTGCCAGCCAAATTGCACCGATGGCTGCAGCGTGCGCAAGCCCCACCAAAGGCTGTTCCACGTGTCCACTCGCGTGGCTCCAGATCTTGCAGGCGGCTGGGGTGCTTCCATCCTGGAAGGATGTGAACGCCATCAACCGCACTGAATTCGACATTGCGCAGAGCTGCTTGGAGTTCTACGTCCCACTCATCCTTGCATCTGGGGCTCAACCTGCCGCTCTCGCACTGCTATTCACTTGTCCCGTGCCGCCTGCTCCCGTAACGCTCACTGCCACCGTCTACGCGCTTGGCCTCTCAGCGCTTGCGGTGCCGTCCATCGGCATGCGAGCCGCCGTGCAAGTGACCGTGGGAGTGCGCAACTTGGCCGACATAACGTTGCTTTCCATCACCAATGGGCCCGCAGCGGGGTCGTGCCTCATTCAGATGCGCATTGGTGCCAGCAACACCCTCATTCTGCAGGGCATATACGCAGACATGCAGGCCGCGGCACAGAATGGGTCACTGTTGACGCAAATACACGCCAACGGGATGGAGGCGACGAATGTTAGCGTTGTTGCAATCGCGTATGATCCTGCTGCTGTGGCACCTGCCACTAGCTCGCCATCCACCGTGCAACGCGACACCATCATCGGTGCCGTGCTGGGCACAGTGCTTGGATGCGCGGCCGTCAGCGGTATTATTGCGGCTGTAGCTAGTCGGCACAAGCGGCAGCAGCAGGCGGCACAGAAACGCAAAGCTGCGGAGAATGTCACTCCACCTGCTGATCGCAGTGGGATCATCATTGATGTCGGCGACGACGAAGCGTCGGCGTCTCGCGGCGTCGGAGCTTGGCGCGCGCAGCTAATAGAGGAGAGCGAGTTGCAGGTTGGAGAATTGCTCGGGAAGGGCTCCTTCGCGCATGTGTTCTCCGCCCGCTGGCGCGGCACCGCTGTTGCCATCAAGCGATTCGAGCCAGTGGGTCTGCTGCTGGGAGCTGCGAATGCTATTCCACGAGGTGGCACAAATAGAACAGAGGACTGGTGGATCGATAACAGCGGCGAGCTGGACGCACATCTGACGCGGGAGCTGTCCCTGCTCGCGTCACTGCGGCATCCCCACATTGTGGCAGTGTACGGCGTCGTGCAGCGGCCGGGGACATTAGTCATGGAGCTCGCTGCAGGAGGCTCGCTGTCCTCCCTGCTTGCGCGAGCCGACCTGAATTCTCTGCCGTGGACCAAGCGCCGTGTCATCCTCACGGGCGTCGCCAGTGGCGTGGAGTTTTTGCACTCGTGCAAGCCGCCGGTGATTCACCTGGATCTCAAATCTGCGAACATAGTCCTCTCGTTGCCACCAGAGTTGAGCCCCAAGGTGACGGATTTCGGGCTGTCCATGTTCAAGCACTTCGGACGCGACGGCGCCGGCGACAGTGTGTCTGCGCCAGGCGGCACGCTCAAGTACATGGCCCCAGAGGTTGTGCGCGGAGAGGCAATCACAAAGTGGGAGGCTATCGACTGCTGGGGCTTTGGGTGCATCGCCAACGACTGCGCAACCCTCATCCGGCGGCAGAGCAACCCTAAGGATCCTGCGTCGACGATTACCACGTATGCGGGGGTGGCCACGCCTCCTGGCAGTTCCATCGCAAGCAGCGCCAGCAGTCCTGCACTCCCATTCGGCCAGCAGCCGCTAGTGGACAGCATGCCACTTCCTGGCGCCGGTGCGCCGCGCCTGCTGATCGACCTCATTGCCGCGTGCATGGCACCGCGCCCAGGTGACCGGCTGAGCATGCAGGCTGCTCGCCAGCGCCTAGAGGAAGGAGACGACGAGGGCTGGACGTCCTCCGGGCAGACTTCTGATGAGAGCCAAGACTCACAGACGGCGCTATTGAGCTGAGCTGCATTGAATTGAATAACCCAATGCGCGCTGACGTGGATGAATCAGAAGGCAAGACTCCTCCAAAGCCCGTGCCATGGAGCCGCCGCTGAGCACACGCACGAACAGCTCATACAGCGGTGACAAGGCCGACGATGATTCCGACGTCGTTGCCGCGCACACGCCTGTCGCTGCAGAGGTGCGCGCACCGGCGGCGGTCTGACGCACATCGTTCCGGACTCGGGAGCTGACCCCCGTGCGTGTCTGCATCACGCGCGCTCTCACGTGCCAACGCTGTAGGACGAAGATGCAGCGCTGGCGAGACTGATGATGGAGCAGGAGCGGGTGCGTGCACGGGGCTGTCCCTCACCCAAGGGTGCACCTGAAGGTTGGGAGCTGCGCTGACTCCCCCGACGCACGCCCCTCCGTGCGGGTTTTCTTCCACCCAGGCCTTCTTCCTCGCGGCAGGAGGTGACATGGCTTCGCTGCGGGGCAACGGGTGCGTGTCCAACGCGCAGCTTCCCCCTTGGCGTGGACAGCCTCTTTGCGAAACGCTTCACATCAAAACTTTTTGTGTGAGCGTCGCTACGCCCGCTTCTGTCTTCCCACTTGACGCGTGCGTGTCTGTCATGACTGTGCAGACTCGCAACACCGCCAGGAGGCGTGCAGGGCGGCAGCTCGCACCCAGGTCAGCCTCAGCCTGCTGCAGAGACTCCTCCAGACGCAGCCGCGCCAGCGGTGGCGGCTCTGTCTGGTCCTATGGGCGCGCCAGACGCAGTGCCGTGGGCAGCCCCTGCTGAGGCCGGCGCCACAGACGACGGACTGACTGAGGATGAACGCTTTGCGCGACAGCTGCAGGAGGAAGAGGCACGGGAGTGGCAGGCGCGCATGCTTGCGCTCGCGGGCGTGGTGCCTCTTCCGCCCGGTGTGGAGGACGCGATGGAATTGCAGGGCGACGAAGGCGATGAGGAGGGTGGCGTGGATGTGGATGCCATGTCGTACGAGGAGCTGCTCGCTTTGGGTGACGCTGCGGGACACGTGAACCGAGGCGTCAGTGCTGATGTGGTGAAGCAGTTGCCGAGACGGCAATGGATGGGCGGCTCAGCCACAGCAAGCGCAACCTGTTTGTGCTTAGTGTGTCGCCAGGATTATGAGGTTGGCGACGCGCTGCTCGACTTGCCGTGCGGACATGCATTCCACGAGGAGTGCATTACTCCATGGCTGACGGATGTCAACAAGATCTGTCCGTGCTGCAAGGCGGAGCTGACGCCGCGTAAGCTTGCACAAATGCAGACGCGCTCGTCTAGAGGACAGCTTCATGGTCACGAATTGTAATCGAAATTCACATCATCATGACGCAACTTCTTTGGCAGCCATCCGGCAGGTGACAGCGTCTTGCAATGTCCCGCATGCGAGCTCCTGTGGTGTGGGCTTGAACACCTGTGCGGGCCCGTCAGTCCGTCTCATGCTTACATCAGTAGCATGATTTGCGCGCCTTCTGCACGGCTGCAGTGTCTGTGATGTCCTCCAGCTGCGCGAGTGGGACTCTAGTGCCATGCACAAGTCTGCACACAGCTTCCAACTGCAACGCCAGTCGTAATCAGACGCATGTGCAACCACACATGACGCGCAGTCATTCCATGATGTGCGCACCTCTTCGTGTGTCCCATCGAAGCGGGCGACCAGCAACGCGGAAGTATCGCCAGCGACGCCGAAACGTCTCAGCGAGTCTGATATCTGTTGTGTTGCGCGTGAAGGCGCAGGTGTGACACATGCAGCCCGCGTAGAATACAAGACACACGCACGTGGTTCGTGGGCGAGCAGTTGAAGACGAGCTCCGAGTGAACTGTTCTTGTCACCAGGCTGCTGCTGCTGCTATGCGCTAACGCTTTGTGTGCGGCTAGGTGCAACACGAAGGGAGTCGATACCTGCACACCCAGCACCGTGTGAGCAGCGTGCGTGGAGTAGCACAGCGCAGAGGGGGGGGGGGGGGGGACGGGCCAAGGCCGGGTTGAGGAAGGCCCCGCCGGGGGGCAAGCGGGGGGACGTGAAGAGTTCTGGGGGGGCCCCGGAAAAGCCCTCCAAACGGGTGGGGGGGCACTTTGGGG
>Ga0164296_1003451_pt1 | contig 14913 bp, 11 predicted proteins | sample GEODES057metaG_FD_113533 | JGI IMG/M metagenome (GOLD analysis project Ga0164296, IMG submission 113533) | Dystrophic lake water microbial communities from Trout Bog Lake, Wisconsin, USA - GEODES057 metaG | ecosystem: Environmental > Aquatic > Freshwater > Lake | place: USA: Trout Bog Lake... | reverse complement strand
CCCTCCAGCCGACTAAGCCGAGCAACGCGGGTCTTGCTGGGGGCTGTGGCTGTATGCGGCCTTGCCGGCTTATCGCACCCGGCCGCGGCGCAGACCGTCACGACGACGAAAACCAGCACCTGGGTTACCAACACAACCGGCCAGGATACGGCGCAGGCGGTGTTTTCCATCGCCTCCGGCAGCACGACCTATCTGGACATAACGCTTACGAACACCTCGACCTTCTCGCAAAACTGGAGCACGAACGACGTTCTGACCGGCCTCGTTTTCAACGCCACCATCGCGGGCAGCGACGTTCCCGTGACGACGTCCACCCCGGCCTTTGCCACGACGCCGAACCAGATCATGAACTGGAACGGCTGTAGCTCGTCCGCTTATACCACCTGCGAGCAACCGCCGGTGAACCTTGGGGCCGAATATGCCCTCCGCTACAGCGCCTCCGGCTTCAGCTCGGCACCCATCACCGGCAGCCCGCATTTCGGCATCGTCCTGACGCAGTATTCTGCCTTCGCCAACACGACGACGGCGGAAAACCCGCTCAGCAGCAGTGCCACCGCGTTACAAACCAGCGCGAATCTGGCGTCCACGGTCGATTTCGGCCTTGTCGGAACCAACTACGGCAACGGGCTGGGTTCCACGCCGCTGGCCGTCACCAGCATCAGCTTCGGGTTTGCACTGCCCAACGGCACCACCAGCCTCAACCTCAGCAATGTCGGGTTTCTTTACGGGGTGTCGGCCACGTCATCGATCAACGGCGTGCCGGAGCCGTCCAGCCTGCTGCTGATCGCGCCTGTGCTGATCGGCTGCGCCATGCTGCGCAGCCACCACCGGAAAACGCGTGGAATGATCCGTTCAGGCGCCTGATCGCCGATCATCCCCGCAGACGCCAAGCACTGACCCGGCCGGCGCGATGCTGGGCCAGAGCGATTCCCGGCCAGAGCGATGCCCGGACAGAGCGATGCCCGCCAGGTGTGATGCTCGGCTGGTGTGATGCTCAACTGGTGTGATGCCCTGGCGGCGCACCACCACGCGCCGGCGGCAGCGAGCCGGCAAACTGTCGCACCAGGAAACCGCGCGGCGCGGACGTCCGCCGTAACCAGCCACCCCTGACCGCAGCCCCGGCCGTCGCCCGCCGGTTTGACGTTCAGCGGGGGACAAGGCGGCTGCCACGCCCTTGCAACCTGACGTTTATTGACATTTTTATACATGTATCATACAAATAGGATTGTCGACGGGGGCATGCGGGCGACCCTCCGGCGCGCAGGGCAATGCAATGATCAGTTTTTACCGGATTACCATCAGCCAATGCCGTATGATCGTACGGGCCTCGGTCGCGGGCTTTTTGGCGGTTGCAATCCTGGCTGCCGCACGCCCGGCGGTGGCTCAGACTGTCACGCCCAGCACATCCAGCAGTTGGACAACGGCAACCGCCGGCGCTGATACGGCGCAGGCGGTGTTTTCCATCGCCACCGGCAGCACGAGTTATCTGGATTTAACCCTGTCGAATACGTCCCAATTCTCGCAAAACTGGACCGCCAACGACATCCTGACAGGTATCGTCTTCAACGCTACCGCCGGCGGCAGCGACCTGACGCTGACAACGTCCTCGGCGACAGCGACGACAGCGAACGCCATCACGAATCCCAATGGCTGTAGCCTTTTGAGTCGCTTGTCCTGTCAGGCCGGGCCGGTCAACCTCGGCGCAGAATATGGCATTTTCTATAATTCTTCTGGCTTTTCCGTCGCACCCGTGACCGGTAATCCCACGTTCGCGCTTGTCTTGACCCAGTATAAGACCCCCACCAACGTAACCAGTTCCCAGAATCCGCTGAACGGCGCCACCCCGCTGCAGACAAGCGCCAATCTGGCCAATACGGTCGATTTCGGGATCGTCGGCGCGAACTACAGCAGCAGCAGCCTCGGCTCGACCCCGCTGGTGAACACCAGCGTGAATTTCGCCTTCGCACTGCCGAACGGCATCAACAGTATCAACATCAGCAATGTTCAGTTCTTGTATGGCATTTCGGGTGCCTCTGCCATCAACGGCGTCGCCGAACCGTCCAGCATGCTGATCGTGGCGTCGGGTCTTTGGGGCGTTAATGTCATCCGCCGCCGCCGGCGCGCAGCCACGTTTGGCACCCAAGTCGCCGGTTAAGCCGCGCGCCTGGCAGACCATCGCCCTCCAGACGTTGCCCTCCAGCCGGGGCGGGCGGACCAAACATCGCCCACCAGACATCGCCGGCCAGACATTACCCTCCAAACGCGGCGGACCAGACCTTGCCCACACGCCAACCGGCGTGTGCCCGTCAACCAAGCCCGCCGGTGCGGCCTTATCCGCGCCTGTTATCCGCCAAGAAGACGCCGAGCCTCGGCTGCGTCAGCGTGTATTTGGGCCTTCAGGGCGTCCAGGCCGGCGAATTTCACCTCCGCCCTGATATAGGCGTGCAGCGCCACGGAGATTTCCTGGCCGTACAAATCGCCCGAAAAATCGAACAGATTGACTTCCAGGCGGCTTTCCGGCCCCGCGTTCACCGTCGGGCGGCGACCGATATTTGCCACCCCCTTGCACACCGCACCGTCCGGCAGGCGGATCGTCACCGCATAGACGCCGCGCGCAGGCTCCAGATGCCGGCCCAGGGCGACGTTCGCGGTGGGGAAGCCGATGGTGCGGCCACGTTTATCGCCATGACTGACCTCGCCTCGGATCGTCCAGGGCCGGCCCAGATCGGCTGTCGCCCGCTCCGGGTAGCCATCCTGCAGCGCCCGCCGGATGCGGGTGGAGGACAATGGGCCGCCCGCGTCCGTCACCGGAGAGACGAGTGTCAGCCCCATCCCGAAGGCCGCCGCGCGCTCGGACAGGAATGCCGTGCTGCCGCCCCGGCGATGACCGAAGGCGAAATCCGCCCCCGACACAAGGTGGCGTGCGCCGATGCCGTGGTGCAGGACGGAGGCGACGAAATCATCCGCCGTCATCAAGCTGAACGCATGGTTGAACGTCAGTTCATACAGGATATCGACACCCAAACCGGCCAGCGCGTCGGCGCGTTCGGCCGACAGCGTCAAGCGGAAGGGCGGATCGTCGGGGCGGAAGACTTCGCGCGGATGCGGTTCGAAGGTCAGCACCGCCAGCGGCGCGTCCGGTCTGGCGGCGTGGGCGGCGCGGATAACAGCGGCGTGGCCCAGATGGATGCCGTCGAAATTGCCCAGCGCCACGGTTGCGCCGCGGGCATCGGCGGGCACATCCCGCCAGTCGCGCAGGATTCGCATCAGCCGCAAGCCGCGCCAAGGTCATCGGTGTTCCGCACGCCCACGTCCATCTCCTTCACCAGACACACGGCGCGCAGGGTGGCCCGCTTCGCCGCCGGTTTCAAACCGGTGATATCCATATTGCCACGCCCCTGCCAACTGTGGCGATTCGTCCCCGACCGCCGCATGATGCCGATAACGTAGGAGACTGAGACATGCGCCTTCGTCATCACCTGGCCGCCATGACGCTTTTGGCCGCCGCCGCGCTGCCTGGATGGGCGCACGCGCAAGGTGGCCAAACCTCCGGCGCGCCATCCCCAAACGGACAAGTTCCGGGGGGCCAAGGCAACGCCATCGCGGTATCGACACGGCCCGACATCACCGACACCGTCTATGCGGCCTTCATCCCAGGCGCGAAAGCAACCTTGATCCTGTTGCCCGGCGGCAACGGGTCGGTGCCGCGCGTCCGTGTCAATTTTCTCATCCGCATTGCGCCGGACCTTCAGCGTCTTGGCTTTTCCACGGTGATCGTGGATGCGCCATCGGACCATCCGGACGGCATCAACATCCCCTTCCGCCTGTCGGAGGAGCATATGCGCGACATCGCCGCCATCGTCGCCTATGCGCGCAGCGTTTCGCCTGCGCCGGTCTGGCTGGTGGGCACCAGCAACGGCACCGTTTCCGCCGCCCAGGCCGCCACCCGGATGAACCACGACATTGCCGGCGTCGTCTTGACGTCGTCGGTCTGGGCGCACGGCTTGGGTATCGTGCCGCTGCAAGAGATCAAAGTGCCGGTCTTGGTGGTTCACAACCATGACGACGGCTGCACAGCCTCGCCACCGAGCGGCGTGGACACGTTTGCCCCCCGCTTCACCGGCGCGCCGGCGCATGACGTGATCTGGTTTTCCGGCGGTTTATCCAAAGGCGATGCGTGCGGCGCGCTGTCGCCGCACGGCTATCTGGGGATCGAAGCTGACGTCGTGTCCCAGATCGGGGATTGGATCCAGAAGCACTGATGCTGGCGTCAGGTCACCACCGGCCCCTTCCCCAGGAACCGGTGGCGATGCGCGTGTCTACTTCACCGTGATATAACGGAACGGGAAGAAGTTATCCGCCGGCTGTGCGACCTCGACATTCTTCTTGGTCGCCCACACCACCACCTGCTGGTGCAGCGGGATGGTCGGCAGATCCTTTTGCAGGATCTCGATCGACTGCCGGATCATCGCGTTACGCTTGGTCTGGTCCGTCTCCAGCCCGATCTGATCGATCAACGTATCCAGCGCCGGGTTGGAGTAGCCGCCGTCATTCACTTCCCCGCGCTTACCATTGCGGGTGCCCAGCAGCGTATACAGGACGTTGTGGGCATCATAGGTCGCCGGGGTCCAGCCCAGCATGAAGAAGTCGGTGTCGTAGTTCGGCCCGTTGATCTTGGTGAAGAACTTGGTCTTGGTCTGGGCCAGCAGATCCACCTTGATGCCGACGCGCGCCAGCATCGATACCATGGCGGTGCAGATCGCCTCATCCATCACATAGCGATCATTCGGGCAATCCAGCGTGACTTTGAAGCCGTTGGCATAGCCCGCCTCTTCCATCAGCTTTTTCGCCTTCGCCGGATCGGCTTTCGGGTGCACATCCAGCGCCTGGTCGTAGCCGTTCACGCCTTTGCCCCACATCTCTCCGGTCGGGTGCCCCAGTCCCAGCATGACCTTGGAGGTGATCGCCTGCTCATCGATCGCCAATGCCACGGCTTCGCGCACGCGCACGTCTTGCCAGGGGTTCTTGCCTTTGATGTCGGAGGACTTCAATTCCGGATGATCCAGATTGAACCCCAGATAGATCGTGCGCAGTTCCGGCGATTCCAGCACCTGCAGGCCAGGCGCGGCTTTGATGCGGGCGATATCCTGCGGCGGCACGGTGTAGATCATGTCCATCTCACCCGACAGCAGCGCCGCGACGCGCGTGGGGGCGGAAGAAATGACATGGAACTCCACCACGTCGGCATTGCCGGGTGCCTTGTCCCACCAGGTCGGGTTCTTCTCGACCACCGTCTTCCGGTCCGGCTCACGCGAGATCAGCTTGTACGGGCCGGTGCCCATCGCGTAGTGCAGGGCGTAATTGTCGTCCTTGCCGATGATCGCCGGCACGGTGGCGTTGTGCTGCTCACACCACGCCTTGGACATGATCAACAGGTTGGTCTGTTCCTGCAGGAAGATCGGGTCGGGCACCGATGTTTCGAAATCCACCGTCAGGTCATCGACCTTGCGCGCCTCTTTCACCGAGGCCATCGGCGCGCGCATCGACGAGGTTTTCTCCAGCGTCCGCTGCAGGGTGAACACCACGTCGTCGGCGGTGAACGGCGTGCCATCCTGGAATTTCACGTTCGGGCGCAGATGGAAGCGCCAAACGGTCGGCGACGTCTGCTCCCACGACACGGCCAAGGCCGGTTCCAGTTGCAGGTCGCGGTTACGCCGCACCAGCGGCTCATAGATATTGGACAGGAAGGAGAGCTGAACCGTTTCCTGTCGCGTCGCCGGATCCATGGCGTTGACGTCGCCATCATTCGCCCATTTGAACGTGGCCGCCGACGCCGGCAGAGCCAGCAGTGTCGAACACAGCAAGGCGGCGGGCAATGCGTAACGAAGCCGTTTCATGCGTGAACCTCTGATGTTGGCAATCGATTGGACCAAGAGCGCACGCTAACCCGCCCGAAACAGGCTGACCAGGGCCGATATGCGTCCGGCCCGTCTAGCATGCCCAATGCCCAGCACCGGACGCATGGCCGCAATTGCGCCATTCCCGCCGATGCCCTTACAGACTACAACGAGATCATCACGTCGCGGTGCGGTATGCGCCGGTATGCCAGGAACCACGCCATGCAGATGAAAGCCGCTGTGCTCCGCGAACAGGGCAAACCTCGCCCCTACGCCGTCAGCCAGCCCATGACGATCGAGACGGTGGACCTCGACCCCCCAGGCCCCGGCGAGGTGCTGTATAAGATCGTCGGTGCCGGCCTCTGCCACTCCGACCTTTCGACCATCGAAAACCTCCGCCCGCGCAAGCTGCCCACCATTCCGGGGCATGAGGCGGCAGGCATCGTCGAAGAAGTCGGCCCGGGCGTGACAAGCCTGAAAAAGGGCGATCACGTCATTTCCGTCTTCGTCACAAGCTGCAACGACTGCCGCTATTGCAACGGCGGGCGGCCCAATTTGTGCCAAAGCTCAAACGCCTCGCGCACCAACGGCACCCTGATCTCGGGCCAGCGCCGCCTGTCCCTGAACGGCGACCCGATCTACCACTACTCGGGCCTGTCGGTCTTCGCGCAATACGCCGTCGTGTCTCAGAACGCCCTGATCAAAATCCCCGATGACGTCCCGCTGGAAGACGCCACGATCTTCGGCTGCGCCGTCGTCACCGGCGTTGGCGCGGTCTTGAACACGGCGCAAGTGCCGCCGGGTGCGCAGATGGCCGTCGTCGGCCTGGGCGGCGTCGGCATGAACGCCTTGATGGGCGGCGTCGTCGCCGGGGCGGAGCGTATCGTCGCGGTCGACCTGAACGCCGATAAACTCCGCATTGCCAAAGAACTGGGCGCCACCGACACGTTCCTGGCCGGCAATGCCGATGTGGTCGAGGAAATCCGCAACGCCACCAACGGCGGGCTGGATTACGTCATCGAAACCGCCGGCTCGATCCCGGCGATGAACCTGGCCTATGCCATCACCGCCCGCGGCGGCTCCGTGGTCAGCGCCGGCCTGCCCGCATCCACGGCGCAGTTCTCCTACCTCCACGGCGCCCATGTCAGCGAGGAAAAGTCGATCCTGGGCTCTTATATGGGGAGTTGTGTGCCCAAACGTGACATTCCGCGCTTCATTGCTTTGTATAAACGTGGCAAACTGCCTGTACAAAAGCTACGTTCGGGATTTCTGACGTTTGACCAGATCAATGCAGGCTTCGACCAGTTGTCGGACGGCGCGGTGCTGCGCCAAGTCCTGCAGCCGCATGCCTAACGTCCCAACCCCATCGCCGCACCCGGCGCACTGACCCGGATGAGCATGTATCTCGTCACCGGCGGAGCCGGATTCATCGGCTCGCACCTGTGTGATGCGCTGCTCACGGCCGGCCATCGCGTGCGGATCCTGGACGATCTGTCGACCGGCGTGCGCGACAACCTGCCCGACGGCATCGAACTGATCATCGGGGACGTCGCCGACGCCGCCACTGTCCAGCAAGCGATGGAGGGTGTGGACGGGTGCTTTCACCTCGCCGCCATCGCCTCCGTCGAAAAAGGCGTCACCGACTGGCTCGGCACCCACCGCGTCAACCTGACCGGCGCAATCACCGTGTTCGACGCAATCCGGCGGCAGGACCGTAAGATCCCGGTGGTCTACACCTCCTCCGCCGCCGTTTATGGGGATGTGCAGACCATCCCCACCACGGAAACGGAGCGCTGCGTGCCGCTTTCGGCCTACGGCGCCGATAAACTCAGCTGCGAACTCCACGCCAGCGTCGCCAGCCATGTCCATGGCATCCCCAGCATCGGATTGCGCCTGTTCAACGTCTACGGACCGCGACAAGTCGCATGCTCCCCCTATTCCGGGGTGATTTCGATCTTCGCCGAACGCATCCTCGCCGGCCACCCCGTCATCATCCATGGCGACGGCGGACAAACACGCGATTTCATCCATGTCGATGATGTGGTGCTGGCGCTGCTGGCGGCCATAAGGCTGCAACCGACGGACGCACCCGTGTTCAACATCTGCTCGGGCACCGCAACGTCCGTGGCAGAACTGGCCGGCCTGATCGGAGATCTCAGCGGCCAGACCGTGACCATGACCCACCTGCCACGGCGCTCGGGCGATATCCGCCATTCCCGCGGCGCACCGGACAAAGCGAATACCATGCTGGGGCTGCCGCCACGCCGGACGTTGCAGGACGGTCTGAAATCCGTCCTATCCTGGCTGCACGACCATCGCCAGTGACCACCGATGCGTAACCTGATCCTGCTGCTGACACTGCCGCCCATGGGCTTTGTCAGTCTGCTGATCGTGGCGCTTTGCCTGCGCGGATCATACCAACGCCTGGGCCGGCGCCTCGCCTGGGTCTCGGCCATCGGCCTGCTGGTGCTGGCAATGCCGGCCGTCTCCGGCACGATGCTGCGGGCGCTGGAGTCGGACCTGCCGACAAAACCCCCGGCAGACGATCCGCCGAAGGCCATCGTCGTGCTGGGCGGCGAATTGATCCTCAGCGCCAACGAACCCCTCGGCGCCAGACCCGGCCTGCTGACGCTGGACCGGCTGCGCACCGCCGCGGCACTGCAACGCAAGACCGGCCTGCCGATCCTGGTGACGGGCGGCACAACTCAGATCACCGCCGCACCGGTCGGGGCGGTGATGGCACACAGCCTAGAGCAGGACTTTCAAACACCCGCCCGCTGGACCGAGGACGCGTCAGCCGACACCCAAGAAAACGCGGTTTTCAGCGCCCGAATCCTGCACCAGGCCGGGATCGACTCGGTCTATGTCGTCACCCATTCCTGGCATATGAAACGCGCCCTGCTGGCCTTCAGCCGCACCGGCATCAAGGCGACGGCGGCCCCCACCGATCTGGATCAACCGATCGGCCCGACTCTGGACGACTTCGTGCCACGCACATCCGCCTGGCAAACCTGCTGGTTCGCGCTGCATGAGTGGATTGGCTATCTCTGGAATGCAATCCATCCGTCTGTTTGATTCCATCACCGACCTGCCTCCGCCGGCCCTGACACGGCTGGCCGGCGGCGGCCTGTTTTCCGACCCGATCTGGTGGCAAAGCATCGAAAACCACGCCTGCCCCCACGGCGCTCGGCCTGGCTATCTAGTGCTGGGGGAGGATGCCGCCGCGATCCTGCCTTTGTTACGCACCGGCCGGCACGTCGATGCCCTGACCACGCCTTATACCTGCCTTTATGCCCCGATCCTGACCTCGGCTGCCGATGCGGCCGGTCTGGCCGCCGCGCTGCGCGATATCTGCCGCGGCGGCGTCCCGTGCCGCATCGACGCACTGCCGGCGGAATGGCCCAACCTGGCGGCTTTCACCGATGGCATACGACGCGCCGGCCTGATCCCCCTGCGCTTCGATCATTTCGGCAACTGGTCCGAAGACGTGCGCGGCACGGGGTGGACCGCCTATCTGGACAAGCGCCCCGGCGCCCTGCGCCAGACGATCCGCCGCCGCCTGCGCCAAGCCGACGCCATGGCAGAGGCCCGGTTCGACCTGTTCCAAACACCCGAGACGATGGATACCGCCATAGCAGCCTTCGAGTCCGTCTATGCCAGAAGTTGGAAAGACGCCGAACCCTTCCCCAGCTTTCACGGCGCCCTGATGCGGGCGCTATGCCCGGTTGACCCCGCCCGCCAGAGCGCGCGCCCCTATGGCGGCGTTCTTCTGGGCGCAGCGCTCCCTCATCCGGTGCGGATCGGTGTCTGGTCGATCGGCGCAACGCCGGTGGCGGCGCAGCTTTGGGTGGTGCGCGATGGCACCGCACTGGTGCTGAAACTGGCGCATGATGAGGCGTTCAAGGCCCATTCCCCCGGCACGGTGCTGACCGCGATGATGCTGCGGCACCTGCTGACCCATGAAACGATCCAGCGCATCGATTTCGGCCGCGGCGACGACGCCTATAAGCGCGGCTGGGCGTCAGAACGGCGGCAGCGGATTGGGCTTTTGCTCGCCGATCCCACAACGCTGGCCGGTGCCGGCGCCATTCTGCGCCACACAATCGGCCGTCTGCTGGCGCGACGGCGCCCCCTGCCTTAACTCGCGACGGCGCCCCCTGCCCTAACTCGCGACGCCGCCCCCTGGCCTGACTCGCGATCAAGCCCCCCGACCTGACCCGTGATCAAGCCCGCTGACGGCGGCGGCGAACACTCGCCAAGCCGGCCAAGCCGGCGCCAAGCACCGCAAGCGTGGCGGGTTCGGGGACGTAGGCGGTCAACTGATAGGTGAACGTGTCACCCTGCCCGCCCAGCGCCACCGATTCGTCGGTGAAAATGGTCAGCGTCGACGGCAGCGGCCCGGTCGTGGCGTTAGAGGTCACCGTGATCGCCAATTCCAGCGACCCGCCGGCGGCGATCGTATTGCCGCCGGTAAAGGTGTTGCCCGTGATCGTGCCCCCCACCAGCGACACCGCATAGCGGGCGGCATTGCTGCCGGCGATGGAGAACCTCTCGATGGACAGATTGGTCAGGCTCGCCGCCGCCAGCGAATCGGCGGTGGTGTTCTCCAGCGTCAGGTAGATCGTCGAGGACTTGTTGATCGCCAGGTTACCGAGATTGATCGAGCCGGACGCCGATCCGACACTGCCATTCGCCACCGGCGTGGGGGTAACCGTCTGCCCGGTGCTGCTGATTACACTGGTGTAAACCGGCCCGACACCCTGGTTCAGCAAGACGCTGGAAACCGTCTGCGCGGTGTTGCTGCCATTGGCGTTGCCGTCGGTGAAGGCCAACGTCACCGTCGAACTGATCGACCCGCCGGTGCGGCTGGTCGGCGCATAGGTGTAGGTCAGGACCGAGGACGTGGCGATCGTGCCGTGCGAATCCCCCAGACCCAGCGCGGATGGATTGAGCGTGCTGGCAGTGACACCACTGCCCAGGCTGTTGGAGACGGACCCGTTCAGATTGTTGGCCGTCGCACCGGATCCGCCCGCGGCCAGATCGCCGTCGCCGATATTGGAGACCGTGACGGAGGATGTCCCGCTGGTGCCGACGCGCACATAGTTCAGGCCCGACTGCGTCACCGACTGAACCGGCGCGACACCGGTGCCCGTGAAGGTGAGGGTGGCGGAGGAGGAGGCGTTGGTGGTCGGGGTGCCGTTGGCGAAATTGGCCAGAACCGTCGCCGACAAGGTGCCCCTCGACGTCGGGGTGATGGTAAAGCCGACATTCGACACGGTGGTCGCCGAACCCGTGTAGTGCGAGTCGTTCAGGCTGACCGTGGAGGAAGAGCCCGTCAGCCCCGTGCCGGCCGAAAACGTGCCACGAAGATTGGTCACCGCGGTGCCGGAGCGCGTGTCGAGGTTGCCGTTACCCGTGTTGGTGGCCGTGACGGTGATGCCCGTGCCCTTGCCGACCAGGAAATAGCTCGCGGCATTGGAACTTAATGACAGGATCGGTGCAACACCGGTGCCGGTCAGCGTGACGGACGCTGCCGCACTGCTCCGGCTCAAGTTCGCTGTCAGCACCGAGGATACCGTCTGACCCGATGCGGTCGGCGCCCAGGTGAATACCGGATTGACGGTCGCGGGGTAGGATGACAGCTACACCGTTTCCGATGTGGTGTTACTGCCAACGATACTACCGCCGGAACTGGTGACGAAATTGATGGGCGAAGCAGACGCAACGGTCAGCGTTGTTGTGGAGCCAGAACCGCCGACAGTGCCGACGACAAAGCTGCCCGTAACGGAATTACCCGCATTGCTGCTGCCGACATAGACGTTGCCCAGGTTTTCCCAGCCGCTTTGCGTTACGGTATATGAGGTGGAAGCGTGAGCGGCGTGCTCATCAAGGATGAGCAACGCAATAAGCGACGTCGCTGATACAAGTGAACCCCTCACGCCACAGACCCATCGTCAGATACGGCGTTCCTGGTAACACATCATTTTAGTTTATGCCAGTTTATGTCGATAGGAACGATATGACTTTTCATATCATACGTTGTGTTACGTTTATCTCGGAATCCTATTACAATATATACAATTAGCCTGTCTCGCGCGCCGCGGGGCGCCGTTGCGGGGGCTATCACGGCCGCTAAGCTGGATGGTTCCGTCGCGCAGGGGCTTAGCGATCCGCCAACGGCGCCCAAGCGCCCCCGACCGCGCCACCCCACCGCGCTGTCCTGATCAAAAGGCCGCGGCAGCCTGGGCGGTGCGCGGCTTGGTTGCCGCTATTCGGGCTGCCGGCATTGGGGGTGGCGGTCTTTGGGGCGACGGTAGGCCGGCGACGGCGCAGCCCTGCTGGGTACCCGGCGCGATCAGGCTGCTTTGCGGCGACGGCGGACGCTGGCGAGGCCGGCGACGCCGGCGCCGATCAGGGCCATCGTCGTGGGCTCGGGCACCATGGTGGCGGTGAGGAGATAGGTGAACGTGTCACCCGTGCCGCCGAGCGCGACGGATTCGTCGGTGAAGATGGTCAGCGACGATTGCAACGGCCCGGTACCCGAGGCGGAGAACACCGAAATCGCCAATTCCACCGAGCCACCGGCAGCGATGGTGTTACCGCCGGTGAAACTGTTGCCCGACATGGTGCCGCCGACCAGGGAGACACTGAAGGCACCGGCATTGGCGCCGGCAATCGAGAATTGCTCGATCGACAGGTTGGTTAAGCTGGCTGCATAGGCGGTCGAAGCCGTGTTTTTCAGATTGAGATAGACCGTCGCCGATTGGCCAGACGCCGAGGCGCTGTAAGGGACCTTGCCGAAGCTGATCGTGGCAGACGCAGCGCCGATGCTGCCGTTTGCAACCGCGGTTGGCGTGACGGTCTGGCCGGTGCTGCTGAGCGCACTGGTGTAAACCGGCGCAACCGCCGTCAGGGAGGAATTAAAGGCCCAACTAATATTGGGGTTCGGCGCGTTATTAGTCACGGTGCCATTCCAACCACCGTTCGCCAGAGATAAGTTAGCGTGCATACTCGAGGTACCGGCCACCGTCGGCGCATATGTGAAGGTCACGACCTCCGACGACAGCCCGCTTTGGGAGGTCACACCCAAAGTGCCTGAGTTCATGTCACCGAGATTGAAGGGCGACGAGAGCGACGTGGTTGTGTTGCCGACCGCGACGGAGGCCAGGCTAACGCCAGCACCCATGGAAAGACTGGTTATGGTGCCCGTTAAATTATTGAGCGTATTGGCGTAGCCGCCCGGCGCCAAATCACCATTACCCCCATTCGTGATCGATCCGGCGAAGCTGACCGTTGTGCCAACACGCGCAACCTTACTTTGGCTGCCATACCCCCTGACGGGGGCAACACCCGTGCCGACCAGCGTGATGGTGGATTGCGATGCAGCGTTACTGGTTGGCGTGCCATTGGCGAAATTGGACAGGACTGTGACGGTTCCTTTGCTGGCGACGCTGGGGTTTACCGTGAGGCTAACCGTCGAAACGGTTGTGGCTGTTCCGGTATAGGACGAATCATTCAGGCTGACCGTCGCACCCCCACCAAGCGCGATGGATCCACTGTTCGCCATCGTTCCCGTGCCGGCCGACAGCGTGCCCCGCAGGTTCGTCACCGCGGTGCCGGAATACGTATCGAGGTTGCCGTTGCCGGTATTGGCGACGGTGAACGAGACGGGATCGGGATTATTGACCAGCCAATAATACGACGCCGCACTGGACGTAAGGTTCAACACCGGCGCAACCCCAGTGCCCGAGAGCGTGACGGAGGCCGCGGCACCGCTTTGGTTAAGCTGCGCCGTCAGCACCGTGGAGGACACGCCCGTGGCGGTCGGGGTCCAGGTAAACAACGGCGAGATTGTGTTGGGGTAAGACCCTTGCGCCAGAGAAAGTGTTTCCGATGTCGCGCCACCGGATAGCGTCAATGTGGGATGGTTGCTGGAAATCGTCAGCGTGCTGGCAACGTCGCCGCTGCCGGACTTCGCCACGACAAACGAGCCCCCGACGATGGGGATCGAGCCACCCACGTAGCCATAGCCCCCGACCGGCCACCCGTACGCGGTGACGGTATAGGCGTGCGCACCCTGCTCCTGAAACGCGAGGAGGGCAAAAAGCGACGTCGCCGATACAAGGGAAGCTCTCACACCCACAGCCTTTCGGACCAAACCGAATGGGCTATAGCATCAAACGGACGATTTGACAAATATTACGACATTTTTCGTCATTGTCGGCAATATGAATACGAATTCGTCGGATCCCATCGATAGCGATTATAAATCAGCCAGTTATCACCCTTGCGATGGCATGCTTGCAAGCATGCCGTGTAACGCACGCCGGGATGCACGCTGGCGTGGCTTCAAATGCCGAGCCGCGCCATTCGGTGGATCCAGCGCCACCTCCACAGAAGCACACTGCCGATAACCCGCATGGAACCCGTCCTCATCTTCGCATGTCATCGCGGCCAGACGGACACTAATCTTTTGTTTTACTTGTATAAGCCGAACGGTCGCGTCCCGGTGGCGATCAGCGGTGCGCATGATCGCCGGAACCGCATCTTCAGCCACGCCCGAAAAACAATGGCACCCCAGCCCTGGCCGCAGCAATTGGACAGATTCGGATTGTATTGTTTTCATAAACATAATACTGAAACAGTAAGTTGTCGTCGTAACCGGCGCCTACAATGCCCCCCAGGGACATCGCGTTCATGCATAAGATCCGCTCTCTCGCCAAAGCCTTGGCTGCCGACCGCAAGGCGGTGACGATGCTCGAATACAGCATCATGGGCGCCATGATCATTGCGGCCATTATGACGTTTGTGCCGTCAGGACCGCTTAAGGTCATATCGTCGTTCAATAATATCGCCACGACCATCACGAACGCCACGCAAGGCTAGGCCGCAGGGCCGGCACCAAAACTGCGCCAACCGGCGAGCGGCGCATGACGGTATCAATGCGGCGGAACGCGGCCCTGCCATCCTAACGCATCGCCGCTGGGGCTCGCTGAAAACCTGTCCGAAGCGGGTT
>Ga0164296_1003449_pt1 | contig 14918 bp, 5 predicted proteins | sample GEODES057metaG_FD_113533 | JGI IMG/M metagenome (GOLD analysis project Ga0164296, IMG submission 113533) | Dystrophic lake water microbial communities from Trout Bog Lake, Wisconsin, USA - GEODES057 metaG | ecosystem: Environmental > Aquatic > Freshwater > Lake | place: USA: Trout Bog Lake... | reverse complement strand
CCAGTCCCAGTTGGGCGCAACTATTCAGAACGCTCATCTGACACTGCAGAATGTTACAGTTACGCCACAAACCGGTTCCCCCATCACGCAAGGGCCGGGTGTGGAAATGAAGGTTCTGCCGTAAGCAGTAACCAGGAACCCCTTGTATTTACAGTAATTTCAGCGGGAATCTATTGACTTTGCACCCCTGCCAGACCTATATTCTGGGGTAGTTGCCGGGCGTTGACCTTTGCTAAGACCCGGCATCACCTCTGTGGAGGCTGTCATGACAGTCCAAATTCTGTTGGCCACAACCATCGTGCTTTTGATTGCGGTTGGAGGCCTGTTGCTGCGTCTCATCTACCTGCAGAACAAGCAGACCCAGAGCAGCCAGCAATCCAGCCAGCCAGCGAGTGAAGTTCTCTGGCGCCGTGGCGGAATGATCAATGGAAACAATTTCAGCCGTCGCCTTTTTATCCCCACGGCTCTGGCCGGTCTGGTTGCGATGATGGTCTTCCGCTCCGCAGCCCGCACCAACCTCCAGAATGCTTCGTTGAGTCAAGCCAATCCTGGAGATGTTGGCCACAATAATCTTTCTGCGAAGAAGAACCCGCCGGTACACAACAATCTTTCCGAGAAGAAAAATCCGCCGGTTCACAATAATCTTTCCGCGAAGAAGAATCCGCCAGTTCACAACAATCTCAGCGACACCTCTCATAACGACCTCGTCGCGAAGAGTGAGCCGCCGGTTCACAATAATCTCGGAGTAGTTGATCACAACAATCTGATGGCGATGAATGATAAGGGATCTACCCCGCCGCCAAAGCACAACAATAGTTCGCCGGGAAACACCTCGCTTTCCGACGTTGGCCATAACAACGTAGTTTAGTTTCAATCCTCCGCCCGCAGCAGAGACTACCTCTCGGCTGCGGGTGTAGTGTTTTCAGGGGGAACTCCGATGACAGTGGAACTGCGACCGCTCGGCGTCCATTGCAACCTTGCATGCCAGTACTGTTACCAGAACACGCAACGCGCGGCCGGTAATCTGCGCGCGCAATATGACATGGACCGCATGAAGCAGGCCCTGGCTGAAGAAGGCCGCGAGTTCAGCCTGTTCGGCGGCGAAGCGCTGCTGGTTCCGGAAGAAGATCTTGAAGACCTATGGTCATGGGGATTGCAAAAGTTTGGATCCAACTCTGTGCAGACCAACGGCACACTGATTACTCCACGTCACATTGAACTCTTCCGCAAATACAACGTCAGTGTAGGTATTTCCATTGACGGTCCCGGCGAACTCAACGATATCCGATGGGGCCGGTTCGATTGCCGCCACACGCGAGGCCACGCAGAAAACTGAAGACGCCATTGCTGCGCTCTGCAAAGCTGGCATACCGCCGGGGCTCATCGTCACCCTGCACCGCTACAACGCCACTGCCGACAAACTCCCGCGATTGCTGGAGTGGTTCCACTCCCTTGAGGCACTCGGCGTTCGCAGCATTCGGCTGCACATCCTTGAAGTGGATGACCCTGTTGTGCGTGAACGCTGCACCCTTAGCGATGAGGAAAACATCGCCGCGTTCTTATATTTCTTCCGCGCGGCTCACGAGTTCCACTCTGTTAAGTTTGATGTGTACCAAAGCATCCGCGCATTGCTGCTCGGCCGCGAGCATGAAGTCAGTTGCATCTGGCGCGCCTGCGATCCCTACACCACCGCCGGCGTCAGCGGCATTGAAGGCCACGGCGAACGCAGCAACTGCGGCCAGGCCAGCAAGGAAGGCATCGACTTTATCAAGTCAGAATTTGCCGGCTACGAGCGGTACCTCGCGCTTTACCACACGCCGCAAACCGACCACGGCTGCAGCGGCTGCAGATTCTTTCTCATCTGCAAAGGCCAGTGCCCCGGCAACTCCACCGACGGCGACTGGCGTAATCGAAGTGAGCACTGCGCCGTATGGATGGCGCTGTTTGAATATTGCGAACAAGAGTTAATTGCCGAAGGAAAATCGCCCGTCTCCCTGAGCGCGCAACGGCAACTGATGGAGCAGCAACTGCTGCGTTACTGGGAAAGCGGCAACAACACTACCATGGAGGGGCTGATTGCCGATCTTTCAGCGCAAAACTCAGGCCAGTGAACAACGCCATGACGCATATCAGCTACCGCCCTTTCTGCGTACTCTATGGGTGAGCAATGCGGCGCGCGCTGTTTGGCTGCCACGCCTGGAGAAAATTCGCGCAGTCTCGCAACAGCTTGAGTTCGATGCCGTCGTCGCGGGAATACTTCCAGCCATGCTCCGCTGGATAGCGACCGAGGAGTTCGAATCCACTTCCGCCGTTTGCAGCCAACACAATCTGAAGATTCTGCCACTCAGCATCGAGCGGCGCGCATCGCCGCAGATATCCGCCATGGGCCATACTCCGGTTGGCATCTATATGTACGCAGCCATCGGCAAAAAAAGCCGGCAGAACTTCTTGCCTGTGCGTGGGAAAAATCTCATCATAAAGAAATCAGTTTGCGGCTTGGCTACCCCGAATGCTGCAGCCGATTTTATGCAGAAGCGCATCATGATTCTTCAAATCCGGAACTGCTCTGGCTGGCCGCAAACAACACCGCCACTCCAGCTTCCAGCATCGTCGAACTCCAGGCTCCGCCGGAGTTGAATGTTTTCTGGCGACAAATGGGCGCCTCGCTATTGCCGTATATCCCCTGCAACTATAGCTGTGGCGAATCTCTATCGCTGGCGCGACGCCTTGCCGACATTGCAATGGAGTCGACGTACGCTGATGACTTTTCCTTATTGCAGGAAGTTCTCCGCTGGCCGTTGGAGTGGTCCACTTTGCACGGCATTGCAGAAATGAAAACTCCCGTCTTTAAAATGTGCACCAATGCGACGCCAGCAGCGTCCAAGCGAGTAGTGCGCTGGCATGGGGAAAGTTATCCCACCGAAGGTGCCAAGGGCATAGCATTTCCCTATCGGCAGCAGTTGAACCCAGCAGCGCGCCGCTTTACGGAGGGACTCGCCGTAATTTCTCCGGCGAAATAATTTCATGCGCATGCACGCCTTTGCCGTTCTCATCACAGCCGCTGCCATGGTACCTGCCGCTTCGGGGCAAAGCGCTGTGCCGTGCCATTCCTTTGAAGAAAAACTCATTGCGCAGAAGCAGGTGTTGGCTGCCGCACAAAAATCCCATGACCGTGCCGCGCAAGCTGCCGCCCTTCTTGCGATTGGCAAACTGGAAGATAAAGATGGTCAAACAGCGCGCGCCATTAACAGTTTTTTGCAGGCGCAGGCGCTGGAGAAAATTATCGGCAACCGTGCCGGCGAAGCAATCGCCATGGCCCGCCGCGCCAACGTCTATCGCATCCACGGCAAGCAGATGCAAGCTCTCGCACTGGTAAAAACTGCACTTCCCATTGCCCGTGCATCGCAGGATCTTGCCGCCATCGGCACCGTGCTCAGCGTTACAGGCGTGGTGCATTCTGACCGCGGCGACAAAAAGACATCCATCGATATGTTCGAGCAGGCCCTGCCGATGTGCAGCAAGGCGCATGACGTTGAATGCGAACTCGACACACTCAATCACATCGCCTGGGACTATGACGAACTTGGCCAGAAAGACGATGCGCTTGCCTACTACAATCAGGCGCTCGATATCAGCAACAGCATCGGCGACATCAATCGTCAGGCGTCTTTCCTGAACAACATTGCGTGGACTTATCAATCCATTGGCCGCGATCGCGATGCTCTTGCCAACTTGCAGAAGTCGCTGCCGCTGGCTCGTGCCGCATGCGATCTCACTCTGATTGGCGACACACTCGGCAGCATCGGCGTCGTCTACGGTCATCTTGGCGATGCAAAGAATGAGCTTGAGAATTCGCGGCAATCATTTCTCGAAGAGCAACTCTCCGGCAACCGTGATGGACAGGCGTATGCGCTGTGGGGCATGGGCGATGCCTCTGCGCGATTGCATGACGCAGCCGGTGTGCTGCGCTACCAACTCGCGGCCCGCGCTATGGCGAAGCAACAGCAGGACCTGAATCTACTGGGCAATGTTGACACGGCGCTGATGCTTTTCTACCGCGATAACAAACAACAGCAGCGCGCCATCTACTTCGGCACGGACGCTGTGAACAGCTTTCAGAAGATTCGCAAAAATATTGCCGGAATGGATCCAGATATTCAGTCTGGCTTTGCGCAATCCAAGTCGCAGACCTATCGGCAGTTGGCGGAATTGTTGGTAGAGAATGATCGCCTCTCTGAGGCGGAACATGTGCTGGACCTGCTGAAGGAGCAGGAATTCAACGAAGTTGTACGTGGCGGCGTTGACACAGCAGAAACAAAAGTGGAACCGCTGAAGCTGAATGCATCCCAGATCAAAGCGCAGAATGATTTATCTTCGCCCGAGAAGACAGCAACCACACTGACAAGTTTGAGCCTGGAATATGCGGCACTGGTTAATAAAGATACTCGCACCGCCGCTGAAGATGCTCGCATGCAGGCTCTGGACGCGCAGATTGAAGCAGGCAATAAAGAGATGGACGCGTTTTTGGAAAAGACTTTCTATGAACCTTCAGTGCAGAAGGCCGGCACACAGCTAGGCAATATTGAAGTACACAACATAAAAGAAAACATCGGGCAGTTGCAGAATGCACTGGACGCGCTGGGCCCGGCTGTTCTTGGCGTGCAGATGCTGTTTGGCGATGAACATGTATACGCGCTGGTGGTGACCGCACACAGTACCGAAAAATATGAATTGCCGGTGCAGCCTACAGAGTTGCGAGTGAAAATCCTGCAGGTGCGCGATGAGCTACGGCATCCAAACACGGATGCTACAGCCGACCTGAAAGATCTGTATCGCGATTTGGTAGCTCCGTGGAGCAAAGCACTGAATGATTTTTCCGATCGCGCCGTCAAGCTACATCAGACACCGACATTGCTTTGGTCACTGGATGGCGTACTGCGTTATCTGCCGATGGCTGCGTTGAACGATGGGCAGCAATACATGGTGGAACGATTCAACAATGTGCTTTTCACCACGCAGAGCGCGGCGTACATGCAGTCCCCGCCGGTAGCCGGAAAACCGGCCTTCCATGCGCTGGCTATGGGACTGACAAAAAGTTACGGCGGCCTGCCGCAGTTGCCGGGAGTGCAACCGGAGTTGATGTCGGTAGTGCATGATGACGGCGTACCCGGATCCGACGGGCCAATGGAGGGCAAGCTGGTACTCGATGACCAGTTCACTCTGGCTGCCATGAAGAGTCAACTCACGCATGGCGGAAAATATTCCATCGTTCACATTGCCAGCCATTTTGTGGAACAGGCAGGTAATGGCAGGGAGCCATACTTGATGTTGGGCGGTGATACCGCGGGCAGCACCGCCGGATTTGAACTGACATTGTCTTCTCTACAGAATTCACCGATGCGGTTCAACGGCATCAAACTTCTGACGCTTTCCGCCTGCAGCACCGCGAAGGGTGATGCAGCACAGAATGGCATGGAGATGGACAGCCTGGGCATGACGGTGCAGCACAAAGGCGCGGAGGCAGTGTTGGCAACGTTGTGGGATGTAAATGACGCGAGCACAAGCCGGTTGATGAGCGAGTTCTACACGCAGTGGGTGAATGCGCCGGCGGACGGCAAGGCCGAGGCGCTACGAAAGATTCAGATGGAATTTCTACATGGGACTTCTGCACCGACAACAACCGTCGCCACAACAAAGCGGAGTTTGATTTCCGACGACGATAATGCCAAGCCCGTCAACACCGCTTTCGTTGGATATTCGCACCCTTACTACTGGGCACCATTTGTACTGATTGGAAATTATCGCTAGCTGCTACGATGGTGTCGTATTGCAGGAAATTATAGCTACTGTAGTTTTCTATATTCCTCACGCGCCTGTTGCAACAATGGCAGATCAGAATCGGCATCCTTCCAGAGTGAGAAAAATGTTTTGTATTCATTAACGCCTCCGATGACAGATGGTATTGCGTTGGTGAGCGAAGAAAATATATCGCGGTAAAAGCGAAGCGGCACTCCTGATGGAGTGCCGCTTTTGCTTGGTGCGGTGGTGGTGGTTATTGGATGGTGACGGTGAAGGTGGTGGAGTGGGAGAGGGTGCCGGAGGTGCCGGTGAGGGTGACGGTGTAGGAGTGTGCGGTTGGGGTGTAGAGGCTTGGGTTGGATCCGCAACCGGTGAGAGCCGCGGTGGCCCCGAGGCCGGCGAGCACCAGGACAGCGATGGTGAGCAGGCGGGAGAAGCGGCGGGAGTGTTTACGCAGGCGGCCGGCGAAGGGCAACAGCAGCAGGGCGAGTGCGAGGGGGGCGAGCGTGCGCGCGGTCGAAGTGGTCGGCGCAGCGTGCGTGCCGGCGGTTTGCGCGGACTGCATCGTCATGCCTGAGTTGTGCAGCGGGTTGATCTGCATGGGCGCGAGTTGCGAGAAGACGATGGGTGCGGTGATGGTGAGGACCACCTGCTGCGAGCCGGTCCCCTGCAGCAGAGCGCTGGGGGAGAAGCTGTAGCTGACGCCCTGCGGCAGACCGGAGAGCGAGAGTGCGATGGTCTGGGGGAAGGTGGTGGCGTTGAGCGGGGTGGCGGTGAAGTTGACGGTGACCGAGCCGCCGGGAGCGACGGTGATGGTGGTGTTGGTCACCGTGAAGTTGATGTTGAAGTCGTCGATGGTCTCGCTGATGGCCGGTGAGCTGGCCACTGCGCCGTAGTTGCCGCTGGCGACGTAGACCGCGGTGATGGAGTGCGTGCCGACGGCGAGTGCGGAGGTGGTGAGTGTGGCGACATTATTCACCAGCGCACCGGTGCCGATGATGGTCGAGCCGTCGAGGAAGTCCACCGTGCCGGTGACGGTGCCGAGGCCGGAGGTGACCGTGGCGGTGAAGGTGACCGGGTTCTGCTGGAAGACCTGCGCGATGCTGGTCTGCAGCGAGATGGTGGGAGTGACGACGCCGACCGAGTAGGCCGCAGTGATGGGCGCCGGGGTTGCGTAGTCGGTCAGGTCGGTCGGGGTGAAGGCGGCGGTGAGGATGTAGTTGCCGACCGGCAGGATGTTCGTGCTGGTGATGGCGACCGGGGTGCCGCTGCCGATGAGCGTGGCGGTGTAAGCGAAGTGGCCGGCGACCGCTGCGTTACCGTTCGAGGCGTTGACCGCAGTTGCATCCAGCGGACCGGAACCGATGGCGGTGCCGTAGCTCTGCGACGCCGGTGAAGGCGTGAAGGAGAGCGTGGGCGTTACGCCGTTGACGGTGTAGGTCGCGGTGGTGGAGACGGTCTGGAAGTCCAGCGTGTCGGTGGGTGTGAAGGTGGCGGTGATGGTGTAGGTGCCGACGGCGAGGACCGTGGAACCGGCTGTGACCGTGGAGCCGGGCACGCTCGCGATGGTGGTGGTGTACGCGAAGTGGCCGGGCAAGGTTGCGTTGTTGAAGGTGGCGGTCGCGTCGAGCGAACCGGCGGCGATGGCGGTGCCATAGCTCTGTGAAGCCGGCGCGGGCACGAAGCTCAGAGTCGGCGTGGCCTGGGTGACCAGGTAGGGGGCGGAGACGCTGCCGCCGTTGTGGTAGTCGGTCGGGTCAGAGGCGTGGAAGGTGGCGTAGATGATGTGGTTGCCGACCGGCAGCACGGTGGCCGCAGTGATGTTGCTCTGCGGCGGCGCGAGCGGATGGAGACCGCCGACGGCCACGGGCTGCAGGTTGGTGGCGTAGGTGAAGTATCCCGGCACCGTGGAGCTGCCGTTGAGTGCGTTGACCGCGACTGCATCGAGCGGGCCGGAACCGATGGCCGGGCCGTAGACCTGCGTGTTGGGTAGCGGGCTATAGCTCAGCGACGGGGTGACCTGCGTGACCGAGTACGGTGCGGTGATGACGGCCGGCGCCTTGTAGTCGGTGGCGTCGGTGGGAGTGAAGGTGGCCGTCAAGGTGTAGTTGCCCACGCCGAGTACGGTGGCGTTGGTGACGGCGACCGGCGATCCGCCGGTGATGGTGGCGGTGTAGCTGAAGCTGCCGGCAACGGCCACGCTGTTGAACGATGCGGTGGCATCGAGCGTGGTGGCGCTGAGTGCGGTGCCGTAGACCTGCGTGATCGGCGCCGGGTTATAGCTGAGCACCGGCGTGGCCTGCGTGACCGAGTAGGGTGCGGTGATGGTGACGGCCGACTTGAAGTCGGTGGTGTCAGTCGGAGTGAAGGTGGCGGTCAACGTGTAGTTGCCGACGCCGAGCACGGTGGCCGGTGTGACGGCGGTGGCCGCGCCGCCGGTGGGCGTTGCGGTGTAGGTGAAGCTGCCGGCGAGCGGCGAGCTGTTGACCGATGCGGTTGCGTTCAACGGACCCGAGCCGATGGCCGCGCCGTAAATCTGCGTGCTGGGCGACGGCGTGTAGCTCAACGACGGCGTGGCCTGCGTGACCGAGTAGGTCGCGCTGGTGGAGGCCGTGAGGTAGTCGGTGGTGTCGGTCGGCGTGAAGGTGACCGAGATGGTGTAGCTGGCAACCGGCAACACGGTTGCTCCGGCAACGACGGGCTGGTTGGCTGCGCCGTGGATGGTGGTGAAGTACGAGTAGTGACCGTCGACTGAGGAGCCGTCGTTCGACGCGGTTGCATCCAGCGAACCGGTGGTGATGGCCGTGCCGTAGACCTGCGTGATGGGCGACGGCAGGAAGGTCAACGTGGGTGTGGCCTGGTTGACGCGATAGACCGCGGTGGTCGAAGTGCTGTTGTAGTCGACCGTGTCGGTCGGGGTGAAGGTGGCGGTGATGGTGTAGAAGGCGACCGGCAGGATGGTTGTTCCTGCGGTGACGGTCTGGTTGGGCACCGCGCTGATGGTGGTTGTGTAGGCGAACGATCCGGCGACGGCGCTGCCGTTGCTGGCTGCGGTTGCGTTGAGCGAACCGGCGGCGATGGCCGTGCCGTAGAACTGCGAGTTGGGCACCGGCTTGTAGGTCAACGTGGGCGTGGCCGGGTTGACGGTGTAGCTGGCCGTGGTGGAGACCGACTTGTACTCCACCGTGTTGGTGGGAGTGAAGCTGGCCTTGATGGTGTAGATCGCAACCGGCAGGATGGTTGTTCCGGCGGTGACGGTCTGGTTGGGCACCGCGTTGATGGTCGTCGTGTAAACGAAGCTGCCGGGGACGGCGACGTTGTTATAGGTGGCCGTTGCGTTGAGCGAACCGGCGGCGATGGCCGTGCCGTAGAACTGCGAGGCAGGCGCGGGGGTGAAGCTCAGCACCGGCGTCAACTGGCCGACCTGGAAGCTGGTGCTGGTCGAGGTGATCGCGAGCGGCCCGGCCGAGTTCAGCGTGAGCGATGCGGTGAGCGCATCGGTGAGCGCGGGGTTGGAGAAGATGAGCGCGTTGAAGGTGGCCTCACCGTTGCTGGTGGAGGTGCTGGCCGACTGCGGCGTGGTGGCGAGGTCCGAAGCCGTGTCAGTAACGCTGACACTGGTTGAACCGGCAGTGAGTGCCGAGCCGCTCTCGTAAACCGTGGCGATGGGCGAGGGCGTCATAGCGACAGATGTGGCAACGTCGCTGGGTTGTTGCGCCGTAAAGTTCAGCGAATAGTCCGTCTGCACCGCACCCGCGTCCATATAGTTCATAGGGCAATAGCCGCCAGGGCCACCCATAGGGCTGACATTCACCCCACGCTGGTCTGTCGAGATGGGAAATGTGGAGAAAGAGGAGCAGATGGCCGCCGAACCCGGCAGCGGTAGCATGGTCTGGGTCTGTCCGCCGTTGTTGCTGAGTCCTGAAAGCATCGGGTCGCCGCTGACCACATTCACATTGGAGACGCAGCCTGCGCAGTCTGATTCCGTGTTCGTGCCGGTGATGTAGTTCTGGTAGAACAAGTTGGAACTGCTGCTGGTGTTGCCATAAATCGCCGCACCTGAGCTGGCCTGGTTGCCGACAAAAATACTGTTGATTGGATACCCCATGCTAAGGAATGCGACTGCGCCACCGAAATTGACTGCAGTGTTCGTGCTGAAAGTAATGTTGAAGATATACACCGGGCCGGACGCGTAAATCGCACCGCCTGCTGCAAGGGATTGGTTGCCGTAGAAGGTGTCATTGTTCAGAGTCATGACGCCGTCGTTCAAAACTGCGCCGCCGTCTCCTGCAGCAGAGTTGTCATACAATGTGCTATTGCTTATCGTGCTGTTGTTGCCCAGCGTACCGCCGCTGTTATAAATTGCACCGCCTTGCTGCCCTTGAGAGGAATTGTTGTAGAACGTGCTTGTTTTGATATTCAATACATTGCTTGCATCAATGGCGCCGCCCTGACCAAAAGAAATATCGTTAGAAAAATAGCTGCCGCTGATGGTGACCGGTGTATTTGCGTCCGCATAAATTGCACCACCATCGATGGCCCAATTGGAATTGAATGTGGATTTCGTAACCGTCAACAGGCCGCTTGTGACGTAAACCGCACCACCAGAACCGATGCTGGCCATACCGCCAGTAAAGGTGTCATTGGTCAGGTACAGATACGTACCATTCGCGTTGATGGCGGCACCGTCACCCGTGGGGATTGTGTTTGCGCTGAAGTTAAGGTTCGTTAGCGAGATGGTACCGCTGTTTATCGTAAAGATTCTGAAGTTGCCGTTGGCCCTCAGCCCAATCGAGCCGGTAGGCCCAGTAATGGTTTCCAGACCGCCCATGGCCGGCAGAGAGCTGTTCAGCATAATCACGTCGCCCGCCAGTCCGCTTGCGAAGGTGATGTAGCCGTCGCCGCCGTTGTTGCCGTTGGCTGCGGTGATCGCATCACGCAATGAGCACAAGGCCGCTGTGCAGCTTCCGTCATTTGAATCGGCCAGCGTCGTCACCACATAATTCGGTATCAGCGCAAAGTTTGCCGTGATGTTCTCCACCCCGTTCATCGTGATGGTCGTCGAAGCCGAGCTCGCACTCGCGATGTCCGCCGAGCCCGTCCATCCGCTGAAGTAGTAGCCGCTGTTCGGCGCCGCGGTGATGGTCTGCACACTGGTTGCGTTGTAATATTCCCCGCTCGACGCCGGTGCCGTCACCGTGCCGCCGCTCCCCGCCGTCACATTCAGCTGGTAGCTGGTGCTGAACTCTGCCGTGTACGCTGTCGTGCTGCGGCTGGTCGTCACGTTGTCGGTCAACGAAGTAGTGCCGTCGCTCCACTGGCTGAACACATACTGCGTGCCAGTGGTGCCCGCCTGAGTAGCGGTAGTCGTCAGCGTGTGATTGTCGCCAATCGTCCAGATGGGCGTCTGCGTCGCGGTATATGGCGTACCGTCAATCGAGAAACTCAGCCCGCTCGGCGATGTGCCGATGCTCTCATTCACCGTCACAGACAGTCCCTGCCCGCTCACGCTGGCAATGGTCTGCTGTGTCTGGTCCACGTTCAGGCTGTTGTCGGTCAGCACAACATTGCCGGAGTTGGTGCCAACTGCTGTCGGATCAAAATCAATGGCGTACACACAGCTGCTACTGGCAGCCAGAGAAACCGCAGAGCTGATTGAGCTCAATTGTGTGCAGGTGCTGTTGGTGCTGTCATAAACAAAACCGCTGGGGAAGGCCGCATTCTGGTTGCCGCTTGATGGAACATCCAGCGTGAGATCTTCGTTGCCAATGTTGGTGATGGCAACGCTGAGAGGATTATCCGTTGTGTCCAGCGAACCAACACTAGTGCTGGTCGGATAGGTGAGCGTGGGTGCAGTGTTGCGCACGATCTCCTCCACAGCACTGTCATACTGATCAGCAATATAAATATTTCCGCTGCTATCGGTTGCCAGGGCAGAGGGGAATACGGTGTTGTTGTTCTGCAGGAGCGTAATCACACAACTGGAACTCGTGCATCCTGCTGGAATTTCCTTGATCGCCCTATTGTCATAATCGCCGACATAGACATTTCCGCTGGCATCTAAAGCCAATCCATTCGGACTAGAAAAGCCCCCACCTAATGAGATTGCGCAACTGGAAGAGGCGCAGCCGACGGGAAGCTCATAGACTGCATTATCTAAGCCCGCAGTAACGTAGACATTCCCGCTGCCATCTACAGCTATACCTATGTAGCCTACAAGATTGCTTTTATCCAACAGCAGGGAAACACAACTGGATGAGGTGCAGCCGGCGGGTATCTTCTGCACCGAGGTGGCCGTAGTGATGTAGACATTGCCACTGCCGTCCACCGCCACACCATTAGGTTCAAGGAGGCCATCGCCCATCGTCGTCACGCAACTGGATGTGGTACAGCCGGCCGGGATTCTATGGACTACAAATGTATTGTTATCAACTATATAAAGATTGCCGGCGCCATCCACAGCCACACCTATGGGCTCAAATATTCCGCCATATAGATTCGTCACGCAGCTGGAAGAAGCGCAGCCAGGGGGCATCTCAAACACTGAATGGTGGATATCAGCTACATAAACATTACCGCTGCTGTCTACGGCCACACCCAAGGGACGAGTGAAACCGCCGCCCAGTGTGGTGGCTGTTAAGGGCGCGTTGAAGGCCAGTTGTGGACCATTGCCGGTGCCGCTAATCAGTGCCGTTGCCAGCAGATTGCCGCTGTTATTCACCAACTCTACCGCACCGTAGCGTGTGCCGGCATACTGCGGCGCAAACTTCACATCCACCGTACAGGTGTCGTTGACGGCATAGGTATGACTGGTGCCATTGGTGGTGCAGGTGCCGGTGCCGTTGTCTGTAAAATCGAGACCGATGTCCCCCTGCGTCAGCACCTTGGGCACGCCAATGGTTCCGGCACTGTAGATGGTAAAGGTGAGGGTCTGCGTGGTGTTGGAACCAACAGCGGTGCTGGACAATTTCACGCCAGCACGCACCAGTTCCCTTATTGCGTAATTGCTAGTATCTGCAACGTACAAATTGCCACTGCCATCCACCGCTACGCCAGTGGGGTAAGTGAAGCTGCCCCCAAGCGTGGTGACGCAACTGGAGGAAGCACAACCGGCGGGCATCTCCTTCACCAAATTATGATTGCTATCGGCGATGTACACATTGCCGCTGCCATCCACCGCCACGCCCTGAGGATTACTGAAGCCACCCCCCAGCGTGGTGACGCAACTGGAGGTAGCACAGCCGACGGGTATCTCTTTGACCAAATTGTTGACGTTATCGGCGACATAGACATTGCCACTGCCGTCCACCGCCACGCCAGCGGGGGAACTGAAGCCACCACCCAAGGTGGTGACGCAACTGGAAGAAGCACAGCCAGCGGGCATCTCCTTCACCAAACTGTTGAAGGTATCGGCAACGTACACATTGCCACTGCCATCCACCGCCACGCCAGCGGGGGAACTGAAGCCACCACCCAGGGTGGTGACGCAACTGGAGGAGGCACAGCCGCCGGGCATCTCTTTAACAGCATTGTTGCCGAAATCTGCAACGTACACATTTCCGCTGCCATCCACCGCGACACTCACGGGGTTACTGAAGCCACCGCCCAGGGTGGTGACGCAACTGGAGGTAACACAGCCGGCGGGCATCTTCTTCACCAAAGAATTGCTGGTATCGGCGACATACACATTTCCACTGCCGTCCACCGCCACGCCCTGGGGTAAGTTGAAGCCACCGCCCAGCGTGTGGCCCTCATAGGCTGCAACTGCCGAAGCGCTCGCCGTCTGCGGCAGACACACTACGGCCAACATCGCCAGCAACAGACACACAACTCCCACGACACCGCGCTTACGGCGTGAGCCAACAACAGCTACAGGCTACGATGTGGTGGTGGAGATGGGCTGGCTGGTCTTGAAGGGGGAAAAATAGTAGACGTTCTTGTGGGCAAACACGTGCATGTCGGTTGGGGACCCCTGAGGTATTTGGGCTATCTTTGAATCTGAAGCAGTGGGACAAAAGAAAGCGTGATGCGTGTGGGATTGCTTCGGACTGCTCTCTGTGTCCGAATGATTCCGTCTACTTGATCGCTGGCAAATCGAATAAGGCTTGAACTGATACTACCTTTTACCATATGTTGTGTTTGCTGGAAAACATTCATTAATCGCTTCCAGAGGATTGCATTCTGAAACTGGGATTGTTGATTGTTAGTTATATATAGATGCCAGGAAAGATACGCATCCTGTTTAACAGGTAAAAATGGTGACCCTGGGAAGATTCGAACTTCCGACCTGCGGTTTAGGAAACCGTTGCTCTATCCACCTGAGCTACAGGGCCATCCTTGTTCATACTTTGCAACGGTTCCCACGGAAACCGTTGAGCTCGTTTCGCCGTCCTTACGGCCGGGCCACCTGAGCTACAGGGCCATCCTGCATCAACGCTGCGCCGCTTCAAGTGTATTACGAAGCGGTGGTAAAATCAGACCTAGCCACTATGCCACCTGTATACCGCAGAAAAAGCGTCACCGCACAAATCGGCAGTATCCGCGTCGGTTCTGACGCACCCATCGTCGTGCAGTCCATGACCAACACGGACACCGCCGACGCTGAAAGCACCATCCTGCAGGTAGCATCGCTGGCCCGCGCCGGTTCCGAGATGGTCCGCATCACGGTGAACACGGAAGAAGCGGCCAAAGCCGTGCCGCACATTGTGGAAGGCATCCGCAAGCGTGGTTGGGAGACGCCCATCATCGGCGACTTCCACTACAACGGCCACATCCTGCTGAAGAAATATCCTGACTGCGCCAAGGCGCTTTCGAAATACCGCATCAATCCCGGCAATGTCTCCATCGGCCGCAAAGACGACGACAACTTCCGCACCATGGTGGAGTGCGCCGTTGAAAACCAGAAGCCGGTACGCATCGGCGTCAACTGGGGCTCGCTGGACCAGGCGTTGCTGACGCGCATGATGGATGAGAATTCAAAATCTTCGCGCCCTCTGGAAGCGCGTGACGTGATGCTGGAAGCGATGGTGGTGAGCGCGTTGGACAATGCCGCCGTTGCTGAACGCTACGGCCTGCGCCATGACCAGATTATTCTCAGCGCAAAAGTTTCCGGCGTGCGT
>Ga0164296_1003448_pt1 | contig 14919 bp, 6 predicted proteins | sample GEODES057metaG_FD_113533 | JGI IMG/M metagenome (GOLD analysis project Ga0164296, IMG submission 113533) | Dystrophic lake water microbial communities from Trout Bog Lake, Wisconsin, USA - GEODES057 metaG | ecosystem: Environmental > Aquatic > Freshwater > Lake | place: USA: Trout Bog Lake... | reverse complement strand
TTTATTTTTTTTATCCATTAAAATATTAAAAAAGATATCCATATATTTTGGTAAATAACCATAACGCCCCTCTTGAATTTTATTTGTATCTTGTAATATATACAATTTATCTCCGACACTTTTATAATCAGTTAGTGTTTCTTGTTTGCTATCATTTTCTATGCCAAAACATTTCTCATAAAATTCTTTTTTTTCTTTATTTTTTGTTTCTTCTTGATTTTTTTTAAAACAACATGGCATACAATGTCCATACGGATTTTTGGCACGTGTTAATATACCAACAAAATAATTATTCTTATTTTCTTTTGGATCACATGTATAATAAACAAAATTTCCTGTTTTCTCCATTTTGCTATCGTATTCCGGCAGTTTTAATGCTTTCAGTGTTATTTCTTTTTTATTTTTGCCTGTTCCATCAATATGTTTTTTTTCATAAGTATCAGTTTTTTTATTATATTTATATCCTTCTTTTAATAATTCATTCATTGATGATGAATTATATTGTTGCGGTTGTCTTTTGTCATCTCCTGAATTTTGACAATATCGTGACCACTGGTCCTGTCCTTTTTCTGGTTTATACCCGAGTCTGTGTTTATCTTTTTTAATTTTTTGTTTAATATTATGTATTGATAAATTATTATATTCAACAACGTCCTCAACTTTTGCTCGACTTTTAGCAATATCAGTAAGTTGAATTAAAATATCTTTCAATATTTGTCTATCTTTTTTTTTATATAAATATGTTTCACTATATAAAAACATTAATACATTCATAAAATCAATAATACGAAATAATTGAGTTTTATTTCTTGCACCGGATATTTTAACTTTATAATTTTCTTTTTTCTTCCCTTGAATGTCAATGCCAACTCCTGATTGTTTGTATTTTGGTATTGTATCTAATTTTTTTAATATTTTTCGTGTTTTCTTTAAATTAGGATATTTTAATTTTACTCGCATATATTCTTTAGTTGCTCTTTCATCAGTAATATTAAATTCTCGTGCTAATTCTTCAATTAATTTTGCTTCAACAAATTCATAATGTTTAATAAAATACATAATACGTTGTTCAATTTTAGCATTATTTTCATAGCCTGAAATTTTTTTGTATCTTAAATAAGTACCATATTTTGATTTATCATTATCAGTATTTTTTTTTGATATTCTTTTTTTTGGATCAATAATTAATGCCACATATGGATAAAAAAACCGTGAAAATTCTCTTAAATCATTATGGTCAATTGTGTATTTATCTGGTAAATCGAATTTTTGTATTGTATTTATAAAAGCAAATTTAAATTCTTCATCTTCTGGAATAAATGCCTGATTTTTTGGACTATCATTATTAATTTTTATAATTAAATTTTTTATATATTTATATGTTTTTCTTATATCATCTAATGTTGCTTTTTCTGTTTCTTGCCAATTTATTTTATATTCTAATCTTCCAACCTCATTAATTGAAACACTCAAAAAATTATTTCGATTTTTAGCTTCATATAAATTTTTATCAAGTCTTATTTTAAATGTTAATCCATATATTCCATTTTCAAACCATTTATGTAATGTTTTAACATTGTCGTCATCTTTTGTAAAATTATATATTTCTTCTTGATTATATTTATAATCAGAACCTGAACCGGAATTTAATGTTTGATATTGTATATATGGAAAATCAACATTTGTTAAAAATTCATTAAATACACGATACATATCTACCTTTTTGCTTTTAGTAAGTCTTAAATTTATATGTATCACTGAATGTGTGATATAATTTTCTTTAAATATAGATTTATATTTTTCATCTTTTTTAACATCCGCAATTACATCATAAATTTTATTTTGTAAAATTAAATCATTATATAAATTTTCAAAAACTATTTTTGTTTTATTTACTTCTAAATCATTTTTATTATTTAAAAAATCTATAATATTATTTATTTCTTCTCTGTGAATATTTGGAAAATATATTTTTAAATATAAATCTTCTAAATTTTTTTTTATTTCATTTGTTGGATTATATCCTTTGCCTAATTCATTATAAACATCTATCATATACAATTCATTAAATGTAATATAATTTTCATAATCACTTAATATAATATTTTCATCGTCTTCTCTCTTATTTTTTGTCCCTGATTTTCTTATCATGTTTTTTAGTTCTGTAAAATTTTCTTTTAATTGTTCATATAAATAAAATCTATTATCCGGTTCTACGTCAATATCTAGTAATTCATTTCTTCTCACCCATTTTTGTCCTAACATAATTTTATTAATTTCATCATTATATATATATTCTCCCCATAGGTATTGTCTCGACGGAATAATATATGCGTTCTCGCCAAATTTTGTATTATTTTTTAATGTACAACATATTTTATTTTTTATTTCTTTTATTGTATCGTCGCATAATATATAATGTGTTCTTACATATATTTTGCTATATACAAATTTTAATTTTTCAATACGCATTGACATATCATTTTTATCATCAAACTCGCATAAATTTGCGTTCTTATCAATTAATACATTGTCGTTTAATGTTTTCTGTATCATAAGATTTGTTTTATTAATATTCTCATCAATTATTACGTCATCGTTATAATATAAATATTCAATTTCATTTTTATCTTCAGTATTATTTTTTTCTTTCTCTTCTTCGTCTTTCTCTTCTTCATTTTCATTTTCATTTTCTTCTTTATTTTCTTCATGTTCATCATCATTATCATCTTTATCATCTTCTTCATCATCTTCATTATTCTCTTCATCTTCTTCATCTTCATCATTCTCTTCTTCTTCCTTATTCTCTTCTTCTTCTTCTTCTTCTTCTTCTTCTTCTTCTTCATTATCATCATCATCATCATCATCATCATTGCCACCACCTTTCATTTTTGTAAAAGCTTTACCTAATACATGATTTAATAAAATATATTTTTGAGTTTCCCAATTAAAGAATAAACTTTTTTCTTCATTATGATGAATATTAATTTGATTAATATCACTTGATAATAATTTATGACTATCAGATGCTGTATTATCTAATTTATCACTGATATATATATTTTCATAATTATTATTAATTCGATTATTATGATCGGTTTTATTAAAATTTATTCGTTTTAATTTATTTTTAATGTCTTCTTTTTTACCTAAAATAGTATTAATAGTTTCATTTTTTGTGAGTTTAAAATTAGATTTTTCATTTTCATTATCAACATTAAAATTCATTGACCTGCCTTTTTTTATAATTTTTCGTTCTAATTCACTTTTGACTAAAGCATCGTAACTATAAATAATTTTTTTTTCAATAGTTCTTGATGTAATAATATGAGTATCAAACCATTCACGACTATATTTTTTAATAATTTCATTTTTCATACTTTCAGTATTTATAATTTGTGAAAAAATAAAAATAATATGATACATATTAAAAAAATATTCATACCATTTTTCACCATATGATTTTATTAATTTATTTTTTTCAGTTTCATTTAAACTAATAAAAGTTTCGTATAAATTTAAATTTTTAATTTTTTGTAAAATTTCATCAATATCGCTGCTAACATTACCAATGTAAATATAAATATTATATTGTGTATATCTATTTTCATTTTTATATTTCCAAATAACTTTATATGGTCGGTCGGTTATCATTTATAATATGCTGATTATAATAAATTTTTAATTTTAAATGATACTATTATCCACTAATAATCCACAATATAATTCTGGATATTTACTATAATCTATTTTAGTATAAATACCAATATTAACTGCTTCTAAACAAAAAAATTTAAATATTTTATTAAATAAAGGTGTATGATTATATTCGGGACAAGCAACATGTGATATTTCATGTAAAGCAACATACATTATTAAATTTATATCATGTAAATTATTTTTGTCTAATAAATTTGAATTAACTTTTTTTCTTAAACAAAATAATATTTTATCTCCTTTATTTACTGTATAACTTGTATAATTCGAATTATATGGAGTTTCACTAATTACAACATTTTTTATATTATTATTTAATTGAATAATATACGGTTCATATTCTTTATATTTTTTTATATTATTTACTAAATATAATGATAATTTATGTATATTCATATTAATTTTTGCTAGCATATTAGCTGCTCTATTTTTATCTTCTCGATTTCTAACTGAATATTCTTTCGCATCAATATCTGATATGATATTAATCATGTCATAATTATTGTATTCATAATATAATATAAATAATAAAAAAAATACTAAAATAATTAATATTAATTTTTTCATATATTAATACAAATTATAATTATTTGATTTTGTATTGTAAAAAACTTTATATATATATAATATAATGGGTAATTCAAATTCAACTCAATCGCAAAGCAATTCTTTTATGAAACATAATAATTTTATCCAACGAACGCCAAATATTAACTTTTCTTTAAGCACTGTTCAAACATCTGTGCCCCAAGTATCAACTATTCCACAACCAATGACTGGAGGCAATAATAGTCGTGTTTCTCTTCTACCAACCCGCAAACGATATTTACTTGATTCTGAAAAACCAAGAATTAATACAAATGTTGGTGGAAAAAATTATCATTCTAATATTAATGCAAAATCACACACAACCGCACATGCAACAAATGATGATATTAATTTAAATTCGGATGAATATAAATATATTAAAAATATGGTTTATTCAGATCTAGAAAAAGATATGGCTGGCGGTGATGATTCTTTATATTCTGACACAACTCAAGCTGGGGGCACAGTATATTCCGCAACATCATATTCCGACAATAATTCATCATTTATTAAATCTCAAAATGGAGGTAATTATTTACATTCACAGGAAGAATCACAATATTCTGCAACAACATTAGCAGGAGGCACGGTATATTCCGCAACTTCTGAATCTGAAAATAATAATAATATATTACAAAAAAATACTTCTCAATATGGTGGTAATTATTCAAACGAAGAATCGCAATATTCCGCAACAACAATCGCGGGAGGCACCGTATATTCTGCAACTTCGCAAGATGCAGATAAAAATTTAAATGGTGGTGGGTGTGGATGTGGTAATGTTACTGCAGAAAAATCACAGAATCACATTAATGGCGGAGGGTGTGGATGTAATGCATCTGCAGAACAATATTCCGCAACATCACTTACTCAAAACGCAAACAATGTATATTCTATAACTTCTGAAACTGAAAATCATAAAGTTTCTAATTCGCCAATACCCGTAAAAGTTCATCATGACGGCGGATATTCAAATGGTGCATCACAAACATTTAGTGATACATCATTAATAAATACTGATAAGGATATTCAACAAATGCAAGAATATTTAGAAACATTAAAAGGTGGTGATAATGCTAATAATAATAATGAATATTCATATTCTGCAACAAGTCAAAATTTAAATTTCGAAGGAGTTATGAATGGTGGAGGCAGTAGCACAAGTTCAACATCTAGCACGTCATCAAGTTCATCCGGTTCTGGCTCTAGTTCTAGTTCAAGTTCTAGTTCAAGCTCAGATTTAGACACAGAATCAAGCACTAAAAATAAACCAAAAAATAATCCAAATAATCCAAATATGCCAACATCAACAGTATCAACTAATACAACTAATACAACGTCGCGACATACAACAGATATTTCAACTGATTCATCTAATTCATCTAATTCATCTAATTCATCTAATTCAACAAATTCAACCGCAAATACATCATCAATGAATGAGACTGCACGCCAAACAAATGGTTTAAAATATAGTTCAAGTGCTATTTTTAGCAGTTTATCAGGTGGATCAGAATATTTAAGTATGATGAAACACAGAGACAGAATGCATTAAATATAATGCATTAAATATAATGCATTAAATATAATGCATTAAATAAAATGTATTAAATTAAAATAAAAAATTATTCACGTATTTCAGTTCCTATGGGAATATATTTTATTGTTGTAATTTCAAGAACAAAAGAATGATCTAACTTATCAAAATCATATGGCTGATGATCGGGAGTAAAAAAAGAGAAACTAAATTTATTTATTCTTCGGAGTGGAGCAGTATAAATAACTGGAGTATCAACAAATGTATCATAAATATATTGTTGTTTATTTGGATTATTCATATTTATTTTATAAAAAAAATAATTTTTATTATTTATTTTAGATACAGTATTATTGACAGTCATAATATTTTCATCAACTTCATTACAAAACATGAGAATATATTGCGGTGGATCTAATTTTATTTTTTTATTAAAATCATTTGGTTTAGTTAATTCATTAATATATAATGTATTTGGATTTATAATTGTGTCATATTGAGTGATTGAATTATTATTTCCGACATTTCGAAAACCTAATATATTGCCCATTGTATTTGGTTTATCAAAATATATTCTAAAAGATGTTTGCCATACAATTTGTGCGTTTGGGTTTTGTATAGTATTTGTTGTTGTCATTGGTATTGTTGTATAATTAATAATTACGCTATAAGTATTTGTATCAATATAAGTTATATTATAAGTATTATTAATATCATTTGCAGCTAAAAATAAATAATCATTGCTATTTTGTATTTGTATTATATCATTTGAGCCAAACGGATGATTTATGTGTTGAATTGTTAAAATATATGCTAATTCGCCGGTTTCTGATATACCATTTAAACTATTTTCTCCTTTATCAACTGGAACAATTGATTTAAATGAAATAAATGCTGAAATAAATTTATATGTTTTTAATGATTTTATTTGTATTTCATTATTAATTTTGGATATTATTAATTCATTATTTATGCTTTGTTGTTTAGAATATATTGAGAAAGCAGAAATTAATTCGTCAAATGTGTATGATTTTGGATATATTAATGAAAATGAATTAATTTGTATATCATCAATATTTTGCCAATAAAAAGTATTATTTGAATTATTAAATACATTATATGTTGTTGGAAAACATGAATTAATCATTTTTATTTTTACTATTTTTTCAAAAACATTTCCTAATTCTAAAATATAATTTGCAGGTGTTGGATTGCCATTGCTGATTGTATCAACAATACCTAATGTGATTAAATTATTATTATTTATATAATCTGAGATTGGATAAGATATATTAATATTATTAATATTATAAGGTATTTCAAATGTAATATTTACGTTTGTATTAATGTTTGTAATTAATTGATATGGATTATTAATATCATTATTTAATAAAGATAACGGGATTGTTTCATAATCTTGTAATTCGAGAGTTATATCTTGTGATGGTATTGAATAATACGACAATGTATAAGTTAATGTTCCTACATTTGGTGCATTATTTTCAATTCCATATTTAAAAATGGTTGGTGTTTTTGCTACAAAATTATATGGTATTTTAATATCAAAATACGCTTGAGTAATATACGACGGGCCATTTGTAATTTTATTATTTGCGATAATATGTGTATTATTAAGATAACTTATAGAAATATTGCCAAAATCATTTGTTTCAGTTTGTGTTTTATTAGAAATATCAATACCTCCTAAATCCGCAAATATTTGTAAAAAATCTAAAATTTGTGGAATGTTATAATTATCTAATGCAAAATATATATTTATTGGTAAATAAACATTTTTATAGCATAGAGGATTATTATTTGATGGATCATAAGCATTTTTATATGAATAATAATATGCTTGATTTACTGTTCCTGTTATTTTTCCGGTTGTGTCATGATATTGCGTAAGATTTGAACCAGATGGTGGGTTGCCTAGATTTATATTTCCATAATCTTGATTATCGCCAATAAATAAATTATAAATATGTAATATTGAACCATTTCCATTATTAAATATTGTATTTGGACTATTATTATTTGAGACTGTTAAAAATAATAAAGTTGTTCCGCAAAAAATAGTAATAGAATTTAATATATCGCCTTTAAATCCAGAAATATTAATTTTATTGCCATTTTGTATTTTTAACTTTGTGGGATTATATTGAATTCGCATGTAATTATCTAATTGATTGTCATATATTGCTTGTTGTGTAACAATTTTTAATTGAGCATAAATAGTTCCGGTTATTGCTATATTATTAAGTGGATCATTTATATTTATCGTTGTAGCAACTGTAACTTCTGAATAAATATATGCTATAAATGGCTGTGGTGCTGCATTATTAATATTTGTCTGTGTAAATGTACATATTAATTCAGCTGTAAAAATTGAACTTGTCGCAGGGGTTGTTATTGTTTCTGGTGGGACAATTACATGATTTGATGTAACATCCTCGATCATCATTTGACGTAAATTAACAAAAATTTGTTGTGGTATATGCCCGTAATATGCGTTAATTAATTGATTCGTATATTGTAAATATCCGCCAAAATTATATACAATAACAAAATAAAATGGATTTTTTCCGGATTTTGGTGGATACCATCCGAGTGAATAATTTATATTTGTTTCGGCGCCTACTGATGGATAATGACCACTATATGGTAGATATCTATTATAACCCGAATCCCCAAAAGCGGGTGTTGATGCGTCTAGTTGTGCTATAATTGGATAATAATATACAATTGGAGATACATATCTAAAAGTTATTGATTTACCAACTAAACCATCTAAAATAATTTTGTCCCCAATATCAGCATTATAAGTATTATTTGTAAATATTGATACATCTGTATTATTTGAATTTGTATTTGGTTTAAAACTTATTTTTGATACTTGTGGATATTTTGTAATATTATAATTATCTTCTCGAGTTCTATTTGAACTATCAATATTTACATAATTAACAACATAATTTATTTTATGTTTATTTATTAATCCTCGTTCTTTCAAATATCCAGTGTGTAAATCATATTTATTATATTCTTGTTGCTTATCAATATCATCGCCAAAATCTCTATAATCAAATCCTTTGTCAATGTGATTTATAGTTTCATTATACATATCATTTAACGAATCAGTACTTATATTATGTTTTTTTTTATTATAAGTATTATTTTTATTTTGTCTAATAAGTTTGTCTAATGACATAATTAATATAATTATTTATTATTTAATTCAAAAAAAATTGAATTTAATAAGGTTAAAGTATATATATATTTAATATTAATTACAAAATGAGCAAAACCCCGAAAACCGTTGAAGAAACTTATAAAAAAACTAATTTACATGATCACATATTAGATTTACCAGATACTTATGTTGGTAGAACGCAAATTGATGAAATATCAATGAATATATATGATGAAGAAACCGGAAAAATAACTGAAGAATTAATTAAATATTCACAAGGATATTATAAATGTTTTGATGAAATTATCACAAATGCTCGTGACAGTAGTATTCGAGATAAAACATGTAAAAATATAACTGTAACTATTGATAAAAAAACAGGATATATATCAGTTTGGAATGATGGAATGGGAATACCAATCTGCATTCATAAAGAACATAATATTTATATACCAGAAATGATATTTGGTAATCTTTTAACGTCGCAAAATTATAATCAAAAAGGAAAAACGGTTGGTGGTAAAAATGGTTATGGCGCAAAACTTACAAATATATATTCTCAAGAATTTATTGTAGAAACGGTTTCGTATAATAATACTGATTTAAGTGATAAGAAAAGAAAAAAATTATTTTACAAACAACGTTTTAGCAATAATATGTATAATACAGATAAACCAGAAATAAAAACAGATATAAACCAAAATACAACAACTTATACTAAAATAACTTATTTACCGGATTATAAAAGATTTGAAATGTCTTGTATGAGTGAGGATATGTATAAATTATTAGTAAAGAGATGTTATGATGTTGCTGCATGCACAAGACATGTAAAATTTATATTAAATGAAAAAGAAATAAAATATAAGAAATTTGATGATTATATAAAATTATATTATGATGATGCACTTGATGAAAAACCCAAAATTACTTATGAAAAATTTAATGATAGATGGGAGGTTGGTATTGGATTTAATAAAAATATTGGTGATAGACATATTAGTTTTGTAAATGGTATTTCAACATTTCAAGGAGGCACACATGTATCATTTATTGTCAATAATGTTGTTGATAAAGTTAGAAATTATATTAAAAAAGATAAAAAATACAAAGATTTAACAATAAGCGCATCAACTATAAAACAGTATTTAACATTTTTCATAAATTGTATCATAGAAGATCCAGGATTTAATTCACAAACAAAAGAATTTATGAATTCAAAAACAAGTGATTGGTGTAATTGTAATGCTAATAATGGTTCAAAATGTAAAGACACAAAATGTGAAATAACAGATGAATTTATTGAATCATTGTGTAAAAATGGACTAATGGAGGAAGTTGTTAAAATGTCTCAATTTAAAGAATTAAGAGACCTTGATAAAACAGATGGAAAAAAAGTTTCAAATGTTAGACATATTGAAAAATTAATTGACGCCGAATTAGCAGGTTCAAGAAGATCACAAGAAGCAACCATATTTTTTTGCGAAGGAGATTCAGCAAAAACATTTGTTGTTGCAGGTTTGTCAGTTTTGGGCATTGATAAATATGGCGTATTCCCATTGAAGGGCAAACCATTAAATGTAAGAAATGCTACACCAAAACAAATTATAGAAAATAAAGAATTTATTGACATTAAAAATATTTTAGGTTTAAAACAAAATGTAAAATATACTGATACAAGTAAATTACGATACGGAAAAGTAATTGTTATTGCAGATCAAGACCCAGACGGATCACATATAAAAGGATTAGTCATGAATATGTTTGAATATTTTTGGCCGGAATTATTAAAAATAGAAGGATTTTTTAATACATATAATACTCCAATTGTTCAAACATGGAAAAAAACAGATAGAAATAAAACGAATGTATTAAAATTTTATTCAACAACAGAATATGAAAGATGGTATAAAACACAAGATAATATTGATATATGGGAACATAAATATTTTAAAGGGTTGGGAACTTCTGATAATAATGAAGCAAAAAATTCATTTTATGATTTTCAAGATAATTTAATGGAAATGTTTTGGGAGAATAATATTCAACTAACTAAAAATATAGAATTAGTAAATACTGATAGCGATTTAGAATTAGATGAAGAAATAAAACATGAAAAAAGTATGTCTCATTTATCAATAGTTAAAGCATTTGATAAATCAAGAGCAAATGAAAGAAAAGAATGGTTACATAAATTTAAAAAATCTAATATGCTAATTTATCAACCACAAATGAAAATATCATATACTGATTTTATTGATAAAGAATTAATATTTTTTTCAAATCTTGATAATGATAGGTCAATCCCATGTATGATGGATGGTTTAAAGCCATCACAAAGAATGATTATGTACAGTATGTTTAAAAGAGGCAGGCGCGCAAAAGAAATTAAAGTGGCTCAATTATCAGGATATGTATCAGAAAATACAGATTATCATCACGGCGAAGCATCATTACAAGGAGCAATTGTTGGATTAGCACAAAATTTTACAGGTTCTAATAATATTAATTTACTTGAACCAAAAGGACAATTTGGATCACGGCGATTAGGAGGAAAGGATCATGCAAGTGCAAGATATATTTATACATCATTAGAACCAATAACATCAAAAATATTTAGAGAAGAAGATGAAGAAATATTAATATATAATTATGATGATGGCAAACAAGTTGAACCAATAAATTATGCACCAATTCTGCCGTTAGTTTTAATAAATGGTTGCGCAGGTATTGGAACCGGATTTTCAACTGAGATATTACCCCATAACCCAGTTGAAATTGTTGAGAATTTAAAAAATATTATAAATAATAAAAAACTAACAGAAATGACTCCATGGTTTCAAGGTTTTAAAGGTTCAATTGAAGAAACAGGAAAAAATCAATTTCTAATTAAAGGCTTATATAAAATTGACGGAAATAAAGTTCATATTGAGGATATACCAGTTATTGATGGATGGTTTGAACCTTATGAAAATAAATTAAATGAAAAAATATTATTAGCAAAAGATGACAATTTAAAAATAGAAAATATTAAAAGAAATGATATACTGCCAAATTATATTAATATGACAATAACTTTCAGAGGTAATGAATTACAAACATTATATAAAAGTGATACTTTAGAAAAATATTTACAACTTAGCAAAAAAGCATCTATGAGAAATTCACATTTATTTAATGCAGAAAATAAAATGAAAAAATATGATGATGTAGAACATATTATTACAGAATTTTATGAATATCGTTTATCAATGTATGAAAAAAGAAAAGATTATTATCTCCAAAAACTATTGAATGATTTAAATATAGCTAAATACAAAGTAAAATTTATTAAAGCATATATAAAAAAAGAAATAGATTTTGCTGATAAAAAAATTGATGCAGTTTATAAATTATTAGAAGATAAAAAATATCCAAAATTATCTTATGATCATAGAGACCCAGAAAATAAAAAATCATTTAGATATTTAACAGACATGAATTTATTAACACTTACAGACGAAAAAGTTGCAGAACTTGAAAATGCCATGGAAAAATGTAAATTATTGTATGATACATATATGCACACGCCAATTAAAGAATTATGGCTAAAAGAATTAGATGAATTTTTAGAAGAATATAAAATATGGCAATTGAATTGGGAAAAATATCATAATTCAAAAAGAGACACTAAAAAACTTAAAAAGACCAAAAAAACTTAATTATTTTCTGACATAATATTATTATTCATATTTGTTAATAAAATAATAATATTATTTAAAATATTTTTTATATTTTTAATATTATTTTTATCTAATCTATTTATTGTTTTAACAAGTAATGAAAAATTATTATTAAAATTATCCATAGATATTAAATATTTAAATCCCGGGTTATTCATAATAACGTTTAACTCTGTCGCAATTAATTTATTTAATATCGGCAATACATTCGGGTTCGCATCAATGCTTTTATTTACTTGTGATAGTCCAATATTCATTTTATTGAATCCATTTATAATCGCCGCATATGATGATGCTGATGCAGATGCAGGTGACGAAAGATTATTTATTTGAGCATGGTCAGAGTGTTGTTCCGGTATTGGATCATAACCCGGTAATTCTTCTTGTTCTTCTTGAGTCGCATATTCTGAACTTATTTGATCCAATAATTTTATGCGTTCTGTTTGACTCATTCCAAGATAACGATCGGCCGCTATATTAGGTGGATTAGAATTTTGTGCCGATAAATAATCATTATTTGAAGGATTATTTGATAAATTATTTGAAGCATCATTTGTTGAGGTTTTAGGATAAAATAATAATAATATACCAGCAGTAATAATAATTATTATTAATAAACCATATATAATATTTTTTTTATTATTTTTAATTGTTTGAACGAAACGAGATAGCATAATGATTATATTATTATACTATATTATATTTTATAAAAAACTTTTGTTTTTACATTATTTATAAAAATTAAATAAATTAAATAAATTAAATAAATTAAATAAATTATATGTTTATTTAATTTTTGCATTTTTTATAAAAATTAAATAAATTATATCTTTATTTATTTAATTTTTGCATTTTTTATAAAAATTAAATAAATTATATCTTTATTTAATTTTTGTATTATTTATAAAAATTGAATAAATTATATATTTAATAAGTTCATTGTTAAATAAATCCATATACTCGCCCACAATGGTTAAACCAGAATCGATTCAAGCTGCTTTTTTAGCATTTGCTACAACACTAATTCTATCTGGCTCAGCTGCAGTGAAATATTATTGCCCAAAAAGTAATATAATTCCTGCAGATTATGATATGTTAGTATATCATCCCCAAAAAAAAGGATTGAAAAAATATCCATCCTTGTGTTCAGTTATTATGATTGAGGGTGAAAAATTTGAACTTCTCCCCAGTCAGTGTAACAACACAAAACTATCTAAAAGCAATGACGAATTATCAAGTCTAACTTATGTGTCAAAAACAACACAAAAAACATTTGACATTATTTTTGTCGCATCACAGATAGAATATATAACTGATGCTGCTACCGGTCTGAAAATTATTAAACCACAACAGTTATTACAAATTTACAACAACAATGAATATGTTACCGAAAAAAAGAAAGCATATTATCTAAAAATTGCTGCATTAGAAGAATATATTAAATTGTATTGCCAAGAAAAAGATAAAAAAGGCACTAGTCCATCCTCATTTTGCCTTGGTGATAAAAGCATATGCGGCACTGATGACACTAGCCAAGCCAAAAACATCAACCCACTCAAGTTATGTTTTGATGAGGAAGACATATGTGGTGCTGCCTGCACTGACGGCACTTACCGCACTGATGACACTGACGACAGTTGCCGACAATTGTTTTTTGATTGACACTAAAATATAATATATTGAATACATCTAAATTTTTTTATTATTCATACTAAAAAATTTAAATACATCTAAATTTTTTTATTAGTGCATATTAAATTATATTGATATAAAATTAATAAAAATATTTTTAATGAAATCACAATAATAATTTTACAAAAATAAATTTACAAAAATATATTACAAAAATAATTTTACAAAATTAAATTACAAAAATAAATTTACAAAAATATATTACAAAAATAATTTTACAAAATTAAATTACAAAAATAATTTTACAAAATTAAATTACAAAAATAAATTTACAAAATTAAATTACAAAAATAAATTTACAAAAATAAATTACAAAAATAATTTTACAATAAAAATTTTACAATAAAAATTTTACAATAAAAATTTTACAATAATAATTTTACAATAATAATTTTACAATAATAATTTTACAATAATAATTTTACAATAATAATTTTACAATAATAATTTTACAATAATAATTTTACAAT
>Ga0164296_1003447_pt1 | contig 14926 bp, 14 predicted proteins | sample GEODES057metaG_FD_113533 | JGI IMG/M metagenome (GOLD analysis project Ga0164296, IMG submission 113533) | Dystrophic lake water microbial communities from Trout Bog Lake, Wisconsin, USA - GEODES057 metaG | ecosystem: Environmental > Aquatic > Freshwater > Lake | place: USA: Trout Bog Lake... | reverse complement strand
ATACTTGGTGGGATAGCTGTTGGGCAGATATATCACTTTCTTGGCCACGGACTTGGCATCCAGACCATCGCGCCATTGGTAGTAATTGCGCATCTCGCGCAGCATCCTTGGACTGTTGGCTGCGATGACCACGTTGGCAAAACCGCTGTAGTCTCCCAGCCAGTCCATGGCCATGCCCTCGCCTGCTATGAAAGGCATGTCGCTGTGCAGGCGTATGATCCAAGTGACCTTGGGATGCAGCCTCTGCAGCTCAGCAAACTTGGCAGGTATGACCCACAGCGCTTCTATGACCACGTGCGTGGGCCACCAGGCATGCACCTGTCGGTCTATCTCGTTGTAATCCTGCACCACGACCATCTTGCTGGTGATTCCCTGAGACTGCAGCATGTCTCGCATGAAGCTGGCACTGTTGTACAGACCAGTGCTGAGACCCTCCTTGGTCTGCATTTCTGGGTTGAAATCTGCTCTGCGCTTTAGTATGAACAATACCTTGGCCACCGGTGTCTCCTGCGTTTGACCATACTTATCAGCAGCAAAGCGTCACTGTGTTGTCATAATGATAGTGGTGCCCCCAGGTAGGATCGAACTACCTATTCGGTCTTACCAAGACCGTGTTATGCCATTTAACTATGGGGGCTTCTGAGAAAACATGTTATATGATCTATCTGCTGCTGTCAATCATGCACTGACCTCAACGTGCTGAGATTGCCTAGCCAGATCCTAGGGTTGTCAAACACTGGGTCTCGCAGCATGTCAACCAGCTCTGCGCGGTGTGGATTGTCCTGTTGCCATATGGCCATGTCACGGTATTCCTCGTCCGTGAGGTGGTTCCACTGAGCGATGAGATTGGTCCAGATCAGCTTCAACGATTTATAGGTCAGCTGCCATTCTATGAACTGCTGCAGTTCTCGGAAATTGTCTCGCTGAACTATGAAATTGTTGGTCCAGGTGTGCATGTTGGGCAGATTGCCGTCTGCTATCATCTGATCCAGATGATCCAGGTTCTGTTTGAGCTGGTCAAAGTTGCCATTCTTGCGCACCACCTTGTAGGTAGCTTCTGTGGCAGCATCAATGCTGACGCTGATGCTGGCGATGTGTGGCCACAGCGACCGTATGCTCTGCCAGTTTGCTGCTGTCATCAAGACACCATTGGTGCACAATGCCAGCGTAAGCCTTGGATCCTGCGGCTGTGCTGCCAGTTCCAGGAGATAGTTCCAATACAGTGGGCTGGCAAATGGATCACCGCTGCCGGTGATGTTCAGCTGCACCGCGTGTCCCTGATCCAACAGCAGCTGTATCAGCTGCTTGACCTTGTGATGTATGGCCAGCAATTTCTGCACGGCGGGATTGTTTTGGTCATTTGGTTTATGTACTATCAAACCCTTGCGACAGCTTGGACACTGCAGATTGCAGCTGGCATCATAGGTAAGGTATATGTGATAGAAGGCCTTGTTGACCGCAGCATCAAAATCTGCCAGAGGTTTTATATAGTGATTGAAACCCGATGTCAGGAACGAGCTGATCCTCGGGCAATGATCAGTGCAGTGGTCAAATCTGCCCTGTCGCATGCCCTGCAGTATCTCTTGTCTCCGAGCATTATCCAGTATCTGTTGCGGGCTGTCTGTGAGTATGTTGCCACAGAATTCTGGTAACCAAGTGTAGCAACACAGTGATATCTGACCGCTGCCGTGTATCTCGATGGTCTTGAATGGCACTGTGCAACCAACCTTGCTGAGACGCTCTTGGTAATCTCTGGGAAAGCCGCTGGCTTGCCCGGCCACTATCTGCACCATTACATCGTGCCCTGTGCTGTTGACCAGTGCACAGGCGACTGATCGCAACGTGGTTGGAAACCAGTGCTGTGCAACTTGGTGTAGAGATCATCTAATGCCATTATCTGTTTGATCATCATAGACCCCTGTAGTGTGCCAAGTGACCGGCCAGTTCTGGAAAAATCGTGGCAAAGTCTTCGTTTCTGAGGCGGTCAAGCTGCAGGATGTCGCGTAGAAAGTTTTGTTTGATATTAGCCAATTCTGAAGACGAACGTTTGCTAGGCTGTTCCATGTAAGACACTATGCCCTCATACTGGTCTCTCAGATCATCCACGCCATGCAGGTCCTTGCATGCATCAAGATGTGATTGAAACCGTGACCTGATTGTTTGCTTATAGTTATCTCTCAACGTGTCTATGTGGAAGTGTGGCGGTGTGGTCAGCACATTGTTGATCCTGATGTGATAAAGGTCCATGCCACAGCCAACCAGATAGTCAATGAGATCAGGTAGGTGCAAGATGTTCAGCACCTGCACAGTGGGAGCTGCAAAGAAATCTATCCCAGGCTCTGCTATCAATCTCCTGATGTTCTCATCTATGATGCTCCACACGGTTCCATGCCGCAGATACTCAGCTCTCGGTCCCATGGCATCGATGCTGCCAAACACACAGACATCGTCAAAAAACCGCCATAGTTCTATGTTATCCCAATGCTTGTGTCTGATCTTCAGCAGGTTGGTGTTGTATCTCAATCGCACGTCTCTGCGGCCTCGATCTATCAGCTTTTGTAATATGTAATAGTGCTCATCCATGAGCAAAGGTTCGCCGCCAGCAAAATAGATCTCTTCCACATGGTCTATCTGCTGATCAATCACTGCGTGCAAATCGTCAACACTGATGTCGCTGGCGTTGATCACTGCTGATTGTGCCACGTTCTGCGCGCCGTGCAGGGCTTGCATATCGCTGTGCCATGCGCTGCTAAAGTCATGACAACACATGCGGCATTTCATGTTACAGAGATTGCTGAAGCGGAAGTCCCAGTAACGCAGTGTCATCTGATCTACGCTGCCGTCGGCATTGGTTGATGGCCTCACGGCATCTAAATGATGTTCAAAACGGCGATTGATACCCTGCCTAAAGCTGGTAAAGCCATTGCTCTCTTGTTCGAAACACTTGCGGCAGCTTTTTGGCTTCTCCTCGTTAAGCATTTGTAAACGCAGCGCTCGCATGGGATCGCCATTCCAAATCTCGGACAGTGTGTTTTGCTTCAGGTGTCCCACTTGGCCTTGGCTACTGCCGATGCAGCAATGCAGCACATCTCCTAGGGGATTCACATTGAGATGCATCCAGGGCACGATGCAAAAACTCTGCGGCAATCCATGATTCGCTTCGCAGTTTGGATTTTCCGTCATGTGATCTTCTTGTGATAGTGTGCAGCAAGTTCTGGGAAGGTGGCCAGGAAATGTTCACTTCTTAATTTATCTAAACCTGTGGTATGCTTGATGAAGTGCCTGTGTATCTCAGCAGCTTCTTGCACCGAGCGATCAGATTCGGTGTGCATGTATGATATGATGCTGTCGTACCCTTGCCGCAGATACTGTGCCGTCTCAGCATCTGCGATGCTGCGAACATGTGAATCCAGCAATTCTTCGACCTTGGCCTTGAGCACAGCATCCAGAGTGTTGATGTGATACTGCTTGGGATGTGTCAGCACGTTGTTAAGGTGCAAGAGCCTGGTCTTCAATCCGCAAGCGAACAAGTAATCGATGAAGTCTGGCAGGTGCAGTATGTTCAATACCTGAATTGTTGGTTGCACATGAAATGTCACGTTTGGGGAGGCTATGAGCCTGCGTATGTTCTCATCAATGCTGTGCCACACTGTGCCGCTGCGTATGTATTCAGCACGAGCTTCCATGGCATCCAGGCTGGCCATGATGTCTACCCTGTCAAAGTTGCTCCATAGCTCCAAGTTGTCCCAGTGCTTGTAGCGTATCTTCAGCAGGTTGGTGTTGTAGCGGATCTTGACATCTGTGCGACCATGTTCTATTAGTTTCTCCAAGATGTAATAGTGTTCGTCCATGATCAGCGGTTCACCACCTGCAAAGTATATCTCTTCCACGTGATCAATCTGTTGATCCAATATCTGATAGAGATCATCTATGCTGTTATCGATGGTGCGTATCACAGCTTCTGGTGTCACGCTCTGTGGGCCATAAAGCTGCTGCATGTCAGCATGCCAAGCACTACTGGCTTGGTGACCGCACATGCGGCACTTCATGTTGCAGAGATTGCTGAACCGGAAGTCCCAGTAGCGCAGCTTCATGAGGTCTACTGATCCGTCGGCGTTGGTCCAGCCGGGAGCTGCGGCAATGTGATGATCAAACATGAAATTGGCACTGTCTCTGAAACTGCTGATCTGGTTTTCCTCTTGCTCGTAGCATTTACGACAACTGGCAGGCTGCTGACCATCTAGCAGCTCACGGCGCAGCTGTTTCATGCGATCGTTGTTCCAAATGTCAACCAACCTGTGTGTTCTGAGATCTCCCACGATGCCGGATCTGTCCGTGATGCAACAGTGCTTGACCTCGCCATTGGGATGCGTGTTGAGATGTATCCATGGAATGATGCAGAAGGTTGGGCTGGGCAACGGTGTCTTGTTTTTCATGTTGGTCCACTTTGATGAGTTTGAGCACTCAGCCTGTGATGATCTGCGCTGCATTGTTCGATAAATCCTAACATCACTGGATCGTTAAATGCATGGCGCCAGTTGGTCCGGCGACGCCGATCATGCTCCTGCAGAAAAACCCATAGCCTGTCTCGTAGCTTGCTATCGTAATCGCGGTTTTCTGCTTGGTTCACATGGTGCAGGCATGATGTGAAAATACGCTTGAGTTTGCTGGCTTCCCAGAGTTCAAATCCGTTGTTGCTGCCCCAGCCGTGAGTGCTGAGATTGGCAAACATGAAATCCACAGCAGGCATGAGACGCTGGTTCAACAGATCCAGATTTGCACAGCGCGGATCCAGGAAATCTGGCTGTCGCACATAGGGGATGTCAATACCAACTCTGGTGGACCACTCGCTGCCTTCACAGCGACCATCAAACGCAGACAGTGCGGCGTTGGGAAAATCTGCTGCTATGCTTGGCTTGATCAACTGGCCATTTGGATCCATGCCCTGCTGTTCGAGCCAACCAAACATGCTATTGCTGTTGTACTGTTTCTTGAGGCTGAGGACATACTGCAACAGACGTTGAAAGCTACCGATGCTCAGCACGTTGAACGCACTCATCACAGTGACCTTGGTGTTGGAGGTTTCTGCCAGGAATTGTTCTATGTTCTGCTTCCACTGAGAGAAATCCATGCCAAAACGCACGTATTCGCTGCTGGCTCCCCAGGCTTCTGCGCTGGTATACAGGATGAATTTCTTGATGCATTTGCCATCCAACAGCTGATTGACCAGATCGATGAAACGCTGCCACAGCTTGTCTGGCGGGCAGCCGTTGCTGTTGATGGCCAGTTCCAGATTGGGATTGGGGTTTGCCAAAAGATCTTCCATGAGCCTGAAGGTGTGCTTGCTCATCAGAGGCTCTCCACCAGTGATGCGCAGCGTGTGCAGATGCTTGCTGGCCTCTGGAAACCAATGCCAAAACGCATCTATGTAGGGGTTGTGTTCGCGTTCCAAGTATTGCGGATCGTCAGTCCAGTTGTAACCACCATAATGCGGCAGATCATAGTAGCCTTGCGTGGCTATCTCTTCCGCCCAGCGGCTGCTGAAGTTGGGACCGCAATAGGCACATTTGAAGTTGCAGGTGTTGTTCCAACTGATTTCCATGTAGCGAGGAAACACGTCCTCATCGCCGCTGCTGCCGGCTATGGCATCGTGATCACCGAAGCTGAACTGATTGAGGCTCTTGCTGGTCCTGTCACTGAACTCTGCGCTGCCATCTTCTATGCGCCAACAAAAATCACATTCTGCAGGCCTTTGGCCAGTGAGCATCTGCTTGCGCATGTCTTTCTTGTGCAGAGTATTGTGCAGGGCGCTGGGATTGGCAGCAATCTCTGCCAGAGGTATCTTGTGCGGCGTGGGATGATGGCAGCTGTGGGTCATGCCAGTGCCCAGATGGATGCTTACCTGCGTCCATTTGGCCAAGCAAAAGCCAGGACCAGTCTTGTTCAGAAGATCTCGCATGGTTTGCATATTCTGGGTATTATCATTGCTGAGATCTGGCCGATCGGTGCCTGGCAGAACAGCCCAGTTGCAATCAGCCAATTTTGGTTTTGTCATGTCGGCTTTCTACCGTTTGATTCACCCAACATTGTAACAATATAACTGATTATTCGCATAATTATTATTAGTTATGTATAATCAAACAAGGTGTTAGATTGCCCATTTGTAGAACTTGGAGATCCATACGTGCCGCAGAGCACCAGAGAACTAGTCAGGTCAATGCATGTATAGGTTCAACAGATGGTGAATTTTGTCAACGCTTCAAGGGATCACTATCCATTTGCCGATAGCCTGTCTGAAGTTGGCTGTTCAGTGCCATTTAGGCATTTCGAGATATACAATGATGGTCACGTAGCAGCTTGTTGCAATGCATGGCTGCCAGAAATGTGCGGTAACATACTGTTTGATGATCTGAGCGATATCATCCAAAATCCACGCAGAGAACGCATCAAGCAAGGCATGCGAAACGGATGTTTTGAATTTTGCAATGACATGTGTCCTGAACTGAACCAAATCATGAGCTTTGGTACAGATGCCAGCAATTCATGGTCAATAATGTCTAAATCAATGCTAGACGATCAAGTGCGCGGTCAACCATACAAGCTTTATCTGAGCTACGATGCAAGCTGCAATCTGCAGTGTCCGAGCTGTAGGACGAGCATACAGATGTTCAATCCCAACAACAAGCTTGACAGTCATGCAGCACACCTGATGCGTGTACATGACCGAGTAAAGCAATTGATAGACATGCTCATTGACAGTGGTCACGCAGTGCATCTCAGCATAACTGGAAGCGGGGATGCGTTTGCTAGCCCTATATTCTGGCAGTATCTACAAGAATTGTCATCAAAATCTTTACCGGCAAACTTTTCGGTTGATCTGCAGACAAACGGTGTGCTGATGACCGACAATAACCTGTCTAAGATACGCAATCTTTGGCCCTATATTAGAAATATACTGGTCAGTGTAGACGCTGCTACCAAAGAAACTTATGATAAGATAAGGGTTGGAGGTAATTTCAAGAAGTTGTGTGAGAACCTCGACAATCTTGATAATTTGGTCGCCAATGGAAATTTTGAAAATCTTGAAGCTTGGCAGACTAATTTCATAGTGCAAGCTGGTAATTTCAGGGAACTGAAACAGTTTGTGGAATGGCAACTAGGCTATAAATCAATTGGCAGGGTATGGACCAATCTCATAACCAAATGGGGACATATCTCAGATGAGCAATTTGCTCGCATGGCAGTGTGGCAAAAGGATCATCCAGCACGGGCAGAATTATGCGCGATCCTAACCGACCCTGTATTCAAGAATCCCAAGATTAGACTTGGTAACTTGACAGCGTTATTATAGCCCGACTCATGAAATTTGTGTGCGTTACATGGACAGCAATTTCATTAGCTGGTAACCAGGTAAGTATTCTTAAACTGATTAGGAGCACATGATGGATACCTATTGCAAGAGAAGCTTTGACTGGTATCTTGTGGATCTGGATCGACTGAAATGGAAAATGTGTTGTCTCACAAAATGGAACGACATGCTGCCAGATGACAATTGGTTCAACGGTGCGCACATGCGTGCTCGCCGAGAGGATCATCTGCAGGGCAGGCGGCACAGAGACTGTGATCATTGTTGGAAGATAGAAGACAGTGGTCAGCTAAGTCCTCGCCAACTGGATACTCGTCCGACACAGATAACAGAGTCTCTGGATCCACATCGCCCGGCTTTGTTGGAGATCACCATGGGCAACGTGTGTGATCTTGCCTGCAGATACTGCAATGCTGAACACAGCACCATCTGGAGCCAACGACTGGGCGATAGCTACAACAGCAAGCAAGCTCGAGGATCAGCCAAAGCCGATCTCAGATATCAGACCGTGATGCCGCAGTTCAACGCTTGGTTACAGCGCGAAATGGATGGATTGCATAGCATATGGTTTACCGGAGGCGAAGTGCTGCTGATGGACAGCTTTTATGACTTGGTACACACAGCAGGATTCAAACACAAGCAAATAGGAATAAGCACCAATCTCAATGCCAACGAGCATTATCTGCAGCGCATCGTGAACATGGTACAGCACCTGGTAGAAAACGGCAACGATGTGTTGTTCAGGGTCAGCATGGATGGTGTGGGACCCAAGAATGATTGGCAGCGTCAGCTCAGCAGCTGGGAGCGCATGCGGAACAATTGGTTTGCACTTGGATCCATGCCTGGCGTGACCATGGGAGTGGGCTATACCGTGACACCCTTGACCATGGAAGGTATGTTGGAAGTAGGACAGTTCGTGCTTGACAGTGCTGCCAAACTCAGCAAGCCTCCCATGTGGTATCCAATCAACTCTGTGAGGTATCCCAGAGAATTGGACGCGACGGAATGGGTTGGTGTGTTTGCTGACGATTTAAGGCAGCTCAGTGAGCTCATCAAATCCAACGCTTTTAGCGTTACCAATGACGGTGTTACTGAACAATTGGATGATTGGGGCAGACAAACATTCAGGTTACCCAGTGCCACTGCTGCTGCTAAACTAGTCAGCTGGCTGGATGACTCTGCACAGCGTTGGGGTGGCGGTGACTGGCGTCCGATATATCCCCGAGTGCATGCCATGGCCACACAAGCAATGGGCAGTTGATCAGCTCTTGCAACTTCCTTATGGTATCTTTGGTACTAATCCAATATCAGTCAACCATGGCCAAAGGCAATGATCAACGAACCATTCATGGCAAGCTTTGCTTGGATGTCCTCCCAGCTCCATGTATCGTTGTCCAGTGGTCCTCACAGCTACCATGGCATGGTTCAGCGTGCATTGAAATAGGTGCTTGTCAAAATAGCCTTTGATTGAATCTAACAACGTGTCTTGAATAGATTCTCCTATTTCTCCAATGATTGATCCGATTGGATCACTGGGGTAGTCCCAGGATCGAATTGGATTCATGATCTCAGGAGATCTTCGATAGATGTTCACAGGATCGATTATCACGTGTGGTATATCACACAGCAGCTCTCTGACGCGAGCGACATGATTGTGGGCCTGTAGATATTTGGTAAACATGTCGTTGCCAAATTCTTGCTGCAACATAATATATTGCCTCTGATGCTTATTGGTGACAAAATTTCCGTAATTATTGAAACACTGCGCGTAACCATAGTCATCTGTTTGGTGTAAGTGAGTTTCTCTGGCTGGGTACGTCATGCCGACCAAAACCAAACTATTAGGTGTGATCGATTGCCTATATTTCAAAAGTTCTGCCATGATGGCATCGTTGCTGTATCCTCCTTTTGCGCGATTGTTGTATTCAACGTTCAATCGGCTGGCTAGGTATCCGCCCATGCATTGTCTATGACAGAGCCGACAATAATTGTCTATAGCCTTTTCCACCTGACTCATATGGTCAAAAAGTTTTTGGTCAATGTGATCAATTAGCAATCCGTGGCTATCCAATCTGGGATGTCCCAGAGAAGCCAGCAACTGTTCCCGAAGATCAGGATCATGGAAAGGTAGCTCATGTCCATACATATAACTGTCGCCAAATACCCATACTTTGTCTATCATCACACAGTCCGTGTTATGCTTGTCAATTATTTGGACCTATTTCTTGGTCTGTTCGGCAAGGCTCTTGTACCCTGCTGCAGTTGGATGTGTGTGGTCTTTTTCTAGAACCTTATCTGGAATCTCTAGTATGCTGTCACCGAACACGTCTGCCACCTCGCGCACGCCATCTCGGGCATCTGCATACTTGGTGGCAGGCAGTATCCATGTCACTCTGCTAGCGGTGATGTTCTGCCGCAGCAGCAATAGGTAGGTGAAGCTGTGGATCAACTTGCCGTCATTGGTACCGAGGCTTATCACCACGTGCTTGTAACCTGGCTTGAACACGTCTGGTTGGTTGATCACCTCATACTTGAATTGTTCACTGGTAGCACCAACCTGCGTGACCTGCACACATTCGGGGCGCTCAGCAGCTATGCCCTTGGCAATGCTGTCTCCAAGTATGAGGCAATCAAGCATGGTTTAGCCTTTGCAGTGGTGATGGTGATGATGCTTGTGGCAAGCATGATGGTGATGCTTGTGCTTGACTTCTGCGCTGGCAGTGCTGGCTGTCAACAACAAAGCAACGGCGACGAGTGCGATCTTCTTCATGATTAGTCTCCTTCGAGCGTATTTACGTTAAGAGCGTTCCATGTCCACTGCTTCGCGCACCAGCGTGATCAGATCATCCACGGTAGTAACCATGATCTTGGCAGTGACCCATTCGTCGTCAGCATCACGTCCGCCCACTTCGATCATGAAGCCGTTGTCATACATATTGATGCTGAAGTTCTCGTTGACCTTGGTCAGCTTGTCGCTGAGCGTCTTCACGGTTTTCTTTGGTGATTTAGCCATGTGCGTATTCTCCAATGTAGCTCTAACTTGATAAATATTATTATAACAGCAGGAGCTACGATATGCAAGCCAAGATACAGGCATTGTTAGATCAAAATTATCTAAAGAAAGACATCGCCAAATTATTGGGAATTGGATATAGTACAGTTAGGAAATATTCACAAGGTATGCTCAGCAAACCTGTACTAAAGTCACATTACTGTAATGACTGCGGAGAAAATGATGCCACTCAATTCTATGGCAATATGAAACAACGCTGCAAGAAATGCCATAATCGCGCTGGATATATCGCTAGTAAAGAGAAGATGCTAGAATACGCTGCATCTAGAGGACCAATTGCGTGTACTAGATGTGGATATGATAAATCATTTGCTGCCTTAGACTGGCATCATAGAGATCCAAATATCAAGGATCCGCAGTGGAATAAGGGTTGGAACTACGAGAGACTAAAGACAGAACTTGACAAGTGTGATTTAGTTTGTTCTAATTGTCACCGCGAATTACATCACGGCGATGGCGGTCTCACCCTGACTCGAACAGGGACCTATTGCTAAATATAAGATGATAATAAACTGCTGTCAATGCTCTAAAGATATCAAGACCGATAACCGGAAACGCAGGTTTTGTTCTAGTTCGTGCTCAGCCTCTTATAATAATCTAAAACGAGGCAAGAAGAATGAGAAGAAATGTACTGCTTGCGGTACAGTAACCAAAAATCCAAAATATTGTAGCAAAGCGTGTATGGCTATAGGAAAAATAAAGTATAACACTCTTCAAGAAAAAGTACAAGCTAAACGTTTGTTAGGCAGGGAAATCTATGCGAGATATGCTGCTAAGAAAAAGTATCAAACACCAGACGACGAAGATTTATCTATTATTAAACAATTCTATCTAAACTGCCCAGAAGGACACGAAGTGGATCATATCATCCCTATTAGCAAAGGCGGATTACATTCTATCTTAAATCTACAATATCTGCCAATTTCTGAAAATAGACAGAAAGGCGCCAAGCTAAATTGGCGTCCACGGGGTGAATCGAACACCCAACCTGAGGTGTAGGAAACCTCCGCGCTATCCTGTTGCGCTACGTGGACTTATGCCACTACTATAGCATCAGTTGTGCCTGCGTCAACTGGCTGTGGCAAGCGCTTCTGTGCGCGGTTCTTGAGTCCTACACGTCCGCGCTTGACCATGCGGTACTGGCGTCGGCGGTTGGCTTGATCTTGGCTCTTACGCATGTGGATGCTCCGTTGGTTATCCACTAGTTATCCGTGATTTGGTGTCCACGGAGAGACTCGAACTCTCACTGTACGGGGTTTAAGGCCGTTGACTCTGCCGTTGGTCTACGTGGACGTTCTAGTATTATATACCATATCTGTGCACTAGCAAGCACGCATGAGAACAGGAGCAAAAGCTCCTGTTTCTATCTTAATTAGTGTGTGTTATCAGCGCTTTGTAGTAGACGCTGCGTTGAATGCGTTCCACAGTGCTATCAGCATCTGCATCATGCTACAGTTAGGTCCCTGCGCACGCTGCGACGAGCAACGCTGTGGATCTCGCTGCGGCAGATGCCTAGATCAGTTAGCTCGCGATTGGTGAGACGGCTGAGCTACGTGGCCCTGTGTAGTTACTACAGCCTGTTTGCGCTATCTGTCAATCAGTCAACTGGTTCCAGATTGGCATTGGATCTGAGATCCACCGCTGATCTGGTAGCACCTGTGCGTATCTCATCAAAGTACACCACTTGCCGAGGCGGATCAGCATGGAACTGTTGTTGATACCTGCTCACGAATGAACGATAGATACCATAGGCAAATCCAAAGCTGCTGGCGTCAAACTGCAGGAGATCGCGGCTCACGTTGGCCTTGAGATCACCGTTCATGTATACCTCGAGGAATCCGTCTGATTTGGCAAACCGCACATGCAACAACCAATCAGTCCATCTGCCGCGCAGTTGGGCCACGCTGATTAACCTATAGAACTGAGTCTCATCCGTGTAATCTGTGACGCTGCCACTGACCTTGTACCACCTCAGCCATAGAGTGCCGTCTCGCACACTGATGTGGGCCACTGGAGGTCTGCTGAACATGTCGTGCACAGTGCCAGTGGGACCATCCTTTTGTGTCACAGCAACCAGATGGGTGGGAGTTGGACCAATGTCTTTGAAATCCCTGGGTATGTACAGGCTAAATGCTATCCATACTTCGTCTCCCATGTGCCATCGGCGCTGGTGCTCGGCCTGCACTCGTTCTCTGTCGGTGGCACAATCGTCCTGACCGTCTGCTGAGCTGCAATCGCCTGGATCCACTTCAAATCTCTGAGAATGAGCACCGGCTCTTATTGGTTCCGGAGCGCTGGCCAGCCGCCATCCGCGATCTGGATGAGGCATCAGGGTTTGGAATCCTCCAAAACCGTTGTGATCGCTGCTGTAATCATTCAGAGACTGAGCATGGGCTGTGGCATGGAGCATGCATGCGAGCATGCCAAAATAAATCAATGCACGCATCAAAACCTCAGGATTGATCTAATAATCAATCCAACATAGCAGGTTTTGCTTGCCTGTCAACCAGTTATTGTCTGTCAGTGGATGAAATTCACGGCTATATTTTGCTTGTCAAATGTGGGAAACACAAAGCCAGAATCTTTTTCATGTACCCTGCGATTACGGCTGGCATCTTTGAACCCAATGCCCATCATCAGCAGCACACTGTTTTGTGCGCCAAGGATTTTTTGTACTGGTTCATTCCAGAAGCAGGCGCAGCATCCGGTGCTGTATCCCATGAGGCTTGCGGTTATGTTGAGGTAGCCAGCTGCTATACCCACTGCCATCTGTTGATCGCGCACTAGGTTTTGGTCCACACTGCAATGTGCCGGTGCCGTGGCGACGCCATGTGCGTGCGCAGTTTCCGAATTGCGAATTTCCTTGGCAAGTGGTTGTTTTTCAAATACCACCAACAGATTGGCCAATGTCTGAGAATTGGTGACTGTGCGCGAAGCCGATCCTTGTGTGTCAAATCCATCTGTGATGAATCCATCCGTGTGCGCATGGATCTGCTCTATCACATCTCTGTTGGTGATGAAATGCACCTTATAGAAGGCTAAGTTTTGCTTGCTGGGACACTGTGTGGCTGCGGTGACCAAAACTTCCAGGTCTTCAGCGGGAATGGTCCTGCTGAGATCCCAGTTGCGTTGACAGTGTTGGCTTCTGTGTATGGCTTTGATTAAATCACTGTGTGGTTTGATCTGCAACATGTGCAAGGTGTCCTCGTGTTAGTGGTACATCCTTACTTATCAAAACCTTCTGCTTGCGGTTCTTGAGCCCTGCTCTGCCGCGCTTGCGCATGAGCAGTTGGCGGTGTTGGTGTTGTTCCAGACGTTGCTACCGCCAGTCCAGTAGTAGATGGCCATGAGATATCCTCTGTGCTGTGCGATATTTATGGGTGCAACAGGCGGTTAGTTCAGGGCTGAGCCACGTCGCCCTGGCTATCGCGCAGCAGCGTGAGCTTTTCCAGATACAGTCCCATGCTGTGATCATAGATGCCATCGAACCACTGGCCCTTCTTCCAGGCACGCCAGCGAGCACGCCAGTGATCCTTGATGCCCTGCCAAGTGCTGAGCTCACGGATGTTGCCATAGAAGTTGATGTAGTGCAGCTCACCGTGATGCTTGTACATGGCTGCTGGCACTGGCACAGGTACCGTGGGTATGATGTCATTGCAGTTGCGGAAACGGTGATGTGCCACGTCCATGCCCTTGACGTATTCCCTGTCACCCAGGCGCGGGCTGCCAAAGGTGAACAGTTCTAGGTCCTTGTGGCCTGCCCAGCTCAGCTCCTGCGCAGCATAGGTTGCCATGGCAGCACCCAGGCTGTGTCCAGTTACCAATATGTGCTGTCCAGCATTGGCCTCTACATGAGCTATGGTTGGATCCCAGAGCTTGCGAGCTTCGCGCCTGAAACCCTCGTGCACCTTGCCTGGACCATGGCGCTTGGGTATTGCGTCCAGATCAGCCAGTAGATCCTTGAGTTGCGTGGGTTGCGTGCCTCGGTAGGCAATACCAATCATGTGGTCATTCTTGAGCAGGTAGCCCTCGGCGTTGCCGTTCTCCATGAACTGCACTGAGGTCCAGCCCAGAGCAGTGAACGCAGGTATGCCCTGGTCAGGGTCGAGGTAAGCTGCGTTCGCGCATCCCGCTGCTAGAACAGCTTTGTCTAAGAATTGGGGGTCGGTGGTTTCCATGCGCATATTTATTGAGCATGGAGTTTTGGTGCCCTCGGAGAGACTCGAACTCTCACTGAGCGGGGCTTAAATCCGCTGCCTCTGCATTGGGCTACGAGGGCCGAAATGGAAACAGGAGCCTAAGCTCCTGTTTTTGTATAATTATCTGCGTGTTATCAATGCTTTGTTACGCGGCTAGCATTGAATGCTGTCCACAGCGCTATGAACATCTGCATCATGCCATTTCTGCCTTGCGCACGCCTTCGCGGTGAATGCTCTGCTTGGCAACTCGTTCGATGTCGCAGCGATTGATGCCAAGGTCAGCCAGCT
>Ga0164296_1003446_pt1 | contig 14927 bp, 8 predicted proteins | sample GEODES057metaG_FD_113533 | JGI IMG/M metagenome (GOLD analysis project Ga0164296, IMG submission 113533) | Dystrophic lake water microbial communities from Trout Bog Lake, Wisconsin, USA - GEODES057 metaG | ecosystem: Environmental > Aquatic > Freshwater > Lake | place: USA: Trout Bog Lake... | reverse complement strand
GCTGAATTCAGCTGCTGAACCTCGGAATAGGTCAACGAGTTGACCTGGCTTGACGACAATTTAGCAAGTTGCGACGGCGTAATGCCGCCGAAAGCAGCCGGTGTCAGGCCGGCAATCTGATCGGATGTAAAGGCCGATAGCTGCGTTGTTAGGAAGCTATTCAACTGGTCCGAGGTAATAGCGGACACCTGAGATGGCGTAAGATTTTGAATAACGCTGGAGCTGAAAGACTGAACCTGCGATGGCGTGAAGGATGAAATTTGAGACGCCGCCAATACCGGCACCTGCGCCGATGTAAGGCCAGCCGTCTGCCGCGCCGCCAAATTGCTGATCGCCTGCGAGCCCAAAGCTAAAATCTGGTCTGTGCTCAACGAAGAAATCTGATCCGATGTCAAACCGGCCAATTGGCTGGTCAACAAATTGGCGATATGGCCCTGAGCCAGTCCCGACAGGGCGCTGGTTGTTAGGTTCGAGATCTCTTCTGCTGTGATGACGGCAAACTGGTCACTCGTTAAGGTTGGAACCGTGTCTGAGGTCAGCGCACCAACCTGTGAGGCCGATAATACTGGAATGGCCGCCGTCGAAAGATTATCGAGGACGGTCGTGGCAATATTTTTAATTTGCGTGGTCGTCAATGATGCAACTTGACGGCTGCTCAATGCCGCCGCCTGATCAGAAGTCAAAGCATTCAAAGTATCGCTCGACATTCCGGCGATCTGGGTTGGCGAAAGCAAGGCCGAGCCTGTGCTGCCAAGAGCCTGTATGCTATCGCTTGTCAAGGCGTTCAATTGGGTCACAGAAACATTAAAATTGGCCGAAGCGACCAGCGCGCTCAATTGATCTGTTGAAAGCCCGTCGATCTGATCCGTCGTGAAGGCCTGAAGCTGATCCTGGTTGAGCGTTGGAAGAGCCGTTGTCGACAGAGCCGACATTTCATTCGTTGCGATACTCTGCAGCTGCGTTGCATTCATCGCATCAAGTTGAACCGCGGTCAGAGCCGCGATCACCGTCGTTGTCATTGCGGCCAATTGACCGGTTGTCAAAGACTGAACCTGAATGGCGGTCAGCGAGCCGATAACGTCGGAACTGATATTGTTGATCTGATCACTGCTCAATTGCGCGATATCGGCAGGTGACAGATACGGCGCTTGAGCCGTCGTGATGCCTTGAATTTGGACTGAGTCGAGATATCCAATCTGCGTTGGCTGCAAGAATTGGATCTGTTCAGAGCCAATCGTCGCGATATCAGCCGAAGACAAACTAGCAATAGTATCTGACGTCAGCTTCGAAATATTGGAAGGCGTTACCGGACCCACTTGCACATAGTTGGTCAAACCAGACAGAGTTAAACTCATTTACGCCTCCTAACCTAATCAATAGGCTGATCCACATGGGACCAAATTCAGAACAATATTCCCTGAGACAAAAGACGGCAGCCGCCGAAATAATTTTAGGGCAATAAACGACAATTCGTTTCTATTGAGAATGAAGGTCGTTGGACGCCCTAAATTACGTTCAAAACGGAAATGAAAAGCTGAATGAGCAGGCCGTTCAAAGCAGACGGATCAAAAAATAGGGGCCGCTATCGAACGGATCGATAGCGGCCCCTATTACGCTTGAATTTACTTTAAACGATCGTCAAAGCCGCCTTCTGGGCATCCGAGAGATAGCTCGATTGCAAGGTTGTCAACGAATTCACCTGGGCAGGGGTAAGTCCACCAATTTGGCTAATCGTTAAGGTCTTTAGCTGACCCGAACTGAAGGTCGTCACCTGATCCGTCGTCAATTGGGCCATTTGATCAACCGAGATGCCCTTCACTTGGCTAACCGTCATGGCTCCAATTCCAGCCGTACCCAATTGGATGATATCGGCGGCATTGATCGCACCCAATTGATTGGCCGAGAAGAGACGAACCTGGGTGGTTGAGAGTTTAGACAATTCACCTGTGGTCAGATTTGCGATCTGGTTCGTCGACAAGGCAGCCATGCCACCGGTTGAAAGTGACATAAACTGTTGTGTTGACAGCAATTTTATCTGATCAGTGGTAAAGCCCTGAACCTGAAGTGCGGAAAGAGCCGCCATATTTGTTGTCGTTAACTTGGCCAGCTGTGCCGACGTGAAGGCCCGGATCTGGGTTCCCGTTAGAGCGCCAACCTGAGCAGTCGACAGCGCATTGACCTCACTTGTCGTAAGTGCCGAAATCTGGCTCGTTGACAATCCGGACACTGCAGCACTGGTTAAAGCCACAAATTGGGTGGTTGACAGGTTGCTAAGCTGAGCTGTGGTAAAGCCATTGATCTGGGCTGCTGACAAAGTACGAATATTGGATGTGCTAAGTGAACTCAAATTGGCGGTAACAATTTGACCAAATTGGGCACCACGCATCGACTTGATCTGATCCGTCGTCAGGCTGGCTACCTCAACGGAGGTCAAGGCGGCCATTTGCTTGGTCGTAAGCCCCGAGGCGCCCTGCGCCGTAAGGCTTTGGAACTGCGTTGATGTCAAGCCTTGGATCTGATCCGTTGTAAATCCAGCTACTTGCGTTGCTGACAAGATTTTAATGGCAGAGGTGTTGAGCGAACCAATATTGGCGGAGCCTAAAGCACCAATCTGTGTAGCAGACAAGGAGCGCATTTGCACCGTCGTTAAGGCACCCACCTCGTCGGCTGAGGTTGCCGCCAATTGTGCCGTTGTGAGACCCGTTACAGCTGTACCCGAGAGTGCTGCAAAATTGGCCGTTTTAAGATTATTGATTTGCGTTGTCGTGAGGCCTGCCAATTGGGAAGGCGCAAGCGAATTCAACAATGCTGTCGAAATTGCGTTTAGGCTGGCGGTGCTAAGTCCACCCAGCTGAGCTCCATTGATCGAACGAACCTGCTCGGTCGTCAAGGCGGATGTCTCGAGCGTTGTTAAAGCCGACATCTGCGCTGACGTAAGGCTGACAAGGCTAGAACCCTTTATCGCGCGGAAATTATCCGATGAGAGCTGGCTAATCTGGTCAGACGAAAGATAGCTGACTTGATCGGCGGTAAGGGTGCGTAATTTTGCCGTAGCAATCTTGTTAAAATCAGAAGCTGCGATGGCATCAAGCTGAACCTTAGACAATGACGCGAAGCGCGACGTATCAAAAGCATTGATTTGAGCCGTTGAGAGCGCATGAACCTGGGCACTTGTCAGGCCTTTGATCTGGTCAACAGTAAGAAGGCTGATGTTGCCGGTGCTGATCTTTCCAAAGGCGGCGGCATCCAGAGCGCCGAGCTGGGTAGCTGAAAGCGACTTTAACTGGCCGCTCGTTAAAGCGGCTACCTGGGCCGAGGTTACTTTCGCCAATTGCGATTGGGTTAAGCCCTTTACCGCTGATATAGTCAGCGACGCGAATTGACCTGTTGATAGGCTGGTTACCTGATCTGTCGTCAATCCTGCGAGTTGCGACGGCGTCAATGAAGCCGCACTTGTTGTCGCAATCACGTCTGTGGCCGTCAGGCTGCCATCCGCCGCAGCGAATTGGTTACCGGAGAAGGCGCGAAGTTGGGTTGTCGAAAGGGTCTGAAGCTGTGCGGTTGTTAATGCGGCAATTTGGTTTGTCTTCAAACCGGTCACTGCGGCACCCGATATCGCAGCCACATTGTCTGTTGTCAGCTTATTGACCTGTAATGTCGTAAGCCCCGATAATTGAGTTGCAGAAAGAGTGTTTATCAAAGCGGTCGTCAGACCATTCAAACTCGTGGTATTCAGTGCGCCTAGCTGCGTTGCCGTCAGATTTTTCAATTGCACGGATGTTAACGTTGATGTCTCCGCCGTTGTCATGGCGTTCATCAAGGCTGTCGTTAGACCAACGACGCCTGCTGCTGAAAGTGCAGCAAAATTGGAACCGGAAAGTGAATTAATCTGATCCGTCGTTAAACCACCAACCTGAGCGGCTGAGAGCGTATTGAGTTTATCGGTTTGAATATTGTTAAAATCGGCGGCTGCAATGGCTTGAAGCTGGCCACGCGATACACCAGAGAATTTTGTCGTATTAAACGCGTTGATTTGATCGGTGGTGAATGCTGTAAATTGGGCAGTTGTTAAACCTTTTATTTGATCGTTTGACAATATAGCAAGGTTAGAAGTCCCCAATGTCCTGATATTAGTTGTGACAAGTGTTCCAATCGCACCAATTTGTGATGGAGTTAACGCGGCGATCTGCACCGTGGTGAAGCTTGATATTTCGTCCGTCGATAGATTGTTTAACTGGCTCTGCGTGAAGCCGGTCATCGCGGACGCTGACAGGGCAGAGAATTGCGTGGACGAAAAACCTACAATCTGTGCTGTGGTCATACCACTAATTTGTTGCGGTGTGAGCAGTTGAACAGACGACGTCGCCAATACATTATCACTGAGGACTAAATTACCACCCGTTGCCGCAAGTTGCTGCCCTGAAAATGAACGCAGTTGCGTAGCGGTAAGTGCATGCAGTTCATCTGTCGTCAAAGCATTCATTTGCACCGATGTAAGGCCCGTTAAAGACTTACCGGACAGTACTTGAAAATTATCTGTGGTTAGCTTTTGAACCTGTGTCGTTGTAAGTCCTGCAAGTTGTGCAGCCGTTAATGATTCTAGATCATCGGTTGTAAGCGCATTTAGATTATCAGATCCAAAGCCTGCGAGCTGAATGCCAGAAAGCCCATTAACCTGATCGGTAGATAAAACGGCAATTCGATCGGTAGCAAAATTCGCAAATTTATCTGCCGAAATAAAGTTCATTTGGGTCGGCGTAAGAGCCGCTACTTGTGTAGTCGAAAAAAGGCTCGTTTGGCTTGTGACCATCCACACCAGTTGGCCGGCCGTTAGCTTTCTTACTTCGTCGGTCGAAAAATGACCAATCTGGTCCGAAGTTAAACCAGGCATTTGGCTGATCGTAACGGAAAACTTGTTTGAATTAAATAATGCGTCAATTTGGTCAGTGCTAAGGCCTGAAACCTGATTAGACTTCAATGAATGTAGCTGGGTGTCGGTTAACGTCACCAGCGCGGTTGTCGTGATGACATTAACCTTATCCGTTGAAAGACTTGCCAACTGGGCGCCTGTCATCGACTGTAATTGGGTGAAATTTAATCCGGCCACTTGGTTGGTGGTTAAGGCACTAATTTGTGCGGTCGAGAAGGCAGCGATTTCACCACGTGTTAAAGATGCGGCTGGAATGACTTGGATTTGATCGGTTGTAATGCTTTTAAGCTGGGCAACTTGCATTGCGCCAAGCTGACCGGACGAAAGCGCTGCAAATTGGTCTGTCGATAATGACTGAACCTGACTAGTCGTGAGTTCCGATACTTCAAAATTAGTCAGCGACTGGATCTGATCGGTTGTTAGCTGGGAGACAGAAAGCGCATCGATCTGGGTCCCACTCAACGTCGAAACTTCCGTTGTATCCATCGACTGGACTTGAGCATATGTCAGCGTCGAGATCTGCCGAGTCGTCAGCTGCGCAACAGAGGTCACGTTAACCGACCCAAAGGTGACTGGGATTAAGCTCATAAAAGCCCCCTACAACAGATCCAAATGTGTTTACGCCATCGTCCTAGCATGGGGATGGTGATCAAAGGGTAGGACGGGGCGACGTACGAAAATTTTAGCCCAACGCCAGAAATAATTTACTTTTCTCATCTGGCTTTGACCCAATCGTCCCTCCGCGACGGTCATCGAATGCGACTGCCGATGGGCAATTTTAAAGATTGCACACGCCGTAAGTCTCAAAAGCAAACGCAAAAAAACGGCCCTGTTTAGAAACGGACAATATGCCGTAAGATTCTGAAAAATATGTATTATTTTCCGAAAAATTGTCTATGATAGGTTGAATATGAACCTTTTGAAAAAAGTAAGTGCGATACGTGAACGGCGCTAAAGAAATTCCAACGTGACCCGTCATTAGCCTCACGGGGATCGGGTATAACTCCCGTACCACGGCGACAGTCCGGACTGCATTGGTTCCCCATCAATGTTCGCACGGCACCTTTAGCCGCTATCGCAGAACGATTGCGGCAGGGGCTGTGCCCAGAGCCGTGGGGGGACGGGCGCGAGGTGAAAACTTCGCGCCCGGTCCACATCAAATATTCAAATCCTGTTAAACTCAAAAAATTATGATTTAAGGCCAGCCGACCAAGCCGACATCATGTTGGTTAGGCCTGACTGATCGTTCTTTGTTGAATCGAGGATGGACTGCATCGCGGTGAACTGTGTCAGATAACGCTGCTGCAAAGCGGCCATGTCGCTATCTAGTTTTGTTTGATCGTCCGCAATCGCCTGTTCGTCCTTGCCTTGCACTTGCGTCAATTCAGTCTGAAGTGGAGCTGCCGGACTGGTAATTACGTTATTCAGATTAGTCATCAAATCGATCGCACCCGTCGACGTATCTGTGGACCCAATCACGTCGGCCATTAATTGCGGATTGTTTTGACTCACTTTGTCAACGGTAGCGGTGTCAATGGTTAACGAGCCGTCAAGATTGGTTTTAACGCCAATATCGGCCAAAGTGACGGGCGTCGAACCGGACCCTGCAATGGACGTCGTCGTTAATTCCCGTAATTGGGATAAAAACGATTGCGCTACCCAATCATTGGCCAAGCCACCTCTTTTGGTTACATCCGGATCATATTTAATCGAATTTTGAACTGTCGTCAGGAGGCTATTGTAACCCGATACGATGGTCTGCATCGCGCTTAATAGGCCGGACGTATTAATCGATGTGGACAAATTAACCTGGCTTGAACCCGTTGATGGAGCATGAACATTGATCGTCACGCCGGTAATCAAATTCGAAAAGGCATTAGATGAAGAAGTGTAGTCAATACCCGCAGCGTTAATGATGGCATCCTGTCCATTTTGAACCGTTGGGCCAGACCCTTGATCTGTGTTCAATCCGGTCGTCAGAGGTTGCGAACTATTGGGATCGGTGATGGCTACATTAAAATTGTTCGCGGCCCCGGTACCGTGGCTAATTTGTAGATATTGTAGCGTATCGCTGCCAGAAGGCGCATTCATAATATTGGCGCTAAAGCCCGTTACCGCAGTAATATCATTGGCTAAATCGCTCAATTTTGTATAACCTGAGAGATCAAATTGCTTGATACTCGGTGATAGGCTGATCGAACCATTGGGGGGCGTTGAGCCATTATAGGAAAATGATATGGATGCTCCATCTTGACCGAGCGAGGCAATCGGCGATGAATTTCCCGTTTTTGCAATCGACGTGTTGATGTTCGCTATAAAGTCATTGATATCGCCCGACGAAGGAGCAGAAACCTGAACATTTTGGGTCGATCCGTCCGTCGTTGGGAGCGACAAATTTAGGGTGCTTCCAGGGGGCAGACTTCCCATCGAAATTGGAAGTAAGGTTGGGCTAGTGCCTGATGCGATGCTCGCACTGGCAATAGGCGGAGCGCCGAAAATTGTCAAAAAGCGACTGGTGCTTGATCCCAGCAAATTCGTTGCTGACGATGAAATGGGCGGCAAAGTCACAATGTTTTCGGTGGCAATCTGCTTCACGGAAAAGGTAAAATTCAAGGGTTTTGGTTGAATAAACGACTTAAATGAAAAGTCAGCCACGGTTGGATCGGAGCTTTGCGTCGAATATGAAATCGCCTTGCTGCTGCCTAGAGCGGCTAATGAATTCTGAAAGGTATTCGCCGACGATGTAATCTGTCCAATCGCCGATATTTTGGCATCCGCTTCAGCCTTCCGCGTGTCAATGCTTGACTGGCGCCCGGCTTTGGTCGCGTCGGTCAGTTGTTGAGCTAAACTTTGAATATTGATCGTGGCGCCAGTAAGGCTATTAATAATATTACTTCCAATAGTCGAGGAATCAGAAGTCGTTGAGCTCGAACTCGACGTACTTGCGGTCGGCGTAGTGGTTGAAGTCGAGGAGGTATCCGGCGTCGTGGCGGTTGTTGTTGACGCAGTTGTTGTTGGAATATTGCTGCTACTGCTACTACCGCTGACACTGGATACCATGATACTGACCTCACCCGAGCCTTTAATGACCGCACCTCAGGCTGATCTTAGCAATTTTCATGCCATCAATATCGGACGTTTAACGCACCCTATTTCAACAGCGCGAGTACCAATTGTGGCTGTTGATTGGCCTGGGCTAGCATGGCCGTGGCTGCTTGCTGAAGAATTTGACCACGAGCCAGGTCAGCCGTTGCTTGGGAATAGTCAACATCCTGAATTTGGCTACGGGATGCATAAATACTTGTGCTCATATTGGTCAGATTATCGACCGTAAATTGCAACCGATTAATTGTTGCACCAAGTGTTGAGCGGACTTTGTTGACGCCGCTGATGGCCAGAGAAATCTTAGCAAGCAGATCTGTCGCATTGCTTCCTGCGGAAATGGACGAGCCGCTAATTGCCGAAAATCCATCGACAAGTGAATTGGTTGCTCCGGCGGTCGGATCGAAACTGGGAATAGACGCTGATATGGTGCCATTCGAGTTTGACGAGTAGCCAACGAAAAACGATACGCCGCCGCTAAATGTTCCATCGAGTAATTTCGAACTGTTCCATTCGGTTGTAGAGGCAACCCGCTGAATTTCGGAATATAATTGCTGATATTCAGTATTCAGAGATTGAATATCGGACGAAGCATTGGTTCCGTTTGCAGCCTGTATCGCTAATTCGCGCATCCGCTGTAGCATATTCGTCACAGACCCAGTGGCCGAGTCTGTCGTTGTCAGGATAGAGATACCATCATTGGCATTTTTAATGGCTTGTCCGATACCGCTAATCTCGGTGGACATTCTGGAGATTTCAGCGATCCCAGCCGCATCATCAGATGCCGCGTTGATACTCTTCCCCGTCGAGAGCTTTTCCATCGCGGATTCAAGATCGCGACTGTTTTTGGTTAAAGCCATCTCGGCGTTTAGTGCCGCGACATTCGTTCCGATAACTGTCATTCCCCACTCCATCGCAAACAGCAAAAATCGGACATAATCCGATTGGCCATTTATTGAAAAAAACCAAAAGCAGCCAAAGCTCACTTTCAGTTCGTTTTCAAATTTTTAGAAGCCCTCAGGATATGGGGGGGTTTATCCTGAGGGCTTATTAAACGCTTACTTCAGAAGCGACAACACAGTCTGTGGCTGCTGATTGGCCTGAGCCAACATCGCCGTTGCTGCTTGCTGAATAACCTGACGCTTTGCCAGATCAGCAGTTGCTGCCGAATAATCAACGTCTTCAATCTGACTGCGCGATGCCGACAAATTGGTAGATACGTTGGTCAGGTTGTCGACGGTGAACTGGAGGCGGTTGATCGTTGCACCCAGTGTCGAGCGGACCTTATTCACGCCGCTGATAGCGACAGAAATTTTAGCCAGGAGATCCGTTGCGGTCGAACCAGCAGAGATCGCCGAACCACTGATCTGCGAGAAACCGTCAACAAGGGCGTTGGTCGCGCCTGCCGTTGGATCAAAGCTTGCAATTGCGGCCGAGATCTTTGAATTTGGACCAGCCACTTCACTAACCATGAAGCTGACGCCGCCGCTGAACGTGCCGTCGAGAACATTCATATTGTTCCAAGCCGTCGTGTTCGCGATGCGCTTCATTTCAGAATAAAGCTGCTGATATTCGGTATTCATCGACTCGATATCGGCCGATGAATTCGTTCCGTTTGCACCTTGGATCGCTAATTCCCGCATGCGCTGAAGCATGTTGGTTACCGTATCCGTGGCACCTTCGGTTGTTTGCAACATCGAGATACCATCATTCGCATTACGAACAGCCTGATTGAGGCCGTTGATCTGCGACGTGAGGCGGGTCGATATCGCTAATCCCGCCGCATCGTCAGCGGCGGAGTTGATGCGTTTACCGGTCGAGAGCTGCTCCATAACATCCTGAAGAGCTTTCGTATTCTGGCCCATGGCTGCCTGCGTCCGCAGGGAGGCCACGTTTGTATTAATAACGGACATCTAAATACTCCATCTTTTAAACACCGCTTTGGTAACGATTGGGGGCGTTACCTATCCGTGGGGAATAGCCATTGGGCCACCCAGTAGCGATGAGAACGGTCGCTTTCGAATTTTCTTTAATGCTCAATTTAAGAGAATTGTTTAGAAGGCATAAGAAACCAATAAAGCTATTGATTTTACTGAGTTTTTTAAGATAGATGACCCCACCCTCATCGGCGGCCGCCGCCCTTTGCCGGGCATAATTCTATAAGGATCGTGAAAAAATGAGCGCCTTATCCCTGGCCCTGATCGTCAAAAACGAAGAGCGCTGCATCGAACGTTGCCTCGCCAGTTTTAGGCCTTTTGTCGATCAGATCCTGATTTTGGATACGGGCTCCACGGACGCGACAATAGAAAAGGCCGAGAACTTTGGTGCCGAAATCCACTCTTTTGACTGGTGTGACGATTTTTCCAAAGCCCGAAACGCCGCGCTATCGCTGGTAAGTAGCGAGTTCAGCCTCATTGTCGACGCCGATGAATGGCTCATCCAAGGGGGAGAACATTTGCGGCAGGCGGCAGCTTGGTCGGATAAGGCCGTCAAACGTATTCATCGGATCAATTCCTTTATCTTAAATGGAAAGATCGAGAAAACCGCCGAATGGATTACCCGAATTTTGCCAAAAGGCATCGGATATGAGGGCCGAATTCACGAGCAGCCCGTCCATGACCTCAAAATTGATCATTTACCCGTTAAAATTGCCCATGACGGCTATCTTTTGGAGCAATTAACTCGAAAATCGGATCGTAACGAGCGCCTTCTGAAGCTAGCTTTGACCGAGCAGCCTCATAATGGCTATTACCACTACCAACTCGGCAAAGAATACGAAAACACTCATATTTACGATCAGGCGAGCGATCATTATGCGGTTGCGCTTGATTTGGTCGCAACAGCCGCGGGCTTTCGGCATGATCTCGTTGTTCGTGCCATTTTTGCCTTTAAACAAGCCCGTCGGTTTGAGGCAGCCTTGACGCTCATCGACCAAAAGGAATGGGATGCCTCGCCGGATTTTCACTTTGCCGCCGGCGACGCCTTATTGGATTTCGCCCTCGCCCACCCCGATAAAGCCCCGCGCGTTCTGCCGATTATCGAGTTCCACTGGCTCAAATGCTTGGAGATCGGAGATGTCGATTATCTCGACTCCACCGTTATTGGCCGTGGAAGCTTCCTAGCGGCCCAGAACCTGTACGCGTTTTATATCAGCCAGGGGCGAAATGATTTAGCCGATACATTTGCCAATATGGCCAAAGAATTACGACCCTATGTGGCTAAAAATTAAACTAGCCTCCGTAAGATCCGATAACTCAAAGCTGATGCAGTTCAAATCTTCGGCTTAAATCTAACGCCTGGCCCGTTATCTGGGGTTCCAATGAATTCGAGCCCCGCCTCTTCAAATGTTCGAATGATGTCTTGAAGGGTACGGGGATGACAAACCGGCTCACCAAGCTGAACCTCTATACGCCGCAATGTGGAAACAGCTACACCAGACTTTTCTGCCAAATCTAGCGCGGTCCAGCCTAACAAAGAGCGTGCAGCACGAATTTGCGCAGTAAGAATCATACTTGACAATTAAATTATATTGTATAAAAAATACAATATAGAATATTTAATACTAAATGGAGTTGGTCTATGTCTGCTTCGCCTTTCGATTGGTACTATTCCGCCCTCTCCGGCAATTTTGGTCCAATTCATGAGAACGATCCTCAGTGCGGATATTATCGGATGAAATTGCGGCGGGGTGGAGATTGGATCCCTGTCGCCATCTTTCGGGAAGATGATGGCGAAGTCTTAGCACTTTGCAAGGGGGAGATGAAGGACGCTTTTGAGGTTTGGACGTGGTGCTGCCGTTATCCGGTGGATTATGAGGTTTATCGGGCTGTGGCGGAGGAAGGTAAACCGTGGCCGGAGGATGTTTTGGTTAGCGGATTAGCTGATTCATCAGCAAAGGCTCCTTATCCAGCCACCGGGAACCCCTCGCCTGCCCCGTTACCGACGATCGGCCACAATAGCTCCGGGGTAAGAGAGGCCGAGGGACTTCTGGAAGAGATCGAGGCCCTAAAGTACCTCTCCTCGACCTGGTTAGAAGAGATTGGTTCCATCGCGACCCAGCCGGATGCCGATCGTGCCGCCAACTACGCCGAGCGGTTCGGGATGCTGGAGACCAAAGCCGAAGCCCTTCGAACCTCAGCCAAACGACCGATTCTGGAGGCAGGACGCCGGATCGATGCAGAATGGAAGCCGGTTATTGCCAAGGCTTCGGACAATAAGGCCAAGATGAAGAAAGCCTTGGAGCCTTACCTTCTCTCCGAACGGGAACGGATCCTACGGGAGCAAGCAGAACGAGAGGCTGCCTTATTAGCTAAAGGAGGAGAAGGTTCAGATCCTTTATCTTCACTATCCTCATCGACCTCAACCTTCGCTCCCCGGGCCGGAACCCACGGCAGACGGATTGGCCTCCGATCCAAGAAGGTCGTGAGCGTCATCGACGAAGAGGCCTTTATCTCAGGCTTCAAGTCCAATGACCTCTTCTGGAAAGACGAAGCCGTTCGATCCTCAATGCTTAAACTGGCAGAAAGCGACTTAATTGCCGGGCACCTCGTCCCAGGAGCCATCCTGATCGAGCAAGTCTCGGCGATCTAAGTACTCAATCAACCCAATAAACCGACACCCACCCATCGAACCATGCCGGATCCGATCACCTCCGATCCGAACGGAAGAGTTTTGCCATGAACATGCAAGCAGCAACGAGTAATCAATCCACACATCAGCCAAAGACCAGTCCCCTTACCCGACGCCCCACCCCGCTTTGGCCAAAATCCCTCAAGGAAGCCGAACAACTGGCGCAACTCGTTTTTGATGCCAAGCTGGCTCCAAAGGGATTTGGATCTCCGAAGGCCTGCCTTGTAGGTATCCTATACGGGATGGAACTTGGCCTCTCACCCATGGCCGCCCTTCAAAAGATAGCCCTCATTGATGGAAGGCCAACCCTTTGGGGAGACGCCGCCCTTGCCCTCGTTCAATCAAGTGGGCTGTTGGGATCCTTTAATGAGACGATTGAGCAACACATCGATCCATCGACCAACCACCTTCGATGGGTTGCTACCTGCACGCTCACGAGAGCAAACCTCAAGGATCCCATCACCCGAACCTTCACCTCGGACGACGCCAAGCGGGCGGGTCTTTGGCAAAAGCCTGGACCCTGGTCGCAATACCCCAAGCGCATGTTGACCATCCGCGCCAGAGCCTTCGCGCTCCGGGATGGCTTCCCTGACATCCTCGCTGGTCTCTACATCCGAGAAGAGTTGGATACTGGAAATCTAATTGCGGAGGAGAAGGATAGTACCCGAGAGAGCAAAACAACCGTGGTAATCGAAGCTCAGGAGTTCGAGGCACCCTCATTTAGCAACCAAGCTAAAGAGCCGGAACCTAATCAATTAGACAAAACCACAATTAGGCGCGCCCCTCCGCCGCCCGTATCACACAATACCACTAAGCCGACTGATACCCCAAAGCCCGAACCTTTATTGGAAAGCGAGCCTGATCCATCCGACCCGTCAGTCACAAATCGGCAGACAAACCCCACCCAGCTTATCGAAGATTTCGACAAAGCGCTGTGCTGCACCTTTGACCCCGAAACTCTCGAAGAAATCCGCGAGGAGTTCCAGCCCAAGATCGACACGCTTGGAAGTGACTTTATCGCAGATGCGGGTCGGATATTCCTCAGGCATGAGCGGAGAGTGAAGCTACTTACTGATCACATAATCGATCAAGTCCCCGAGAACTTGAGACCGGGCCACATTGACCATCGAGTATCGAGTTTACGAACGCGTCGTTTAAGCCAACGAGCAAGGCGGTCCAAGGGCACACATTCCTTGTCACTTTTAGCTCTCAATGCGCGCCAGCGACGGTCCGCAATTAAGCAGCAACAAGGCGAAGATCTGTCATTAGATATCGATCAAAGCGGTGGGCAAACGTCGAGAAATGTAAACATCGCAACATCACCAATACCAGGCATGTTACCTTCAGAAAATCCGCTCTCTCAATCAGCCATACGTATTCAAGAACAAGAAGCAGTAGAGCAAGCGGAAGATTAAGATGAAACGTCAGGCCTTCTCAACAACCTTCCGCCTCGTACTCTTCCTCAATCGAAAAGGAAGCTGCCAATCGTGTCACATAGCCATCCAAGCCGGACAAGCGTGGGACATTGATCACATCATCCCCCTCGCCCTCGGCGGGACAAACGAACCCAATAATCTGCAAATCCTCTGCCGGCCCTGTGATCGTGCAAAGACAACCCAATCCGATATTCCACGCATCGCCAAGTCAAAGCGCCTCAAGGCCAAGCATCTGGGGGCAAGGTCGTCCGCATACCGACCCATTCCCGGGAGCAAATCCTCGCCTTGGAAAAGGAAAATGGATGGGAGCACAGTCCGACGCTGACAAAGAAAATTATATAATGTTGGAATTAAAGCTAAATCCAACAATAATAGCTCTAATTTCGCTTGGCTCAGTGTCAATTAACGCGATAGCTCAAATTGAATGGGTATCCAATTTTGCCTGACAGTAAACTTCTCTGCACTTATTAAATCGAGCTTATAAGAGATTCTGTTGCGTTGATGTCAGTGCCGATAATTGCGTAGTACTCAAACTGGTAATCAAAGATGCTGGAAATGCGGAGAGAAACGAAGTCGACAAGGCGGTCATTTGACCCGTCGAAATTGCATGAGCCTGTGCCGACGTAATTCCGGATGCTTGGCTCGATGTGAGTGCCGCAATCTGTGTCGTTGTTAAGCTTACAACTTGCGATGTGGTGACACCTGCAACCTGAGCCGAGGTTAAGGCCGCAATCGTTAATGTGCCAAGCGTTTGCACATTGGTCGTGCTGATCGCATCAAGCTGGGCGGTCGAAAGCGCCTTCACTTGAACCGACGTCAGCGCGTTTAGC
>Ga0164296_1003445_pt1 | contig 14928 bp, 15 predicted proteins | sample GEODES057metaG_FD_113533 | JGI IMG/M metagenome (GOLD analysis project Ga0164296, IMG submission 113533) | Dystrophic lake water microbial communities from Trout Bog Lake, Wisconsin, USA - GEODES057 metaG | ecosystem: Environmental > Aquatic > Freshwater > Lake | place: USA: Trout Bog Lake... | reverse complement strand
TTTAGTTTGATTGTTTTAGTTTTGCCGCTTTTAATGTTGTTCAGTCGCTTCTCAGCCAAATAGAGATCTTCAAGATCATCTAAATATTCTAGAATTGCTTCCCTGGCATAAAAAGTCTTAGTCCGCCCAGTTTTGGCGGCTAAAGTGCCAAGTCGTAATTCAATGTCTTCGGGTAACCTAATCGCAAGCATAAAGCCTCCTTAATTTGCTATACAAGTATATCAAATATTCTCTATAAGTTCAACGCTAACTTATTCACTACACAATTGCTTACTCACCGACACTGACCGCTTGTAGAACTGAATGCTATGGAGTTCTATTTAGGGTATCTGCTCTCATATTGTTGAAATGTGCACTATACGTGGAAACTGTATAGTGAATGGTGTCAAATTCGGCGAAACCTAAGTGCAATTCATATTTGCATACGGCAATACCGAGCCAAGCTTCTTTGTGTAAATAAAGTTGAAGGTGTAGAGAATAGACGGCACCCCCCTAAAGCGTAAGCTATGGTGAAGGCATAGTCCAGGGAGTGGCGAAAGTCACACAAACCCGAACCCTTTGGTTCCTGGTTCGAGTCCAGGTGGGCCCACCAAATTATTCAATTAAGAATTAGGCTTTTAGTGCAAGTTAGCACTAACTTGTCATCATTTATAGTTTTCACACAATCTTGAAGTGCTCATATTCCACTTAAGATGCAATCCATGGCAGTTACTATTTCGCTGGCGTGTTGACTTAAAGAGCAAACACGTTGCTTTAGATGTTTTTTATCCATTGCTTGAGCAAAGAAAGATATTAAAAGCATGTCTTCTCCCAAGACATTCAAAACAGGGGTTAAGTTTTTAGGACTATCAACTCTAGATTTATAACTCTTAAGTGGAACAGTCACTCTAGTTTTTAGAAAGCTTAACAAGTCTGACTGTACGTCAACGACATAGGGATAAATATGCTTTGATTGTGCGCTAGGATTCAAATAAACGTCGTATTGCATTGATTTACCAAATTCTTAGATCTTCGCACCAGTGACCTACGGATTCAAAATCTTGGTTCATCTCTTTAATCCAATTGGCGTATTTCTTTTCAAATTGAGATTTTTGCTTTCTCAATTTCGAAGAATTCCCTATTGCTTTAAGAGCTTCAAATTGATCTGCAGAAATAATTACAGTATCAATGCGGCCATCCTTTTGAACGAAAACCGGCTCCTTTTTGGCGGCACTACAAACACTGCCAAATCTATTTTTAGCTTCTGTTGCGGTAACAAGCATTTTGGTAATCCTTAGAATATATTAGCTATTTTAGCTAATATGAATGTCGTGTCAAATCTAAATTTCCAAGTCAGTTGTCAATCTTTGGTTGTATTTGTAAATGATCTTATCTCCACCTAAAGCGCAAGCTATGGTGAAGACATAGTCCAGGGAGTGCGAAAGTCTCACAAACCGGAATCCTTAGGTCCCTGGTTTGAGCGCAGGTGGGAGCACCAAAATATTCCATTAAGTAAACGTTGCTTAGGTCAATTTGGCACTAACTTGACATGACCTTATGATGTTACTTAATCTTTAATTGCTCATTTGCCACCTCAGAGACAATCCATGTTAGGTATTGTTTCGTTTGCGTGTTGATTTAAAGAGCAAACATTTTTTAAATATTTTTTCGCCCTTGCTTGAGGAAAAAAGATTTAAAAAGTATGTTTTCATCAGTGGCAATAAAGAGAGGTGTTAAGTTTTTAGTTTATTCAGCTTTAGAAATAGAAATCTTTGTTCTTCGTTAAATTCGGTTGTTATCTTCACATTTCACACAAGAGATATTTTCTTTTTGTATTTGACCTCTTTATGAGGGGTTATCGCTATTTTTTTGAACTACTTGGCCTAATAGAATACTCATAATAAATAGATAACGAAGTCAAGTTTCACCAATGAATAATCTTTTTTTAAAAATTGAACAATCACTCGTATCGGTTGTTGAATACTTCGCTGCATTACTCGTTTTTGCGGACATTTGCATATTGCTTGCTGGTGTGATATCTCGTTTTGTCTTTAAACAACCCTTAACTTGGTCTGATGAACTAGCATCCATTGTTTTCCTTTGGTCAGCGATGCTCGGCTCAGTTATCGCCGTAAAGCGCGCTGAGCATATGAGAATGACTGCTTTTGTATCTAAGTGCAATGAATATGCAGCTGCATTTTTTGAAGCTTTCCAATATTGCGCTGGACTGCTTTTTTTGATCATTCTTTTTTTACCCGCATATCAGCACGCTATTGACGAAGCAATTGTCATTACACCTTCGCTGGAGATTTCGGGGCTTTGGCGTGAAGCTGCTTTACCCGTGGGTATCGCATTGATGTCTATCTACTCAATAGTCAGGCTCATTCAACTTCCTAGACTGCTTCAAACCGCTCAAGCTGTGGCCCTGACTTTAGTTACCGTGCTGCTGTTTTATAAAGCTCAGTTTGTATTTGAGGATTTAGGAGCTTGGAATTTACTTATTTTCTTTGTGCTCGTTGTGTTGAGTGCCGTCTTTGCAGGTGTGCCCATCGGTTTCTCCTTTGGACTAGGAGTGCTCGGGTATTTGGGTTTCACGACCTCAACACCTATTAGCGTTATTGTTGGGAGAATGAACGAGGGAATGTCACATCAAATTTTGTTAGCAGTTCCTTTGTTTGTTTTTCTGGGACTGCTGATGGAGATGAGCGGTATGGCGCGCTCTATGGTGGCATTTTTGGAGAGCCTGCTGGGTCATGTAAGAGGAGGGCTCTCATATGTTTTGATTGGGGCGATGTATTTGGTCTCCGGTATTTCAGGCTCAAAGGCCGCCGATATGGCAGCTGTGACGCCAGCTCTATTCCCGGAGATGAAAAAGCGCGGCGCAGATGAGGGTGAACTCGTGGCTCTTCTTGCCGCCACAGGCGCTCAGACTGAGACAGTACCACCTAGTTTGGTGCTAATTACGATTGGATCCGTAACAGGCGTTTCAATCGCGGGGTTGTTCACAGGTGGATTGTTGCCTGCACTGGTGTTGGCTTTGATGCTCGCAGCGGTTGTTGCATGGCGCACCCGATACGATCATTCGCAGGTGTTACCTAGAGCAACTTACTCAGCGATATCTAAGTCTTTTGTATTTGCTCTACCCGCATTGGCCTTGCCCTTTATCATTCGCTTCGCTGTTGTACAAGGGGTCGCTACAGCCACAGAAGTCTCAACCATTGGTATCGTTTACTGCGCACTAGCCGGAATCATCATTTACAAGCAGTGGAGTTGGTCACGTCTAACGCCCATGTTGATTGAAACCGCATCTTTATCGGGTGCAATTTTGTTTATTATTGGTACAGCTACAGCCATGGCCTGGGGGTTAACTCAGTCGGGCTTCTCAGGATGGCTTGCCAGCAGCATGCAAGCACTGCCTGGAGGTGCGCCAGTCTTCTTATGCGTATCAATTGCTGCATTCGTCATACTTGGATCTGTATTAGAGGGTATTCCAGCCATTGTTTTACTTGGCCCTTTGCTTTTTCCAATAGCCAGACAACTCGGTATTCACGAAGTTCATTACGCTATGGTGGTTGTGCTCTCGATGGGACTGGGTTTATTTGCTCCTCCTCTTGGGGTAGGCTACTACGCGGCTTGCGCAATAGGTAGAGTTGAGCCAAGTCTTGGAATCCGACCCATATTGCCCTACATGGGGGCTTTGTTTGTTGGTATTGTGTTGATAGCATTTGTCCCGTGGATCTCAATTGGTGCTTTGTAGTCTTAAAACAGGCATTCATGCTATAATTTTCCCTCTCGGGCGGCTGTAGCTCAGATGGATAGAGTACTTGGCTACGAACCAAGGGGTCGTGGGTTCGAATCCTGCCAGCCGCACCATTTGGACATTTTTGGATTTATTCCTATATGTCTGATTAAATTAGTGAATTACTGAGCAATCATTATTTGGCTCAGATTACAAATAAGCAAATTACAACTTTAAGGTCAAAATAAATCTAAAAGTCACTGGAATAATGAATTCCTTGCTTGAGTTTTTTAGAATTTGAGCTAAGTTGCGAGATTTCCCCGATCGAGTTCTATGTGAAGGGTCTTTTTAATTTGAATCACCAAAATCTTATGACTCAAATGCAAAACGATGATGATTTTGATGACGATTCAGACGCTTTAAGTTCGCAGGGTTCCCCTCAGCCCGTAAAAAACTATATGACCCCCAAGGGCTACGCGGCGATGAGGGGGGAGTTACTTCAGTTGATGGATATAGAGAGACCCAAAATTGTGGAGATCGTCCACTGGGCGGCCAGCAACGGAGATCGCTCAGAGAATGGCGACTACATTTACGGCAAGAAAAGGTTAAGGGAAATTGATAAGCGCATTAGGTTCTTAACCAAAAGGCTTGATATTGCCCAGGTTGTTGATCCCAGTGTGCATTACAACAGCGATACTGTTTTCTTTGGTGCAACTGTGACCTATGAAGTAGTCTCTGGTCCGAAAAATCAAACAAAGGGCTCAGAGAACACGATTACCATTCTCGGGGTTGATGAGTTTGATAGTTTGAAGGGGGAGGTAAGTTGGGTCTCTCCAATAGCCAAAGCACTGATTAAAGCCCGAGCTGGAGACGAGGTTAAACTTCAAACCCCTGCTGGTACACAACTCATTGAAATCTTAAAGGTTGAGTATCCGTCCCCGTAATCAGCGTCTAAGCACTGCTTTCTGAAATTTCAATGAGAGTGATCTTTGTTTGAGCTGACTCTTAAGGCTTGAGAGACGACAGGGATTCTTCTCAGGTTTTTTAGAACACTATCTAAATGGGTAGTATCTCTCACCGCGATCGTGAACTTTAAATCAATCGCAGATTGAGCCGAGTACTCATCACTCATATTGACGTGGGTGATGTCAGCCTCTGCGCTTGCAATGGCGGTCGCAACCCTTGCCAAAGCACCTTTGCCGTTTTGTACAGTAACGACGAGCTCTGTTTCAAATGCACGAACAATATCATCTGCCCATTCAACTGCGATAAAACGCTCGTTATCTTTGTGTTTGAGGCGCTGGCCAACGCTGCAGTCCTCAGTATGTACGACCAAGCCTTCGCCCCGACCAAGGTAACCCAGTATGGTGTCTCCAGGGATGGGTCTACAACAATGAGCATACTGCACAGAGACGTTCTCACTGCCGTCAACAATTACACCGCCCTGAGAAAGGTTTTCATGAGCCGTAAATCGCTCTTTACTGATGAGCAGTGCATCTGGTTTTTCGCCCAACTCAGATAAAAGCAAAACCATTCGTTTGGCAACAATGCTGGCCACTCTTTTACCAATACCGATATCAGTAAGTAAATCATCCTTTGAATGACTTCCTGTGAATCGAAGTAATCTATCCCAAAGGGTTTTGTATTTTGGATCATCACTTGGCATTTGTTCAATGCCCTCTGCACGCAGGGCTTGTGCAAGTAATTTCTCGCCCAGTCCAAGGGACTCCGTTTGGGCCTGCGTTTTAAGGAAGTGTCGAATCTTAGACCTTGCCCGCCCGGTCCTCACAAACCCAAGCCAAGCGGGATTGGGCGCCGCAACGGTAGATGTAATAATTTCTACAACATCGCCGTTTCTAAGCTCAGTTCTAAGGGGAACGGATTCTGAATTGATCTTGCCCGCCATCGTGCGGTCCCCGATGTTGCTGTGAACTGCATAAGCAAAGTCAACAACGGTTGCGCCTCTTGGTAAAGCTAAAATTTTACTTTTTGGTGTGAACACATAAACCGCATCTGGAAATAAATCAACTTTTACATAATCCCAGAATTCAGTTGCGTCGTGTGTTTCGCTCTCTATATCCACAAGCGACTGAAGCCACTGCGTACCCAATCTTTCCGAGGTCTCAGAGTGGGGCTCTTTTGTTTTATAAAGCCAATGAGAGGCAACCCCAGATTCAGCAACAATATGCATCGCCTCAGTTCTGAGTTGAAACTCAATGTTGATACCAGCAGGACCAACCAACGTCGTGTGAATCGATTGATAACCGTTGACTTTTGCTATAGCAATGTGGTCCTTAAAGCGACCGGGCACAGGTTTGTAGAGTTGATGTAAAACCCCGAGTGCTGTGTAACACTCCACCACACTGGGCACGATGATTCTCATACCGTAAATATCAGTTACCTGAGCGAAGCTCAAGTTCTTGAGATCCATTTTTTTGTATATGGAAAAAAGCGTTTTCTCCCGACCATAAATCTTTATCGGGATGTTGAATTTAGAGAACTCTGCTTCAACGTCTTTTTGAACTTTGTTCAAAATATCGCGTCGTCGTGAGCGAGCCTTGTTCACGGCCTTCTCGATTACTCCGTAGCGCCAAGGCTTTAAATACTTAAATGATAAATCTTGTAATTCTCTATAGGTTTGGTTGAGTCCAAGCCTATGGGCAATGGGCGCATAGATTTCAAGCGTCTCATTGCAAATCCGAGACCATTTGCTGGTCGGCATGCTGGACATGGTTCTCATGTTGTGTGAGCGGTCGGCAAGCTTGATTAAGATCACCCTCACATCCTTTGCCATGGCCAGTAACATTTTCCTGAACGACTCTGCTTGACCCTCCTCTTGGGTATCAAATTGCAGTTTGTCTAGTTTGGTCAGACCATCGACCATATCTGCAACAGGAGCACTAAACTCCTCGATTAAATCTGCTTTGCTAACACCGCAGTCCTCCATTGCATCGTGAAGTAAGGCCGCAACCAGTGCTTGAGCATCTAACTTCCACTCAGCACATTGCGCTGCTACAGCAATTGGGTGGGTGATGTACGGCTCACCACTTTGTCTGATTTGGCCAAGGTGAGCTTTGTCTGAGAATCGATAAGCTTTACGAACCAACTCTCTACCCTCTTTACCCAAATAGTCTAGTTTTGTTAGTAAAGAGGCGAAACTAGCTGCAGCCGCATTAGCTGCTTCTATTTTATTATTGCTATGGTTGGGTGTAAGTACGGCGCTCATATATGACACTTTAGCGCTTTATGAGCCGTTAGGCGAGAGTTAGGGTTAAAAAAAGCACCTAGAAGGTGCTTTTTAGGTGTTTTTCCGAAACGGATGATGTGGTTAACCTGGAACTTTTTTAAGCATTTCAAGACCAATCTTGCCCGCAGCAATTTCTCTAAGTGCCGTTACGCCAGGCTTATTCTTGGATTCAACCTTTGGCGTATGTCCTTGGCTGAGCATACGGGCACGGTAAGTCGCTGCCAAAACGAGTTGGAATCTGTTTGGAATTTTCTCTAAGCAATCTTCAACAGTAATGCGTGCCATTTTGTATTTCTCCGGGTAAAAAGGGGGGTATCAAGTATTCAGTTAGTTCAAGTTAAGAGCTTGAAAAATTTCAGCTCTAGCGCGGCTTTGAGACGCATACTTAAGTCTTTGAGCGTGAACTACGGCTTTTAAATCAAATAAAGCTCGCTCGAAGACTTCATTGATTATAACGAAATCGAACTGACTTGCTTGAGCCATTTCATCTGCAGCATTTTGTAGCCTCAGCTGTATTACTCCGGGGGAGTCCTCACCCCTTCGCTCAAGCCGTGATTTAAGCTCCTCCCAGCTGGGAGGAAGAATAAATATCATGACAACACCTGGGAATACGCCTTTGATTTGAAGAGCTCCTTGAAAGTCAATTTCAAGTACAACGTCATGCCCGTCGGTGATTTTGCTCTCAATTGTTTCTTTCGAAGTGCCGTACCTATGCCCATGAACATGTGCCCACTCAAGGAAGGCGTCTTGTTCAATTAAACGATCAAACTCAGAATCGGTAATGAAAAAGTACTCTCTTCCGTGAACTTCTTGTCCTCTAGGCTTGCGTGTAGTGTGAGAGACGGAGTGGGTGACTTGAGAGTCAAGCTCCATCAAAGCTTTTACCAAGCTTGATTTGCCTGCGCCACTTGGTGCTGCGACCACGAATAAATTGCCTGGATAGTGCTTCATTCTATGTTTTGAACCTGTTCGCGGAGTTGTTCTATGAGGACTTTCATATCCACGCCAATTTTGGTGAGCTCTAGGCTAGTTGATTTGGAGCCTAAAGTGTTGGCCTCTCTGTGGAGCTCTTGGATCAGAAAATCCAGTCTTTTACCCAAACTCTCATTGTTCTTTTTTGAGCCAATGAGTTGCTCTATCTCTATTAAGTGAGAAGACAGCCTTGTTAGCTCCTCTGCTACATCAATGCGTATGGCAAAGTTGGCAGCCTCTGTTAGGGCGCGGTCTTGGGCTGCTTGTGAGAGCGTATGGTCTGGATTCTCACCCCCTGCTTTGGCAGAGTTACCAGATAAGATGGTCGTACCAGTGATGCCCAAAGCTTCGCTAAAACGCTCAATAAACCTAATTCTTTGTTGTTCAACCAGTTGAGGAACTATAGGGGTGACTTTCTCGGTCAACGCTTTGAGTTGTGCGACCCGTTCAAGCATTGAGGCGGCAAGACGCGCTCCCTCTTTGGCGCGCGCAGATAATAAGTGTTCTATAGTCTCATTAAATAGCTTTGTGATCGGCTGGACCAGCTCTGCGCCTGGGGGGAGGATGGGGGCACTTAGTCTCATAATTTCGGCAACGCTCAAGGGAGAGACGTTGGGTAACCAGGCCCTGACATTGTCCTCTAATCTGGCAAGACGTTGTAAAAGCTTGGGTGAGGGCTCAGCCACTGAGCTGACCTCTGAGCTAACTAGGGATGCCTTTACCTCAACTTTGCCCCTTTTGAGTCTTGTATTTAGAAGCTCTCTTAGCAAAGGCTCAAACTCTCTTAAATCATCTTGAAGTTTGAACGAGAGATCCAAAAAACGACTGTTCACAGATCGGATTTCCAGCCCAATTCGTAGAGTTGGGCCAGAAGAAGTCGTAGCATTTTCTGAATCTTGAGAAATGCTGGACTGTGCACTGGCATAACCAGTCATGCTGTAAATAGGCATAGATGAGTTGAAAAGTAGTAGGTTTTAAGTCCCTCCAATTATCCTATATAAAAAATCTGATTCTTAGAAATCCCGCATAGTTAGTTCTAATAGAAGACAATATCAGGCTGTAACTCGGCGTGCCCTAAAAATTACGAATTCAAATTACCAAAAGATTCATCTGTTTTAAAAAAATGACGACTTCAAAAACCACACCCACACCACCCTCTAACCCTTCAACTCTTTCACTGCCGTCCAGGCAATCAAGAACGTTTGATTCCCTAAGACAGGTCAAAATTACACGCGGCTATACAGTCCACGCAGAGGGCTCAGTTTTAATAGAGTTTGGACTGACTAAGGTTTTATGCACAGCATCAGTTGAGGAGAAGGTTCCTGGCCATAAAAAGGGATCAGGCGAGGGGTGGGTTACTGCAGAATACGGGATGCTCCCCAGATCAACGCATACACGTAGCGATAGGGAAGCGGCGAGGGGCAAACAAAGTGGTCGCACTCAAGAAATACAAAGACTCATAGGCCGCTCAATGAGAGCTGTTTTTGATTTAAAAAAACTGGGTGAGCGAACCATTCACCTTGATTGTGATGTGCTTCAAGCAGACGGGGGAACTAGAACTGCAAGTATCACGGGTGCCTTTGTAGCTGCCCAGGACGCAGTTACCTCACTAATTGCATCAGGCAAAATCACTGAAACCCCAATCACTCAAAGTGTGGCTGCAATATCTGTTGGAATGCTACAAGGTCAAGCATTGCTTGATCTTGAATATACGGAGGACTCGCAGTGTGACACCGATATGAATGTGGTGATGACGGATAAAGGCAGGTTTATTGAGATACAAGGAACAGCCGAAGGGGAGGCTTTCTCAAAAGGGGAGATGAATAAGATGCTCGCACTTGCTGAAAAAGGAATTGGTGAGTTGATTGAGTTGCAAAATTCTGCACTTGCCAAAAAATAATTATCAAAATGAAAGTTGTACTGGCATCGAACAACCAAGGTAAATTGCTTGAACTGAAAGATATGTTCAAAGATTTACCTCTTGAGCTGATCACTCAGGGGCAACTCGGCATACCAGAGGCCGAAGAACCGTTTCATACATTCGTTGAAAATGCATTGGCCAAGGCCAGACATGCAAGCGCTCAATCAGGATTGCCTGCACTTGCAGATGATGCCGGTCTGTGTGTACAAGCCTTTGGTGGAGAGCCCGGAGTTCAAACTGCGTTTTATGCAACACGCTTTGGGTATTCCAAAGGCGATGACAATAATGTAGTTGCACTGTTGGAACAAATGCAAAACATAAGCAACAGAAAAGCCGCATTAGTAAGTACCCTGGTAGCCGTAAAACACCCACATGATCCCGAGCCCCTCATCGCTGTAGGGCGAGTGATTGGAGAAATCACAAGAAAGCCTATTGGTTCAAATGGATTTGGATTTGATCCGGTGATGTGGATTCCAGAGTTTGGTAAAACTTTTGCTGAACTTGACCCGCAAATTAAAAATCAAAATAGCCACAGAGGACGGGCTGCCAAGCTCATGAAGCAACTCATGCAGGACGCTTGGTTGACAAAGTCTATCTGATAACACCATGACAATTACTCCGGATAGTAGGGCGTTTGATGTTGGGTATCTGATGCGCTCAGGTACGCTCAATATTACAAACCTTCCTCCCTTGTCTTTGTACATTCACCTGCCTTGGTGCATTAAGAAATGCCCTTACTGTGACTTTAATTCACATGCTTTAAAGTCTTCACCATCAGATCATTTAAAAAAATCTGCGAATCTGAACATCCTCTCACTAGACTCTGTAAGTTCAATAGAACTTGTAGAGGACAGATACATAGATTCATTGATTAAAGATTTGCAGACCTCATTGCCTTTAATTTGGGGGAGACCCGTTCATAGCGTTTTTTTGGGAGGAGGAACACCGAGTTTGTTTTCTCCACGCAGTATTGAGCGCTTAATCTCCGCGGTTCGCTCACTTGTAATCCTACTACCCGGTTGTGAGATCACTTTAGAGGCCAACCCCGGTACATTTGAAAGGGATAGATTCAAAGCATTCAAGTCAGCAGGCGTTACCAGACTCTCACTGGGTGTCCAAAGCTTTAACGATGAACATTTAAAAATACTGGGCAGAGTTCATGACCGAAATCATGCCATTGCAGCAGCGTCTGAGGCAGCAGAGATATTTGATACTTTCAATTTAGATTTGATGTACGCGCTACCTCACCAGAGCTTAAATGATCTAAGGGCAGATCTAAAAACTGCATTTGAATTTGATCCACCTCATCTCTCAATCTATCATTTAACGATTGAGCCAAATACATTTTTTGCAAAATATCCTCCAGAAAAGTTACCTGAAGAAGATGCTGCATACCAAATGCTGGATGAGATTGAGGAATATGCAGAGAAAAAAGGACTTCAACGCTATGAAGTCTCAGCGTTTGCTAAACTTAATCACAGGTGCGTGCATAATTTAAATTATTGGCAGTTTGGAGACTATTTGGGAATTGGTGCGGGAGCGCATTCAAAACTAACTTTTGCTCACCGAATCGTCAGGCAAATTAGGCACAAAGAGCCATTGATGTATATGGATAATGCCGAACTAGAGAGCCCTATAGCTAAATCCGATGAAGTCGCTAGAGCAGAATTACCATTTGAATTCATGCTTAATTTATTAAGACTCAAGGATGGATTTAATTTGCAGATGTATGCAGAGCGAACAGGCATGCCAGTTAACTCAATTCAGGCAGGAATTGAGGAAGCCGTTCAAAAAGGGTTGCTAGAACGAGACATGATGCAAGTTAAGCCGACCTCAAAAGGGTTCGATTTCCTAAGTGATCTGCAAAGTCTCTTTCTTCCAGGTTAGAATATGAGGCTTAAACCTTAGGAAGCGTGGCAGAGCGGTTGAATGCACCGGTCTTGAAAACCGGCGAAGTTTTACGACTTCCGTGAGTTCGAATCTCACCGCTTCCGCCAGGAAACAAGTAAATATGCGCCTCACGGGCGTATTTTTATTTATACATACCAAAAAGCATACCAAAGATTCGTCGCTTCAACGACGGCTCTCGGCTCGGCTCTCCACCATTAACGGGTGATGAGCATCTTATTAAACACGATTTATTATTCCATAAGCACGACAGTTTCATAGTTATTCGATGTGGCCCCAACTTTTACCACAACGTTGCACATCGTCCTTGAATCCACGAGATATTTCAATTCAACTACGCACAGAAAAATAACGAGGACAGTGTTTTCTAAACATTTGAATTTATTTAAGTCCTGAACTGCACTAGCCTCTTTTATGGTCTTACCCCCGGGCTCTCAATGAGCATCTCTCGAGCACGCCACATAAGATAAAGTTCTAATTGAACCCACTCTTGCGCACTGGGTTCAAATAATTCTGCACGAACTGCATTCATACAATTGCGTAATCGACGTTGCAAACTACCAACCGTTTGCCACTCGAGACGGTAAATCGGGTAACCGGTGGGATGCGCTTGCGGAATAGTACTTCCTGCTAATCTCATTCCATAGCGTTCATCATGGCATTGTGAGCATGAGAGGTTTGCTTGACCCATACGCATTTTGAATAACTTCTCACCTGCATTTAATTCAGGCTGTATTTCAGGTTTGCTGCTACTTATTATGGGCATACCATTAGACTGATTTGAAATCAATATCGACATTGAGAGTAAAGGCCTGGTTTCTAAACCCCATGCAGGTTGATGTTGACGAGTTGTTCTGCAGTGGTTGATTTGACCATCTAGGTTCAATAATTGACCATTGACAAATTTTGGAAATGTTGCTGATACACCCTTCATGCTTTGGTTGAACGACCCATGGCATTCACTACAAGCAGGCGATGAAGGCGATGGTTTTTGACTCCACAATGTTTCGCCATCCATGATCCAAAAAGTACCTGGATTAAGTGAAGGGTCATCTTGCATTGCCTTCGTCTCCGGCGACATTATGTTGTAACTGGATTGCCTTTGATTTAACTCTAATGCATGAGAAAAAAGACAGAAAACAAAACTAAGTAAAAAAAAGAAAAAAACTCGCAACTTTAAGTTACCTCAATTCGAGCTTTGGCTTTAGCTGATAGTCCATTTCCGTCAAGCCACTCGAAAGTTATTTCACCACTTTCAAGGGCCAAAGTGTTGAACTCAATTAACGGGTTTGCGGCTATACCCGTGTGCAACTTGAGGCGAAAGATTTCATTGCCGTTGTATAGACAAATAAAGTCAGTGATGATGTCTCGTTCAATGCGTTGACCGTATTCATTATGACGAAACCCGTTTTCCATTGGGTGTTGAACCAATGCGCGAATCGTTATCAATTGACCAAGTGTTGCTTTAGGAGGTACCGTCACAATTGTTCTTAAGGGACGTGTCATCTCTCCTCCGTGCAGGCTGAAGTAGTGACTAAAGTGTCAGCATATCCTTGCCAAAAGCTACCATCGCTCATTTGTGCAATTGCCCAAACACGTTGATTCTCAGCAAGTCGAACACGACTTAGTACATAAGCACGTCCACTTCGGGGCGTGAAATACGCACTTAAAATATTAGGCAGTGGATTGCCCTCGGCCAATACATGAACTGATTTAACGTAATCAAATTCGGTCATCGGACTTTCTACGTTAAGCGTCATGACAACCGAATTGCCGTTCTCAATTAGGGGTGGAATGTCAATTTTGACCCGGCCCGTTTGAATCTTAATCTCACCAACCAATGCATGAATGGCCTGGCGAGCTTGATCTGGACTTGCAAACGAGGAACTGTGAGGAGCTAGTCCCAGAGCAGTCAATAATGCCAGGCAATCACGGCGTTGAATACTCATGGTTTAAGAGTCACTAAAAATGCAATCACATCTTCAATTTCTTGAGCAGTCAAGATGGTTTGTCCTTTGAAATTTTGCTGCACCCGATTAAGCCCCTCTGTTTTGTAGTAAGAGGGCATGATAGTTTGTGTGTTAAATTGACTTGAGTCTACTATTCTCGCTCGCAGCTGTGCCGGATTCAACCGAAGCGCAATTTGACTTAAGTCGGGAGCTAAGTTTCCCTGGAAATGATCTTCGGGAAAGGGCCCTTGATGACACAACAAACACATACTCTTTTGTTTGTTACTTACCAAATTACGACCACGCTCAGCCTGTCCGATTAGACCTTCAAGGGGCTGTGAGAAATCGAGCTGTGCAGCTGAGGTGCTTTGATAAGGAATTAGTAACCCAAGAATAAAAAAAAATTGGGGCACATGTGGTGTGTACTTCTTTATTATTTGTAACCACATGTATATCCACCTCTCAGCTAACAAAATCTGAACCCAATTTAAACCATGGTTAAGCCGTGATTTTTAAGTGGCACGGTACGGTAACGTTTGCCAGTTGCTTTTGCAATTGCATTCAGAACTGCGGGAGCCGCCACACAAATAGTTGGCTCGCCAATACCCCCCCATTCTGTTCCGCCGCCTTCAATAATAATGGTTTCAACTTTGGGCATTTGTGCAATCCTCATGGATCCAAAGTTATCAAAATTTGTTTGAACTATACGACCTGATTTGACGGTACATTCTTGTTGAAAAAGTGCAGATAAACCATACACAAATGATCCTGAGACTTGCCTCTCGATTTGAGCTGGGTTAACTGCATAGCCAGGATCGGTTGCTGCAACGATTCTGTGAATTTTGACCTTGTTTCCTTTAACTGATAGCTCGCAAGCGGCTGCAACAAAGCTACCAAATGCTTTCATTTGAGCAACGCCTCTGAAAACGCCGGATGCGGGTTTAGTGTTCCAACCTATCCTATCTGCAACAGCGTTGAGAACAGCCAAGTTGCGTGGATAGTTTTCCATATATTTACGTCTAAATGCGACGGGGTCCATACCGGATGTTTCCGCTAACTCATCGACGAAACATTCAAAGAAAACTGCGTTTTGATTGGCATTCACGCCTCGCCAAAATCCTGGCGGTATGTGCGTGTTGCGCATAGCATGGTCAACTAGTAAATTTGGAAACGTGTATCCAAATGCATGCTCACCCGCATCAGCTACGCCTTG
>Ga0164296_1003442_pt1 | contig 14933 bp, 7 predicted proteins | sample GEODES057metaG_FD_113533 | JGI IMG/M metagenome (GOLD analysis project Ga0164296, IMG submission 113533) | Dystrophic lake water microbial communities from Trout Bog Lake, Wisconsin, USA - GEODES057 metaG | ecosystem: Environmental > Aquatic > Freshwater > Lake | place: USA: Trout Bog Lake... | reverse complement strand
GGGGGGGGTAGATGTCGGCGGCGAGCTTAAATAGCTAGACCGTTTTACAGGCGTAAAAAAATTTACAATAGGTGGCGAATGCTGCTGTTGCCGGTGTGAATTTATTCGCGACTTCTAACTAAATCTGACCTTGCTGGTCGGCTGGAGCATTTCCAATCATATTGTCAGGCCGCTTCGTTCAGATTTGCCTAGCCATATGCTGCACTCGGTCATCGAGCAGCAAAAATGCTTCCATTAGGTCCGAGGTGCAAGTGGTGGGTGAATCTTATCCAAACAGCTGACCCGTCTGCTGTTGGGAATTGCGCAGCGAATTGAAGTGGCTGTTTTTGACTTTCCATCGCAGAGGTTTAGTCCCAGAAAGCTGATTTCAGTCAACGTCAAAACATTGGCAGATCAGCTTCACTTGAAACGCTTCAAGGCCAACCTATCCCAGTCAGAAGTGGTGTAAAAGCTGAGGGTTTAAACTCGGACAGTGCGAACGTGGGAACATGGCCATAGTTGCCCAACCGCAGGTCATTGGCGGGTTTTGGCGAACTTATTGCCGGTGAGAATGACGGTCCCAAAACAGTAGGTTCGCCTTCGAAGCCTTGTTGGACATTAAATTACATCAACAATTATCTTATCATCGGCTTCGCAAGGTCACGCTGGCGGATTCCAGGCCGGGTGCCGGGGCTTTCAAGGTGATGTCGCCGGGAATCATGGCCGCCTGCAGGATCGCCAGGCCACGGCCTTGAAACGCGCGGTGCGTCTCGTCCCGGCAATTTTCGCTGTTGCTCAAATCGCCGTTGCCAAGGCCGATGATTTTGGCCGGTCCGGTCATTTCAAACTTCACTTCCGGTTCCGCGTCCGGCACGCGCACGCCGTTTGCGTCAACAATCCGAAATTCAACGTGGCCGACATCTTTGCCGTTGGTGCGAAGTTCCGTCGCGTCGGACAACAGTTCAATCCGGCTCGGTGAACCGGCGGTTTTCAAGGCGTAATCGCAAACCACCTGTCCGTCCGCGCGGCCGACGGCTTTGAGCGTTCCCGGCTCGAAAGGAACCTGCCAGCTCAAAATGCCGTTGACGGCTTCGGAAAGTTTTTTTGTTCCGATGACTTTGTCGTTCAGCGTCAAAGTGACTTCGGGGCAATTGGCAAAACACAGCACCGTCGCGGTCGAGTTTGACGGCCAGTTCCAATTTTCCACACCGGCGAAACCGCGCTTCCCGCCGTCGCCGGTGGAAACGCAAAGATAGACCATCGGCTTCTCGCTCCAGAGGCTTTGCCGGAACCAGCCGAGCGGCTTTTTGAACCCGCACAGGTCGAACAGTCCCGCGCCGCTCGCGCGAACCGGCCAGGCGCGCGCCTCGCCGAGGTAGTCAATGCCCGTCCAGAGAAACTGCCCGGCAATGTAGTTGTTGGTTTACACCGCGCGCCACGCGCCGTATTGATGGCTGTTCTCGCTGCCGTAAATGATCCGTTTCGGAAATTGTTTGTGGTCGTCCGCATAGCGCGCTTCCTGATAATTGTAGCCGGCGGCATCGAGCAATTCCGGCAGGCCGACGACGTTGGACATTTTCACGGTGGCGAGCGCGGCGGTGACCGGCCGCGTGCGGTCCAAGGATTTTACGGCGGCGACCAGCGGCGCGGCGCATTTCAACATATCTTTGGCCGGCGGATTTTCGGGATGATACTCTTCTCCCAGCACCGGATCGGAAAAAGGATCGTTCGCATAATCAATCTCGTTGCCGATGCTCCACAGGATGATGCTGGGATGATTGCGGTCGCGGCGCACCATGTCCTGGATGTCCGTGACCGACCATTGCGCGAAAATTTCGCCATAGCCGAAACGACTGGCCACGCCCGCATTCCAGCCGACCACCCATTTGTTTTTCGACGGCGTGAATTCGTCAAACGCCTCGTCCATCACGAGAAAACCCATCCGGTCGCACAGGTTCAAAAGTTCCGGGTCGGGCGGATTATGGCTGGTGCGGATCGCGTTGACGCCGATTTCCTTCAGCAAACGCAAACGCCGCGCCAGCACCTGGTCGGGAACCGCCGCGCCCAGCGAGCCGGCGTCGTGATGCAGGCAGACGCCCTTGAGCTTCGTCGAAACGCCGTTGAGAAAAAATCCCTTGTCCGCGTCAAAAGTTGCGGTGCGGATTCCGAACGGCGTTTCGGTTTCATCAACGACCGTTTCGCCGGCTTTGACGCGGCTTATCACGGTGTAAAGCGCCGGCGCTGCGAGCGACCATAATTGCGGCTGCGAAACTTTCAGCTCCTGCGCCAGCGTCTGGACCGAATTGCCCGCCGCCGATTTTGCCGTGGTCAGGCTCGCCACAATTTTCCCGTCCGGCGCGACGATGTCCGTTTGCAGCGAGAATTTTCTTTGGTCGGCGTAATTATTTTCAATCGTCGTCTCGACGCGGACGCTGGCCGAAGCCTTTTTTATCTTGGGCGTCGTCACCGACGTGCCCCAGTGCGCGATGTGCAGCTTGTCGGTGATGGTCAGCCGGACGTTGCGATAGATGCCCGAGCCGGTGTAGAACCGCGAGTCGGCAAAGCGCGAATGGTCCACGCGCACGGCCACGACATTGTCCGCATCCCATTTCAGATACGGCGTCAGGTCATATTGAAAACCGATGTAGCCATACGGCCGCGCGCCGGCGAACTGGCCGTTGATCCACACCTCCGAGTTGTCATAAACCCCGTCGAATTCAATCGCGACCAGTTTGTTTTTCAGCGCGGCGTCGGGTTGGAAATGTTTGCGATACCAACCGAGGCCGCCGGGCGCGTAGCCGTTGCCGCTGCCATATTCCGCGCTGAACGGTCCTTCGATGCTCCAATCATGCGGCACATTCAAAGTCCGCCAACCGCTGTCATCAAACGCCGGCATCATCGCCGACGCGTAATCGCCCTTGCTGAACATCCAGTCGGCGTCGAAATCCTCGGTCACGCGTGCGTCCGCCGTCAGCGAAAACGCATACAGCATAAGTGCCGCGAAGGCGCGTCGCAAAAAAATAGCAAGGAGCGTGTGTTTGTTATTCATAGAAGAAATATTCAGGGTGACGGTTGCAATTCAATATTTATGCGCCATTAATTTTCTTCATGACACATGTTACCCGCCGGAGCGTAAGGTCCATTCGCAGCTATCGTTGAACAACTGGCGGCTGCGTTCAGCACGTGCCAATTTCTGATCTTATTACTTGCCTCTAGCTCGCACCAATCAGTGCAAGGCCGTTATACCAGAAGTTATTTTAATTTAAATGCACGATGCCATGGCGGATGGCACTGATGGCGGCTTCGGTGCGATCATGCACGTTAAGCTTGGTGAATAAAGTTTTCAGGCGAGCCTTCACGGCGTCCTCGGAGATGGAGAGGGACTGAGACATTTCCTTATTGCCGAGCCCTTTGACCAGCAGGGTTAGCACTTCCATTTCTCTTTCTGATATGTCAGCGCGCATCAGTCGGCTGATTAGTCGGCTGGCAAACTTTGGTGGTAGGACTTGTTGTCCGTTAAAGACGGCGCGGATGGTGTTGGCTAGTTCGACGTGGGGAGTATCCTTGAGCAGATAAGATTTAGCCCCGCTTTGAATCGCGCGATAGATATCCTCATCCGTGTCAAAGGTGGTGAGCACAATCACGCGGACGTCCGGAAACTCCTTGTGAATGGCCATGGTGGTTTCAACCCCGCCGATGCCAGGCAGGCGTAAATCCATCAACACCACGTCGGGTTTTAATTCGCGGTAAATTTTAATCGCCTCAAAACCGTCGCCCGCTTCGGCGATGACCTCCAAGTCGGGCTCTCGGCCGATGAGCGTGGCCATGCCCGTGCGGAATGCCGGATGATCGTCCACCAGTAGAAGGCGGATATTTTTTTGTTTGCTCACTTTGATCAATTTTTTCATGTCAAGTTAGCACTCATGTGGCTTAAGTCATTTACTCATCCGGGTAATTTTTTAATCCCCCATTAGTGGCAGGCTTAAACTAACGGTCGTGCCTTGATTGGCTGTCGAGCGGATTTCCAATTTTCCATTCAACTCCTTCGCCCGTGCGTGCATGGCGACCAAGCCGAAGCCCCCGCTGCTCGGCGGCGGATTGGCCGAATCGAAGCCGCGCCCGTCATCTATCACCGTTAGGAAAAAATGCTTAGGGTCAAACTCCAGTCGGACGTTGATTTTTTTTGCGCGGGCGTGATTCACCGCGTTGGTAATCGCTTCCTGGCCCAGGCGCAAAACATTGTTTTCAACGACTGCTGGGAGGCGGCGGTTCCGGCCCACGACATCAAACCGGGTTTCGGCAACGACCCCTTTTGATAGTTGTGTCAGAATATTTTTCAAGGCCGTGGCCAGATCGCCTGTCTCCAACACTTGCGGGCGCATGTTCCAAATAGAATTGCGCGCTTCCTCCAAGCTGCCGCGAACCAATTGCTGCGCCATGTCGAGGTGCTGGTGCGTGGCATCGGCGGCGTCCGACAGATTGACTTTTGCCAGTTGCAACTGCACCGAGGTGGCGGTTAAACCTTGTGCCAGCGTATCGTGAATCTCCCGCGCCAGACGATTCCGCTCGTTAAGAATGGCGGCAAATTCCGCCTCGGCTGTGGCGCGGCGGTGGGTTTGTTCATTGAGCCGGCGCCGCGCATAAAACATCAACACCCCGCTGAATATGAGCAAGCCAGTTACAATAATTCCAAGCAGCATCCCGATATGTTTAGGGGTCCACCACGGTGGAAATTTGAGGATGGTAAGGTCGGCGGGCGACCGGAGTAGAATTTGAAATGATTGCGGGTGCCAGAATCCAATTTCCGGCTGCAAACTATCATAAGAAACCGAACAAATGCCGACGACACGAACCTGACTGTCAACCGGCCAATCAGATTGCGTGTTGGGATTGGTGGGATGCTTCAGGATTGCTTTGAAAACCGTTCGATTCTTTTCCAAAGTCAAAATTAAACCGTCGATGGCTGGCTGAATGTCGGTCAGTTTCGCGGTTATGCTAATGAGGTCATCTTGACAATCAAACACATTGGAAATGCTGGTAAGATTTATTGGATCAGGCGGGGGACGTTGGCCGACTTTGCGATAGATGGCGTCTTCCAAAACCGGATTGGAATAAATCCGCCCAGGAAAACCAAGGGCTTCAATTTCGTCACCGGGGTGCAGTTCGGTCGCTTGGCGGATTTGGATGCGCAGTCCCGTGGAATTATCGCGAATCCAAACCGTGTCGGCCTCCTCCTGATTGCTGGATGAGCCGGTGACTGTTCCGCGCACATGCACCCGATGTCCGTAAGCAACGTCGGGCGAGTATTGCAAGAGGCTGGCCGAAGATCGGAACGGAGCTGCAAATGGATTAGTGGGTGAATCTTTAATTACAGTTACAGATTCACCGCGCGGGATGGCCAAGATGGGGCTTAAAGCCTGCCGTTTCTGGTTAAATTGATAGAGGCTTACGGCTTGAATATTCACCTCGGCATCCTCATTGATTTGCGGATTTTGCGACCCTGGAATTCTCACCAAAACTGTGCCGCCATCCACATCCAGCACTAGGCGCCAATTATTATTTTCAGCATCGGATACTGCGGGGCGGCATTGTCGCACCACACCAGAAATCTGCACATATTGCGCGTCCAAAGCGCCGGAAACCAATTGTTGATAGGTGGCCGGTTGCGCGTCAATAGTTTCACTCCAGCCGACTTTTTTCGCTTTGGTGACGATGACGCAGGGCGCGAACTGGCCTTTGCTGGTGACACCTTCAACCGCCAAAACATCCCGCCGATGGAAGGGTGCAAATAGATTGGTCTCCGAAAACAAATAGATGCCGGTGCCTTGATCTTGAAGAATCACCGCGTGTTCCCGTGGTTTAGATTCATCAACCACCACGCCTTGCACCTCCACCGGTAGGCCTTGCGCCGCCTGCGCCGCACTCAAGTGGAGGATTTCTGCTACATTCGTTAATACCATGGCCGGCGGCGGCGCTAAATCGGCCGACACTACGTTGCAAGCGCCAACGAGAAAAATGCTTAAAGTTGCAGCGTAAAAAGGGTTCACAAAATATGAATGGGTCCGTGAACATTCAATCAAACCAGCGGTTTTTGCAAGCCTTCAAAAATTACCCGTTCGGGTAATTTGTTTTCGCCTGATAGGAAAGTGGACGAAAAGTCGCAGCTTATGTTACGTTCTGAATAAGCCCAAATAAAATTTAAAAAATCGTTCGCCAATACCAAGCGAATAATTTGATTAAACAACGTCGTAGCAGCCAGAAAAATGAAGACATCTAAATCGCAAATATCCAACCGGATGAATAATCAAGGCTTCACCTTGATTGAGCTATTGGTTGTCATCGCCATCATCGCAATTCTCGCGGCGATGCTGTTGCCCGCGCTCGCGGCATCCAAACGGAAGGCAATGAGTATTAATTGTGTCAACAACCTCAAGCAGGTCGGCCTCGCCTTTCGCATGTGGAGTCAAGACTATGGCGACAAGTATCCGATGGCGGTTACGGTCGCGGCTGGCGGTGCGAGTGAAAACGTGCAACATGGAGCGACGGCGGCAACTGGTGGTTTGAACCCTAATCAGGTGTTTTCGGTTATGTCTAGCCAATTATCCACGCCGAATGTGCTTCATTGTCCTATCGACACCTATCATGTTACGCCGTCTACCGCGTTTGGTGGTGGTATTGCTTGCAGCTATTTTGTGAACGGTGACGCCAATGAGTCGGATCCGCAGTTGATTGTAATGGGCGACGAAAACATTGGTGCTGCGACCACTGCCAACAGCTCGGCTCCATACGCCTTCGTTGCAACCGCCCTCGCACCCGGTGTGGCTAGTGCCACAGTGGCAAAGGCGTTCGACGCCACCACCTTCACCGCAACGGCATCTTGGGCGTGGTCGCAGGATGAAACCCATCAGAAATCTGGCAACCTTCTGGTGGCAGACGGCCATGCTGAATCCGATAATGTTGTCAAGTTACGAGAAGCGATGAATAGCAGCACTAATAGTATTTTCCCGCAAGGTTGGAACTTCCCGCAATAATTTGTCACATGTTTCAACTGCCATCTTGAGAAACCCCAACATAAAATGAAAAATTTAATCACCATCACTAAGCGCGGATTCACCTTGATCGAACTTCTCGTCGTTATCGCGATTATAGCGATTTTGGCCGCGATGCTATTGCCGGCGCTGGCAGCATCGAAGCAAAAGGCCAAGCGCACCTATTGTTTGAATAATAATCATCAGCTAGGATTGGCTTTAGCGATGTATTGTAGCGATAGCAAAGACTCGCTGCCGCTTCCGAATTATGATGGCGGAAACTCTGGGACGAATGCTACGCCCGGTTGGCTTTATGGTCAAAGTCTCCCAACCACCTCCTATTCGTTGGCGGTGTATAATCTTAATCCGACCGGTTTTGAGAAGGCCAGACTGGCCAGCTTAAAGTCTGGTTCGTTTTGGCAGTATATTAACAATGATGCCGTTTATCGGTGTCCATTGGATTTGCCTGGGAGTGCGACCACATCTTGGGCTACTCGGGGTAATCAAATAGGTAGTTATGTGATGAGTCCTCAAGGGATGGTGGGTGGAGGTATGTGCAAACAATCCCAAATATGGAGCCCGGAATGCTATATGATGTGGGAGCCAGATCAAAATGGCACGGGTGGGAATTGGAATGATGGTAGTAATTATCCTTTTTACGAAGGTCTTGGCACCTTGCATGTGTCGGGAGCCATCATATTGCAAGCGGGCGGATCTGCCACGTATATTAAATATCAAGATTATTATGCGCAAAGTAATACGCCGACCGCTGGCACCAAAGGTAAGGGTTTAATGTGGTGGAGGCCAACGACCCTTGACGGGCGTTAATTTTTTACCCGAAAGAGTAGGCCATATTCACCCAGAAGAACGTTATGCTCTAAAAGAATCCCATGGTAATTTAAAGCAAGCCCTAGCCATCTACTAAAAACATAAAAGCTATGCCGTCAGTCAGTCTAAGTCGTCAGATAGTGATCAAACCTAAAATCAAAAAACCAGTTATGCACAACCAACCCTGCAGCCGAAATTATATGTCAACCCTCACCCCTATATCATCCTTGTTCGCGAGACGCCTGGGTGGCATCGCCCTGTTGATTGCCGCGCTATTCGCGCTGGTGGGCAGCGGCCAAGCCCAGACCACTGGCTTCGTTGGTGTTTTTGATTTCGGGGCGTCGGCTCCCACGCCGGGCAGTGACGATCAATACTCATTGAGTGGCACGACTCAGGATACTGGCAATTACATTGATAACCAGCGTCCTGGCCAGAGCTTTACGACCGGGTCAAATCCGCAGGGTTATCTCCTTAATCAAATCTATCTTAAAGAGCGGGCCGGGTCGCAGGGCGGTGGCCAGCCACAGTTGACGACTTATAATTTGCGGGTTTATTCAATGACCAATGCCAATGCGGGCAATGCGACTTTGCTCACACAATATGTCACCACCAACCAGACGACCTTCACGGCGGGTGACTGGATTAATTTTGTTGGTCAGACCAATATTCTTGCACCCAACACCGCTTATGCCTTCTCGGTAAATCGAAATGGTGGTGGTGGCTGGTGGACGCCGGCGGCTGACAGTTCTCAACCGTATGCGAACGGTAAGGCGGGCAATTATCCCACCGACGCTTTTGCAACGCCGGGATACTCCTCTGCTGATTTGGCATTTGATGCAGGTATGACTGCTATCCCTGACCCGTATGCGTTGTCCACGACCATTTCTCCGGCCAATCCGGTTTACATTGGTCAAACCGCTACTTTCAGTTCGGCCAATTTCTTCGGTGCGACAACCTTTACCTTCGCGTGGCAATCGGACGGCGCGTCGGGCGGTGCGACTTGGACTAACTTTCCTAGCTCTACTACTAACACCTATGCGTTGAACACGACAGGTATGACGGCGGGCACTTATCAAATCCGCTTGGTAGTTACTGATGGTGCTGGCTCATATACCAACACGCCGGCCACCATGATTCTCCAGACACCAGTTGTCCCGGGCGGCACGGTAGCGATTTCGCCGTCGGCCACGGTTGCGGTTGGTTACGACGTGACTATGACCGCCAGCTTGACGGGCACACCAACAATTTCGGCCTATCAGTGGCAATTCTCGGACAACGCCACCTTTACGAATAATATTTCCGGCGCTACCAACCTTACTTACACAATTAACAACGTAGTCGCCACCAACGCTGGTTACTACCGCTTGACGGCCACCAACTTTGTGGGCGCTGGCGCTACGGCTTTCGCGCAATTCACCGTCACCAATTTGGTCTCGGCTCAGGTGATTGATACGGGTGCCAACAATCCGGCGACGAACACAACTGACCTCGTGCAGGTGAGCACCACCGGTAACACGCAAAGTCCCGGCGGATTGAATTATTACTGGCAGGACAATACACCAGCGCCGGGCGAGTCCTTCACCACTGGAACCAATGGCAACGGCTATTTTCTCACGGCGCTTTATTATAAAATTCAGGGCGCTGCTTCCGGCGGCACTTATACTCTGCGGATTTATTCACTGGATACTGCCAACAGCAACAACGCCACGCTGCTGACAACTTACACGACCACCTACACCGGGGCGTCCACGGTGAGCGGGGACTGGATGAAATGGATTGGTTTGACCAATGTTTTCGCACCGAACACCACTTATGCCTATAGTGTGCAGGGAGCGCGCATGGAAATCTACAATGCCAGCGGCAATCCTTATACCGGTGGTAAAGCGGCCTTGATCGCGTTGGCTGGTGGAACGGGATCGGTGAACTACGGGACATCTTCCGACTTTGATGGCACGTTTGTCATGAAGCTTTCCGCAATTTCCGGAGCTCCGGCGGTGGCGCTGCAAACAACCGTCATTCCGTCGAGTGCGGTGGCGGGCAGCGTGGTAACTGCGAGTGCTACCTTCACCGGTAACAGCCCGCTGGCTTTCCAATGGCAGATTTCTGATTTGGCCACCTTCACCAACAATATTACCGGTGCTACCAATAGTTCTTTGACTTACTATGATGTGGCGACCACGAACGCGGGTTACTACCGCTTGATTTGCACCAATGGATCGGGTTCCGCCATCAGCAGCTTTGCACAGTTGTCTGTGAGTGCGCTGACGGATGTGGAAATTCTTAATGTCGGTGGCGCACCGGCGGCCTCTGGCCTCGATATCTCGCAATTGAGCACAACTGGCAATCAGGGCTCGCCGGCTGGGTTGAACTATTATGACAACAATGGCAACCCGCCCGGTCAGACCTTTACCACCGGATCAAATCCATACGGATACACGCTCAACAGCCTATACATTGGCATGGGTAGTATTAACGGATCACATGGCTCCGGCGTCGTCTATACGCTGCGGATATATTCCGTCTTCGGTGGTAACGCCACGCTGATTAGCACCTATGTTAACAATAATACCGCCCCGGCAATTGGCACCGGAACTTGGACGAAATGGATTGGGCTGACCAATCTTCTTTCGCCACTCACCACCTATGCTTATACCATCAGTGCTAACGGTGGCTACCTACAAGTTGGCAATGCCAACGGTAATCCGTATGCCGGCGGTCAGGTGTGCCTGATTCCGGCGGCGGGTGGAACGGTAAATTATGGCAGTGATGCCAATGAAGATGGAAATTTCTTGGCTCACCTCGGTAACGGACCGGTTGTGCCGGACTTTGGGCCGACCCTTACGGCAAACACCATCATCTCGACCAGCGGGCTTTTTGTGGGTGGCACGGCGACGTTGGCTGCAGGATTCAGTGGCATACCGTTGCCGACCTATCAATGGATGTTCACCAACGCCGGTGTGACGGTTGCCATTGCCGGAGCTACCAACTCTACCTATACACTCAGCAGTGCGCAGCTCACAAACACGGGCGGCTATTATTTGGTAGCTTCCAATTATCCGAGCGGCAGCCCGTCAACTTTGGCCAACTCGGCCGTGCAACTTCTGGTGGCCTTACCGCCGCAGACGAATACGACTCTGGCCACTATCGCGGACGGGCCCTTATACACCGCCTCTGCGCCCACGCTGGGAAGCAATGATGTGGCGCAAGTCACGGGTGGTATGGGAAATGGCTGGACGGTTCCCACGATTGTATCTAATCTGAATTACTATGTGGACAATCGTCCCGGCCAGGTCTTCACCACGGGTAGCACACCGCCGACCGGCGCGGGCTATCCACTGACCAGTATTTCGTTTGTGCAGGAATTGAGCAGCATCGGTGGCGGTTTAAGCGGGACTCCGGAGTCTTACACGCTGAATATTTATCAGATGGTTGGCAGTAATGCCGTTCTCCTAACGACGTATCAAACCGTCAATACCTTGACCAGAACTTTGTCTGGTTCTACGGATGGTGCTTGGATAGTGGTGGCTGGCCTGACGAATATATTAAGCCCCAACACCACCTACGCATTCTCCATTAAAAATAATGGCACAGGATACTGGAAGTTGGGGAACGATGGAGATGCCTCCGAAGTGGACTACTATGCCAACGGACAGTCTAGCGTTTTTCCGAGCAGCGGTATCGGAGCTGTCAGCTATAGCACGGATCCGACCATAGATGCCGCGTTCGTAGTCGGTGTTACCCCGCTCTTTGCGCCAAGCGTGCTCGTGGATACGACGATTACTCCTGCTGGTGCTTTGGTTCAGCAATCGGTGTCCATGTCTGCGACCTTTAATGGTGCTCTACCGATTAAATATCAGTGGCAATTCAACGACGGTAGTGGGTGGGTCAATATTACGGGAGCTACCAACACCACCTACACCATCGCTTCAGTGACCACTAACAACGCCGGCCAATATCAGTTGTTTGCAACTAATTCGATTGGCAGCGCGACCAGCACGGCGACAACCCTTACCGTGCTTAACCCGACGACCTTCGTGGCCAATTACTCCTATCAGATTAGCTACAGCGGTGCCGGAGCGCTTCCGGGCGGAACCGGAACTTATTGGAACTTGATGAATACCCTGGGTGGTAGCACGACCAGTCTGGCCGATGATGGATCAACGGGATTGGGTGTTTCATTCAACGCTCAGCATATTGCAGACTTCACTTCTGGAGCCACCACGATTGGGTTGTTCCAGCACTATTTGCTGAGTCAGACCGCCACCAATCTGACCTTTAGCTTTAGCAATCTTCCGGCTGGCGGCTACAATGTGGCACTCTACTCGGATAATGGCGGCTATCACGGCTCGCATACAACCTTTGTCATTGGCGGTGTAACGAACACGGCTAATTCGACTACTGATTCTTCATTCATCTTAAATAACAACTATGTCACCTTCACCAACATTGTGGTGACGAATGGCGTTCTCCGTGGCACCTATGCTCGGGTGACTGGAGACGGAGCGCTCAATGGTGCGCAAATCCAGATGGCCTATTCCTTGGCGAACCCGGTAATCAATATCTTCGGCCAGCCCACCGACGTGTTGGTTCCGATTAGTAATCCGGCGAGTGTCAGTGTGGCAGCCTATGGTCCGGGATCTCTGTCCTACCAATGGTGGAGCACCAACCTCTTGGCTCTTACCGGTGCGCCGATCAGCGGTGCGACCAACAGCGCCTATTCGCCTAGCACGACTGCGGTGGCCACTAATAGTTATTATGTGGTTATCACCAATTCGACGGGCTTGAGTGCCGTCAGCACGGTCGGCACAATCAGCGTCTATCTGCCGGACACATTGTCGTGGCGCGGCATAGATGGCACGGATATTACGGCTTGGGATTTGACTTCGCTAAACTGGTCAAACACGGTCGCGCAGGCGGACGGAGTTGCGTTCCTGACGAATGATTACACGTTGTTTGATGACACCGCTGCCAGCTTTGTGGTCATCAATGCCATAGCTTTGGCACCGGTCAAAGTGACCGTCAATGCTACCACCGATTACTCCTTTAACGGATCTGGTAGCTTGGTTGGTTCGATGCCGCTGACGAAAACGGGCAGTGGCACCTTGACCATCAATAACAAGCACAGCTATACGGGCGGAACGACCGTGAATGGCGGCGCGCTGGCGCTGGCGGCCGGTGGCGGTAGCGGATCTATTCAAGGTGTCTTGAACATTAATCCGGCAGGGTTGGTTAATCTGTCGGTTTGGGACGCTCTGGGTTATAGCTCGGGTGCGTGCGTTTCGACGGTTAACATCTATGGCGGCACGATGACCAACAGTGGTGGTAACGAAGGTTATCGCACTACGTTTAATCTAACCGGTGGCACGATGAGTTCTGGTGCTGGTTTATACTACAATATCGACCCGACCACTGGTGCCACTATCAACAGTTTGGCTACCAATGTGGTTGCTACCATCAGCGGCAACATTGCCTTGCGTGGAAATGGTTTGATTATTTCCACCGCCGCTGGATCGGTGCCTAGCGGAATTGACCTGAACATTTCGGGCGTGATTGATAACGGCGGAAGCGGACTCACCAAGAACGGTAATGGCACGCTCTCGCTCTCCGGTTTGAATAACTATAATAACGACCTCACCATCAATGCCGGAACGGTTCGGATTGACGGAGCCGGTCTGTTGGCGGGCGGTGGCAACTTCTCCGGAGTTATCACTAATAAGGGCACGCTTGTGTATGGAAGTTCGGCGGTTCAGACGTTGTCCGGTGTTATCTCCGGAACCGGCGCACTCACAGTGAGCGGCAATGGCACACTGCGTTTGAATGGCGTCAACACCTATACAAACCAGACGACGGTCAATGCCGGCACTCTCGCGGGCACGGGCACTATCGCTGGTAAGGTCACGGTCAACTCCGGTGCCACGCTCGCACCGGGCGTCAGCGGCAGCGGCACGCTGACCATCAACAACAACCTTGTGTTGAACTCTGGCTCAACGAACTTGTTCACGGTGAATGGCAGCACTCCGGCGAACACCGCCATCGTGGCGGGTGGCAGTGTGACATACGGCGGCGTGCTGAATATCGCGTCGGCTGGCACATTCACTGCCGGTCAGACATTCACTCTGGTAAGCGGTGCTGGGGCGACCAGCGCCAGCAACTTCGGCAGCATCTCCGGCAGCCCTGGCTCTGGAAAAGCGTTCACCTTCACCAATGGTGTGTTGAGTGTTATTGCCACCGGACCGAGCGGCCCGGCCAGCATCACGAACAGTGTGAGTGGCAGCGTCTTGAGCCTCTCTTGGCCCGCGGGTCAGGGCTGGCGTTTGCAGATTCAGACCAACAGCCTGACGAGTGGACTTGGCACCAACTGGGTGTATTTGACGGACGGCAGCGTCAGCAGCACGAACATCACGGCCAATCCGAGCTTGCCGTCATCGTTCTATCGCTTGGTTTATCCGTAAGCAGAATTGAACGAGTTGTGGGGCTCGTTTGAGGTGAAGCGGGGCGCCGGCTAATTGGGTGCCGGCACCCCGCAATTTTTTAAATAAGAGCAGGAGTTTTATATGAGCAAATCGAACAAGCAGAATCTTGCGGTAGGTATAAGCGGCACGCGACTGCTGGGCAGATTTATTTGCCTGCTCGCACTGCTGTTTGTGATCGCCAAGGTTGTCGGCCAGCCAGCCAGCGGCGCGGTGCTGACGCCGGAGTTTGCGCCGGGCGAAGTGTGGCGTGACACGGACGGCAAGGCCATCAACGCCCACGGCGGCGGTGTGCTATATCACGAAGGCGTTTACTACTGGTATGGTGAGTTCAAGACGGGCAAGACGTATCTGCCGGACTGTAACAAGTCTTGGGGCGGCACGCGCGTAGATACAGTTGGCGTCTCCTGTTATGCCTCCACCAACCTTACGGATTGGAAAAATCAGGGCATCGTGCTGGCAGCGGTGACCAATGACCCCCAAAGCGAATTAGATTCCAGCAAAGTGCTGGAACGTCCCAAGGTGATTTATAATCGTGCCACCAAAAAATTCGTCATGTGGGTGCACATTGACACTACCAGCTACTCTGCCGCGCGTTCCGGCGTGGCCGTGAGCGACAACCCGACTG
>Ga0164296_1003441_pt1 | contig 14935 bp, 14 predicted proteins | sample GEODES057metaG_FD_113533 | JGI IMG/M metagenome (GOLD analysis project Ga0164296, IMG submission 113533) | Dystrophic lake water microbial communities from Trout Bog Lake, Wisconsin, USA - GEODES057 metaG | ecosystem: Environmental > Aquatic > Freshwater > Lake | place: USA: Trout Bog Lake... | reverse complement strand
GATCAAGATTTTGCGCTTATTCAATGTAGAAATCTCCCTTTCACACAGCGCTGATCCTCAGTTAACGGACGCGGCTAATTCTGAAATTACCAACCCAATTAAGCAGGTGAAAAAGCCAAAAAAGCAACGTCCTGAATTAATCCCATCCAAGACATCAAGGACCACCCTTGAGATGGCCAAAAAGGAAAGTTGTGTAGTCATGGCAAAACGCACCGCCTTTGGGAAGCTCCATATTTGGATGAATGGAGAGCTATAGATTGCGCATGAAAAAACGTAAATAAATAAATGCAAAGGGCGCTCCCACCAAGAATACCGGAAGACAATACGCAAGAACAACGCCATATAATTCGAACATAGGCACGCATACCGTCGCAATAATTATTGTTAATACGGCCTGAATAAGGGAGGAAAAAAATAATGGGTCGCTTAATCTTGCTCTTAAAAATAATGCAGCGACGGAAATTTGCGAAACTAAGAAAGAGGTAATCAATACCAACACAATACTCCCAAGGGGTGGAAATTTCGTGCTGTAGTCAAACCAATAAGAACCGAAAATTATCAAGGCCCCGATCAATGACGTGCACAGTAAAAATATACATCCTGTTTGTATCATTAAAATAAAAATTCTACTTTTAATGAGTTTACTATTAATACTATTTATAAATAGCTCTGCAGTAGCAAATGTACTTACAGAAACAAAAGAATTGGATACCCCAATCAATGCTATGGAAATCGAGTTCAATACCCCATACATTCCAGCCGATATCGGCCCGTGAAATTTCATTTCAACTAATGGTAATGATTGGTAAATAATATATCCAGAAATCCAGCTAAACGCTATTTTTCTGGCATATATATCCTTCAAATTTAAAGAATTAGTTTTGTATATTTTGAATCCCAAAACCTTTGCAGGAGAAAATCCCCGCCGCCTTCTGAATCCAAAATAAATTAAAGATGTAAGTCCAATAGTTGAATAATAAAAACCGGGGGCGAGGGCGGGGTATATAACAAGAGTCAGAATTGAAACGGCTCCAGCAAAAATAGCTGCCAACGACCTACCAATTAAAACACTCTTAATGTCACCACTAGCCTCAACAAAAGCTTCATGAACCTGCGCAACTAATTTAAATAAGAAACCCGATAGCACTGAAATAACAGGAATCACTAACTCCCCCTGAGAATAATATCCAGGGTTAATGAGAAAATACCAAAAGATTACAATTGAAAAAAAAGCGTACAAAACGCTATACTTAAAGACATGTTCCATTGCCAAATAATAAGTGCCGAGCTTTTTTTTTATGGATTCAAAGCGATCAACTCCAGCACTTAATAATGAAATTTTTTGCACTAATGTATAACAAAAGCCCATTTCAAAAATGGTACTAGCGCCACAAATAGCCATAATTGAAAAGTACAGGCCCTTCTTTTCCCCACTTAGATAATATAGGGCAAATAACAACATTACTCCATTAACAACTAGTAACGTAATTTTTTGAAATAACCCCAGCGTCTTGACTGAATTTATTCTATTTAAAAAGTTGCCAAAATTCATTTAGTAGTGTTTTGGTAAATTGTAATTCGAACGATCATCCTATTTTTCATCGTACAACCCCGCCATCTTATTTAGGGTTTTTTGTTGGCCAACCACACCACAAATATTTGAATTTAATGCCCTAATGCTAATTTTAATTAGGTTTTTCTTATCTTCTATAGACTCCATCAACCAAGAGCCAAATCCACCATCTTTTAAATGATCTTCTAATGTAACTATTAAATCATAGCTTTCGATTTGCTCTTCCTGTATTTTCTTGCATCCTTGGCCCCACATTGGAAGTGAGTTTATGCTGAAAGCAGAAGTTTCAGGAGTCATTTCACTGAGCATGATAGCTGCCTCTAATGCGGCTCCCGTTGTTAAAAAAGTCCCCGCCCCCCCTTGACCCCTTTTTATTTTTTGCCACATACCAGGTTTAATTTCTGGCACATCTAAGTGGTAGGATTTCTCACCTGCTTTACCCAAACGCAAATATGAAGGTTGGGGATTGTTAAAAAGGTACCTCATACAGCCCCTGACTTCCATTGGATCCCCAGGAGCGCAAATTAACATATTGGGGAAAAGTCTCATCAAACCATAGTCTTGAACTGCATGGTGTGAGTATCCCAAGTTACCATAAGCCAGGCCACCACCTACGGCAACCACCGTAACGGGGAAATTGTGGTATGCGACATCATTTCTAATTTGCTCTGCACACCTAAAGGTTGGAAAGTTAGCGATTGAATAAGCGAACACATGATAGCCTTCAGAGGCCATACCAGCAGCCAAACCCATCATATTCTGTTCGGCAACGCCAGCATTAATAAATCGATCTGGAAATTTATCTGCAAATGGCTCAACAACTGAATACCCTAGATCGCCAACTACCAGGGCAATTTTGTCATTTATCTCAGCTTCAGCCACCAAGGCATCTATGAACGCATTACGCATAGGTTGCCTCGATTTCATTTATCGAATCTACAAGCTGTTGGTCATTTGGGCTTTTATAATGCCACTCCACTTTATTCTCCATAAAGCTTACCCCTTTACCTTTTATCGTATGAGCAATCAACACCGATGGCTTTCCAGGCATCCAAGGCGCTGAGCCCAATAAAGTTTCGATTTGATCTAAATCGTGACCGTCCACCTCTTTAACTGACCACCCAAAGGCTTCTAATTTTTCTACCAAGGGCTCTAGAGCCAATGTATTAGCAATAGAAGTTAGACTTTGTAACTTGTTGTAATCGATAATTGCCACCAAGCTATCTAGCTGATGATGGGCTGCAAACATAAAAGCCTCCCAATTACTGCCCTCGTCTAATTCGCCATCACTTAGCAAAGCAAAAGTACGCCATGGCTTACTGCACTTTTTAGCGACCAATGCTTTTCCAACTGCAAATGGCAGGCCATGTCCAAGAGATCCAGTTGAAAATTCAACACCGCTGATTTTATGGTTGATATGGGTCATGAGGATTGATCCATCTTTCCCGTAATTCTCTAACTCAGAAATAGGAAAGAAATCCCTAAGAGCAAGCGCAGCATATACGGCAGCAGCGCTATGACCCTTGCTCAATATAAAACGATCTCTACTCTCCCACTTTGGCTCATGAGGCCTTATATTTAATACTGAGCCATAGAGTACCGCAAGTATATCGACCACTGAGAAACAGGAGCCGACATGAGAGGCCTTTGCACGATGAACCATTCCCAAAACTTGTAGGCGAATATTTTTGGCTAAATTAGCAATATCTATCTTCATTTTTATCCTTTGAATACCATGCAATCGTTTCTTTAATAGCCCGCTCCATATCTGATTTTGGCAACCAGTTAGTCGCCTGATTCAATCTTGAAATGTCCGCCTGAAGATGCATAACCTGATCGGGGCGATATTGCACCTCACCAAATCCGAGTGGCAATTTAGGATCGATCAAGTCTCTAATTTTTTCAATTATATTTTTAAGCTTAAAGGCTTGTCCGGAGCCTAAATTAAATACGCCTTCTGCATTTTTTGAATCCAGTACAGCCTTTATGGCGCCCGCAACATCTTCTACATAAATATAATCCCAGAGTTGTTCTGCGGCAGTTAGACTGGGTCTTTCTCTTGCAAGCAGACTTTTTGTTAAATACGGAATCAGCCATTCTGGGTTATCTGTTGGCCCAAAAGAAGAAAATAGCCTTAGCCATGCATGGCGGATTCCATACTCAGCACACAACCTTTCACTCAGAAGTTGTGCAGCTAATTTTGAAGCACCATACAAGGTAGTCGGCTTGGTCGGGCAAAGTTCATCAATTTTATTTTGACAAGGTCCATATTCAGCCTGAGAGCCAAGGCCAATCCAATTTCGAACGCGAAGCTTATTAGCCAATTCAACCAATTCCATTGTGTAGCCCACATTTCGCCATTGCGAAGGATCATTGCGCTCAGCTCCTAAAACCCCATTCCATGCCAAATGAACAAAAGCATGTGGGATAAAATCAGCAAGCTCAGACTCTATTAGATTAAGGTGATCCAATTCACCCGGAATTACTTTGACATTAGGCAATAAATCTTGAATACGCCAAGCATCTTTTGGATTACGCAATAAAACACAAACTTTATACGCGCCAGAAGAAAGTAAATTTCTCAAAAAAAATGAACCAACAAAACCTGATGCACCAGTTAGAAATACTCTCATCCGTTAATTTTTCTCATCTGGAAAAAAATTAGTCAATGAAATAATTTTTTCCGCTGCGAAGCCTTTTTGAATTAGCTGCTCTTTAATCTCAGAAAAGTATCCAAAAGAAAATACTAAACAATGGGAATTAGCAAACGAAGTCCACTCATCTGGCCCAACCACTGGAATTCGAGTCTTTGGAGTAACAAATTTTCCGCTCTGGTAATTCGAATCAAATAGAGCTCTAAAACGGCTTGGATTTTCCATTGCAGCCAAGGTCATCACGCCCCTACCTCCCGCTCCAAACCCAACAATACTTTCATTGTCTGGTATTGAATTAGTCCATTGATCAAGACGATCAATCATCTTAATAATTCTCTTATTCAAATTGTCTAGTTGAAAATTATGAAACCTTCCATCATTATGATGTTCAATCTCTTTGGGTATTTTTTTGGCAACCAAAATTAATGAATTACCCCTGACCTCTTCAAAAGGAATAGGGTCAATTGCCAGAACCTTGAATCCTTGCCGCTCTACAAATCTTCTGGCATCTGCTGGCGTCATATAAATTGTATGCTCATGCTCGAATAAACAATATTCAGTACGCTCAATTATTTTCTCTAAGTTATGAACTTCAAACGCAATGATTCCATCATCATTTAACATTCGATACGTTGTCTGAAGATATTCCACAGGATTTCGAACATGGTCTAAGGTATAAGAAGAGAGGCAAATATCAAATATTTCATCTATTTTTTCTTCGGTATACCTTCCAAATAAATCCACCTGGGTGGGAACCCCGGAATCAATTGCAATCCCAGCGAGATATTCACTTGGTTCAACACCTAAGACCCGAGATACACCTAAATTCAGAAATTGCTGCAATTGAACGCCATCTCCAGAACCGACCTCAATTACCGATTCTGGCTCACGCTTATTAACCTCCTTAAAACAGTCAATGAGAATCTGGGCATACTTATGCATAAAGTTTTTTGCAAAAGTTGAATGCCCGGTACTGTATTGATAGTCTTGGTAATACCCTTCATGATCAAAATCTGCTGGATTTTGCACTAGACCACAATTTTGGCATTCAAAAATATTAATATCATTTAAATACTCCGGACGATCTAGCTTTTCCTTGGAAATAAAGTCGTCTGTCAATGGCATCTTTTTTAAAGATACAACTGAATTGGACAATGATTGGTCACAATACCTACATCTAAATTTTGCCTGCATCATAAATTCTGACTTTTTTAAAATTTTATTCATACTAAAAATATTTATTTGATTGATATTCGTTAATTTGCGCCAGGCTGACTTCTCGCATATTTTCTTTTTTCTGGAGGGCTTTTTGCCATTCAACTATTTTCTGCGTGGCCAACTCTATGCCCCATTTCGGAGTCCAACCTAGTTGCGTATACGCTTTGGAGCAATCCAGTTTTAAAAGATTAGCTTCGTGAGGCTGCTCTGAGCCTTCTTTTTCCCACTTGGCTGAGTCACCCCAGCAAGAAATAACAAGCTCAACAACCTCTCGCACAGTACGATTATCTTCATCGCGAGGACCAAAGTTCCAACCAGAAGCATAGCCAGAGCCATGCTCATAAAGAGCTTGGGTTAATATTAAATAACCAGAAAGAGGTTCTAAAACATGCTGCCAAGGGCGTGTTGCCAAAGGGTTGCGAATCATTAACGGCTTATTAGCTTCAAAGGCTTTAATCGCATCGGGAATTAAACGATCTTCAGACCAATCTCCACCTCCAATTACATTGCCCGCTCTAGCGGATGCAACCTTGTTGATTGAGTTTTTATGGGAGAAATAAGACTGGCGGTACGCTGAAGTCACTAACTCTGCGCAGCCCTTGCTATTGCTATAGGGATCATAACCACCCATCTGTTCATTCTCACGATAGCCCCAAACCCACTCTTTGTTCTCATAGCATTTGTCGGTTGTTACGACTACAGTAGCGCGCAATGAATCAATGGTACGCGCACTTTCAAGAACATGCACAGTACCCATCACATTAGTCGCATAAGTCTCTACTGGATTGGCGTAGGAATAGCGCACCAAGGGTTGGGCCGCCATGTGAATCACTACGTCAGGCTTTGCCACTAACATGGCTTTTTGCAGACTTGCTAAATCACGAATATCAGCAATATACGATTTCTCAATCAGAGGATCGATCGCCAATACATCAAATAGATTGGGGGTTGTATTGGGTGCCAGAGAATAACCTGTGACCTTTGCACCCATTGATACAAGCCAAAGGGATAGCCAGCTACCTTTAAATCCCGTGTGACCAGTTAGAAAGACTTTTTTGCCTTTCCAAAACACGGGGTCAACATGGGTAGCTTTCATTACCAAGATTTCCAAGGGGCGCTACCTGATGACCAAAGCTCTTCAAGGTAGTTTTTATCGCGCAAAGTATCCATAGGCTGCCAAAAACCATTATGCCTATAAGCATTAAGTTGATTTTTTTGGGCTAATAACTCCATTGGACCATGCTCCCAAATCGTATAATCGCCCTCAATAAAATCAATCACTTTTGGAGAGAGGACAAAGAAACCACCATTAATCTGACCTCCATCACCTTTCGGTTTTTCTTTAAAAGAGGTGACTCTACTATCCTCATGAATATCAAGTGCTCCAAAGCGGCCAGGAGGATAGACGGAAGTAAGCGTAGCAAGTAGACCCCTTTTTTTATGAAAATCAATTAGCTTACTTATATTTACATCGCTGACACCATCTCCATATGTAAAGCAAAAAGATTCGTCCTGATTAAGGTATTCGGCTACACGCTTTAAACGCCCACCTGTTAATGTATCCTCTCCAGTATCAACCAATGTTACACGCCAAGGCTCTGCAAATCGCTGGTGAACCTCCATCACATTTTTTTTCATATCAAAAGTAACATCAGATCTATGTAAAAAATAATTTGCAAAATATTCCTTGATAACATAACCTTTATACCCACAACATATAATAAAGTCATTAACACCGTGTGAAGAGTATATTTTCATTATGTGCCATAAAATTGGCATTCCACCAATTTCAACCATGGGCTTAGGACGAAGAGAGGTCTCTTCGGAGATGCGAGTTCCCAAACCACCAGCCAATAAAACAGCCTTCATATTTTTCCCTAAGTATTGTTTTCAAGACATGCATTTAAGAAATTTTCAGCGAAAATATCTTCAGTATATTTATAAGCAATATGACGTAATGAAATTAGATCGTCGTATTGAGATGCAAATTTTATAGCGGCCAATAGAGATTCATCATTCCCTACGTCGTAACAAAATCCCTCATCTATCAACCTAACAAACTCGTAAGCGCCGCCACTTTGTCGACTTACAACAATTGGAACGCCGAAGGAATACGACTCCAATATAACCAAACCAAAGCCTTCTAAATCGATGGTTGGAAGGATAGCAATAGTCGCTTGATTATAAAAATTTGGAATATCTACGTCTTCTATATAACCACACAAATTTATGTTTTTAGAAAATCTGCATTTAATATCAATCTCATTAAATAACTCACCTGTACCAATAATATTCAAGGAAATGCTGAGATCATCAATTCTAGTTAGTTGATCAATTAACTCCGACACACCAGTTCGCCGGGTAAGCCGGCGGATACAAATTATATTTATGCTACAAATATTCAGATTTTTATTGATTTTCGATTTAAATCCTACATAGTCAGAATTTATAATTGCACCTGTTACATAAATAGGCCTAATTACAGGCATTTTTAATGCGATAGATTTCATGTAATCACTAAGAACAAATACTTTTGAAACGTTGAAAATAGCCACTAATTGAATAATATACTTAGCATAATATAAAAAATTCCGGCTACCGCCATGTGCAGCTAAGTACTCTTCCTGCAATGGGCCTTGAAAAATATAAAAATTACGTGAGCGAGATGAAAATAGAAAAAATAGAATTGCTAAGTATGGATGATGTGATATTACAATGTCGTAGCTACGTATTTTTAATAAAAATCGAAAATAACTAAATATGGTGATGAAATTTATCTGGACATTTTTCAGCTTTTTAAATAATTTATCATCTGCATTCTTTAATCCATATTTTCCATTTGGACTTCTGCATACGACATCAATTTTTTTAATTCTATTATCATCCGATAAGCCATTTAGTAGATCATATGCATACCGCCCTGACCCACCAGTATAAAAAGGAGATAAAAATTCTGAGAGATACAAGATCTTCATGTTTTTAAACTCTACTCTCACTATAGTAATTTTCTATAAAAGTCTTATCAAATCCATATCTTTTAATAATAAATAATACAATTTTCCTAAGAAGTAATTTCGGCGTAGTGGATATTAAAGCCAATAAAATTAAAAAAGCTAGGTAATTAAAAAAACCATAGATACTATATCCAGATAAAATGAGTCTTCCATAGTCTATTGACTTATTATTAATCCTGTAAATTACTAATGTGCGTGCAATCTTATCTAGGCTTAGGTAGTGATATTGTTCAGAGCGGAGAAGACTTCGAATTTTGTTCCGAATTTTTTCTGCATGTGGTACGTAAACAATATTTGAGATTCCAATAAATATTGGATACAAGGACAAACGCTCACTTCTTTGATTGTCAACAGCATTCATATCAATAATGTGTGCATCAACACTAACAATTTTCTCTGGGTTTGAAAGTAAAATTAAGCAAAATTGAGGTAAGAAACATTGTAAATGCAGTCTTGAGATTGGCAAAAAATTAGTAAGGATTTCCTTTTTTATAATATTGTTTGGAGCAAAACTGAGCACTCTAAGAGGATAAATTCCAGATAAATACTCATCAAATCCAATAAATTTTACGATTGTGTTATCTGTCCATTTTTTACCTCCGTGATTATTTATAAAAAATAAATCTAAATTTTTAGATCTCAATTGGAATAATAATTTACTCATAATATCTGGCCTGATGAAGTCATCATCACCTAAAAACCACACATACTTTGCTATTGAATTTTCATAAATACGCATTACATTTTCTTGTCCGCCACAATTATTAGCGTTTTGAATCACCCTTAATTCTAGGTCAGATTTAGATAAAATTTCTTTTACAATATTAATATCAAATTCACCAGCATTATTTATTATTAATAACTCACATTCTCCGATTTCATATTTACATTCTGTCAATTTTTCAAGGACCATACATAATGAATCGAAACGATTATATGTAGGTATTCCAATAGTTAATAATAAAATATCTGAAGTCATTTAAATTTATTTTTCTTTATATTTTTGATAAATATTTGAATTTACTAAAAATTATTATCAAAAATGGATAAAAATAGACATGTCTCCTTTGCAGATCTCCAATGTTCTGAGAAAACCCAAATGTCAAGAAATAAGCTATAAAAATGCCGAAAGAAAATAATAAAATAATTTTATATTCACGGGATAATAATCTCCATTTGACCAATAATTTACTAAAATTTCCAATACCATATATACAAAAACATAAGAAGGTTACATTTTCAATGGATGGGATAATGGCAATAACATCATGGACCTCCCATGGAAATGGTCTAAATAACTGAAATACATTTAATGGGAAATAAAATGGCTCCATCATAAGATTTCCGTCTGAATATGTTGTTAAGAGGAAATTTTGAATTAGCTCTACATAAATATACCCAATCCCAAACCAAAGTAAGGTGCTAATCGCAAATAACGCAATGAAGAATATTTGAAAATGAATTTTTATTTCTTTTATTTTTGAAAAAATGATTGCAAAAAATATTGCCGCAACCATGAAGTAGGCTTGGTATTCTCTTAAATACCAGATTGCTATTAATGATAAAAATAACATTGTATATAATTTTTTATTTGGTTTAAGGCTTGTCATTAATCTTACTACTAGCCCAATAATAGGTAAAATTAACGTTTCTTTTCCTATATAGCCCTCTTGCATGCTTAATGTAGGTGCAAACATTAGTAATAACATTGCTTTCTTATTATATGTAAAAGTTTTTATTATTTTTATTACTGAATATGTATACCAAAATGCCGAGACGCCAGATATTATTGACAAGCCTATTAAAGAAGCTGGGAGTATTGTGAATAGAAGCCCAAATATCCACGAAACTGATGTTGCATCATTAAATGGAACTTCATCGCACCACGAATGGTAATTTTCAAAAAAACAATTATTTGATAAGTCAATAGGCATATCAAAATATAATTTAAAATCTCCATATTGATACCGAGTAATTAGAAAGTATGTCATTAGAAGAGAGCAAAATATTTTGAAAATAAGCCCTATAAAGAAAAATATCTTTTCTTTAGCCTCTACATATTGATTGACCGCAATTAAAGTTGGTAATACAAAAATTAATAAGTAAAGAATGGTTGAAATAAATTCAGACATTTTTTGGTCTACTTTGGCTCAATTAAATAAAATAATTAATAAAATTTAGAGCCTTGAATCAACAGCCTTGCAAAATTCGCCAATCAAAACATCAGGTCTAAATTTATTTTTAATTGCCTCAATCCCAGAAGTCGAAAGCTTAGAATATAAAACCTGATCATTTACTATTTTCATTAGCGCTGATGCAATTTCTTTGGGTGAGCTTGGTGTAACCACCAAGCCAGCTCCAGACTCTTTTAATATAAGGGGGGCTCCAGACTCGGGGATTTTGGCCCCTATAATTGGCAGTCCATAAGCCATAGCCTCATACTGAACCATTCCAAACATCTCGGCTTTAGTATTAGATGGAAAGCAGAATACATGAGCCTTTGAAAGCAGTTCGTTCAACCTATCATCTGAAACTGATCCGAGAATAAAAATTGATTGCTGTAAATTTAATTTGATTATGAGTTCATTTAGGTAATTTTTTAGCTGGCCATTTCCGACTATATCTAATTGGAATTTTATAGTTTTAGGGAGTAGGAGCATTGCTCTAATCAAAAACTCAAACCCCTTATATTCCACCAAACGTCCTATCCCTATAATCCTTATAACCTTCTCATTAATCACTTTAGTGACAGTGTTATTTTCCGCAATAGCATAAATTTTTTTACCAATAGGATACGGGACTACCTTGTATTTCTTTTTAAATTTTGATGCGTATTTACTAAACTCTATATGAGCTGTTGTTGGAGCAATAACAACTGATGCACGATTAATTAACCAAAGTTCAAATGGCATCAGCAGAAAACCAAGAATGCCTTTGTTAACAACATCAGAATGCCAATAAAGAATTACCTTGCCTTTATAAGATGAAATTAATATGCAAATTATCATCCAGGGATTAGGAATATGGCAAATAATATGCGTGTAATCATTCGAAATTTTTTTAAAAATTTTTAAATACTCCATGCTATAAGGAGCACCTAAAAAAGATTTATATTTACATCTAATGATATTTTTATTATTTAAAGTAGTTTTGCAATTATCATTTTGAATGCCATATACTAATACAGAATTCTTATATCCTTCGTCAGTCAAACCCTCCTCTAAATTATATGTAACTGTTTCTATACCACCCCACTGAGGCGGATAAAACTTTCCAATCTGTAAATATGAATTTTTTTTATCCATAATTGTACTTTATCTTTCTACTTGCTAATTTCTATAAATAAATCGTGCGTTAACTGCGCGAAACATAACTCGTGCCAATTTCCATAATTTTTTACAACGAAGTTAGTGATAATCAATACTGAACATGGGAATTATTTTTAACGCTTTCTAGGCTCCCTTTCTCTAACAAAGCCCCGCTTTATCTTGGTCTAGGATTCACCATTATTTCTATATTTTAGACTCCATGCTTAATAACTTCGAGAACTCTAGAAGTCACATCTCTGAATTTAATTCTCTTTGCCAACCGCTACCGAATAACCATGCTTGCTCAACAATGCATGTTGCTTAGCCTGATCTAGGTCATTGGCCACCATCTCAACGATCATTTGATCGAGCGTGATTTCTGGAACCCAGCCCAGTTTGGTTTTGGCTTTAGTTGGATCACCCAAGAGGTTCTCTACTTCTGTAGGACGGTAGTAACGGGGATCGATTTGCATAATCACATCACCCACTTTGAGTGCCGGTGCCTTGTCACCCTCAATACTGGCTACGATGGCTTTTTCATTTTCGGCTGTGCCCTCAAACTTCAAAGTGATACCCAGTTGTTTAGCACTGCGGGTAATAAACTCCCGGACGGTAAACTGCACCCCAGTAGCAATCACAAAGTCTTCTGGTGTCTCTTGCTGGAGCATCAGCCATTGCATGCGTACGAAGTCTTTAGCATGACCCCAGTCACGCAAGGCATCGATATTACCCATAAAGAGGCACTTCTCAAGACCTTGGGCGATATTGGCTAAACCACGGGTCACCTTGCGAGTCACAAAGGTTCCACCACGGCGCTTAGACTCATGGTTAAAGAGGATGCCGTTGCACGCATAGATGCCATAGGCTTCACGGTAGTTCACTGTAATCCAGTAGGCGTACAACTTCGCTACTGCGTAAGGACTGCGTGGATAAAACGGAGTGGTTTCTGTTTGGGGAATTTCTTGCACTAAGCCATAAAGCTCGGAAGTAGAGGCTTGATAAAAACGGGTTTTCTTCTCCAGACCCAAAATACGGATGGCCTCTAACATCCGCAGCGGACCCATGGCATCGACGTCCGCCGTGTACTCAGGAGATTCAAAAGAAACAGCAACGTGTGACTGGGCACCCAAGTTATAAATCTCATCAGGCTGACATTCTTGAATAATACGTACTAAGTTGCTTGTATCTGTCAAATCACCATAATGCAAGATCAGGTCAGGGTTATTAACGTGAGGGCCTTGATACAGATGGTCAATACGCTCAGTATTAAAAGAGGATGCACGGCGCTTAATACCATGAACGATGTAGCCTTTTTCCAAAAGGAATTCAGCAAGGTAAGAACCGTCTTGCCCAGTAATACCGGTAATTAAGGCTACTTTTTGTTTTTTATTCATGATGATGTTGCCGATACTTTATTGAATTGATTGATACATTTTTTTAACTACATCTATGCCTTGAATTTCAGCTTTCCAACCTAACTTTTTAAATGCTTTGCTTGGGTCGCCAAAACTAACAGTTGCCTCGGCTGGACGAAACAGTTTTTCATCTTGAACAACATGGTCTTTCCAATTAAGTCCAGCACTCTCAAATGCCACCCGAACAAAATCCTCAAGCGCAATCGGAGCTCCTGTTGCCACTACATAATCTTCTGGCTGGTCTTGCTTAAGCATGAGCCACATAGCTTCTACGTATTCGGGTGCCCAACCCCAGTCTCTAGAAATATCTAATCTTCCGAGCCTCAACTTTTTAATACCACCATCAGCTATGCGCTTCACCGCATGAATAATTTTCTGGGTTACGAAACGTTCGGGCCGCAAAGGAGATTCATGATTAAACAAAATACCGGTGCATGCGAATAGACCATACGCATCTCGGTAATTATTCACCAGCCAGTAGGCGGAAGCCTTAGCAACGGCATAGGGGCTCATTGGATAAAAAGGTGTTTTCTCACTAGCCGATTCGCCGTGGGTATCACCAAAGCACTCACCTGATCCCGCAAGATACAGACGAATATTTTTATCCATCATTCGACAACCCTCTAGCATATTGAGGGTACCTACAGTGATACTCTGCATTGTTTCGGCGGGCTGTTCAAAAGACAGTCCTACAGAGGATTGTCCCGCTAAGTAATAAATTTCATCTGGATTACTTTTTCTTAGAGCCACCAATACACTACGAAAATCTTCAGGTGCCATTGATATACACTGCACCCGATCCTTAATTTCCAATTTATTTAGATTACCAAATGAGGATCCTTGGGCATCTCGAGATGTTCCAAAAACTGTATATCCTTTATTTAGCAAAAACTGGGCTAAATAGGCGCCGTCTTGACCGCTTATTCCACAAATGAGTGCTGTATGCTTATTCATTAATATTTTCAACTCCGCCCATAAGTATCTTCAAAGCGAATAATATCATCTTCACCTAAGTAGCTACCTGACTGCACTTCTAAAATCTCTAATGGTGTTTTTCCAGGGTTTGCTAAGCGATGCGTCTGCCCTTGCGGAATGTAAGTGCTTTGGTTTTCGGTAAGCAAAAGGACTTTATCGCCATTGGTAATCTCAGCGGTACCTTTCACCACAATCCAATGCTCAGCGCGGTGATGGTGCATTTGTCGGGTTCCGGAACCGCCACAGAGAATAAATGGAAAGACTTGGCTTACACTCATTTGTAATTTATAAATTAGGAAGTAAGACTTATTAAGCACTCAAGCCAGCTAATGCCCACTCTCGAACATCAACTTGAGCCCAATCTTGCACTGCCGATATGCTAAAACGAATACTCCGAATAGTCATTATAGAGAACCTACGTCTTCCCATCGCCATGCACTTTGACACATCTCGGCCAAACCTCTCTTTGCACTCCAGCCTAATAATTGATTTGCTTTCGATGACTGCGCATAATACATCGGTAAATCCCCATCACGTCGCTCCACGATTTTATAGGGTATTTTCTTCTTTGTAACAGACTCAAATGTTCGAACCAACTCTAAAACCGACGTCGATTGCCCCGTTCCTAAATTGATCGGATGCCAACCTCTGTTTGTCAGTGAATACTTCAGTGCAGCCAGATGACCTTCTGCCAGATCCATCACATGAATGTAATCTCGCTCTCCCGTGCCATCTTTTGTATCGTAATCATTTCCAAAAATACGTAACTCTTCTCGTT
>Ga0164296_1003440_pt1 | contig 14942 bp, 14 predicted proteins | sample GEODES057metaG_FD_113533 | JGI IMG/M metagenome (GOLD analysis project Ga0164296, IMG submission 113533) | Dystrophic lake water microbial communities from Trout Bog Lake, Wisconsin, USA - GEODES057 metaG | ecosystem: Environmental > Aquatic > Freshwater > Lake | place: USA: Trout Bog Lake... | reverse complement strand
TCATTCACCGATACAGCTTCATGTTCCAGCAGCTCTTGCAATACTGCTGCTATGAAGGTATCTCCCGCCATCATTTTCAACTCGCTAATGGTGATCTCTTTGCGCAGTTGCAGCGCTTCAACAACAGGCTGAGCAGGCAAACTCCAAACAATTGCCGAATCATCTATCCCTAACCATGCAAGTCTGGTCTCTCCCGAAAGTTTGAGGTGAGCCGGCAGGGCTGCCTGCATTACCTCTCCGGGAGCTGCCATATAGTATTGGGTGATCCACCGCCAAAACTGTAGCTGCACAGCTGTTACCACCGGGAACTCATCGATAAGCGCTTTTATGGGCTTTACCATATAGGTTGCCGGCTTGTGTTCGTGCAACTGCTCTACAATACCGGCATACTGCTTGTTCTTTCCCAATGCCACTGCCACCCGCATACCAGGCTTTATGATGTCGTGCATTTCTTGCGGAACACCATAAGTGAGGGTCTGGGGCAGATTTAGCGGTAAGATAACATCAGCGTACATAGGTCAGCAGTAAAAGTGTTTCGGTTTATGCCAAACAAATGTAAGGCAAATCTGCAGCGACATTGCCGAAATTGACCAAACCAATAAAATGGATTATTTAAATATATTGTACTTAATGATGCAGTAAAGCGCCCGAAATGCGTCCTTCATACCTATTTTTTTACCTTCCTCATACGTACGGCCATAATAAGATATACCTACTTCATATATCCGTATCTTGGGGATCTTTGAGATCTTGGCAGTGACCTCAGGCTCAAATCCAAATCGCTTTTCTTCCAGTTTTATGCTTTGTATCGTTTCCCGCCTGAAGGTCTTATAGCAGGTTTCCATATCGGTCAGGTTCAGATTAGTGAACATATTGGATATGGTGGTCAACCATTTATTGCCTATAGAATGCCAGAAAAATAAAATGCGGTGTGCATTGCCACCCATGAACCGCGACCCATATACTACATCAGCCACACCATCTAAAAGGGGTTTCATCAGTATATTATACTCCTCCGGATCGTACTCCAGGTCGGCATCCTGTATGACTACATAGTCGCCGGTTGCACATCTGATGCCCGTATGCAGCGCAGCGCCCTTGCCCATATTCACCTCATGCTTGTAATAAGTAATAGGCAGATCGGGATTGGCTGCCTTATAGGCCAATATTGATTCTTCCGTATTGTCTTTAGAACAATCATTCACTATGATCACTTCCTTTTGCAATTCCCCGATCAGAACTACCGCCTTTACTTTATTGAGAATATGATGAATGGTCGCCCCTTCATTATACGCAGGAATTACAATAGAGAGTGTCGGCATCAGGAAAAATTGAAATTTGGCGTGCAAAATACGACTTAGCAGCCAATTGGTATGGATTTTTCGTTAAATGCATTGGTAAATTTTACAAGAATAGATTTTTAAAGTAAGTTTGACCGCTTAAATAAAGTTTCATGGTAGATGTTTTACTGGGGTTGCAGTGGGGCGATGAAGGCAAGGGAAAGATCGTAGATTACTTAGCTGTAAATTATGATATCATAGCACGGTTTCAAGGTGGCCCGAATGCCGGGCATACCTTGTATGTGGATGGTGTAAAGATCGTGTTGCACACAATACCCTCCGGTGTATTTCAAGGGCACTGCCTCAACCTTATAGGTAATGGCGTAGTTATAGACCCGGTTACACTGCATCAGGAACTGAATAAGATCATTCCTTTGCAGCCTGATGTAATGAGCCGCTTATTTGTCTCCAACCGTGCCAATATCATTATACCTACCCACAGAGCTTTAGATGCCGCGTCTGAAGCTGCAAAGGGCAATGACAAAATAGGATCTACCCTAAAGGGTATTGGCCCTGCCTACATGGATAAGACCGGCAGGAATGGCCTGCGCGCAGGAGACTTGATCAGCAAGGATTTTGAAGAAAAATACAACAAACTGAAACAGAAGCACAAGCAACTATTGCAACAATACGATTACGATTACAATGCCGACCTTGAAAAATGGGAAGCCTCGTTCTACAAGGCAGTCGAGTTTATGCGCAGCATGCATATCATCAATGCAGAATACTGGATAGACAACCATTTAAAAGCAGGGAAACGTGTATTGGCAGAGGGCGCTCAGGGCAGCATGCTGGACATTGATTTCGGAACCTATCCGTTTGTAACATCGTCTAACACGATAGCGGCAGGCGCTTGTAGTGGTTTAGGTATTGCCCCTTCCAGCATTGGCAAAGTATATGGCATATCAAAAGCTTATTGTACACGAGTAGGCAGTGGTCCGTTCCCATCTGAACTGAATGATGCTACCGGCGAAAATTTACGGAAGGCAGGCAATGAGTTTGGCGCTACTACCGGCCGGCCGCGCCGCTGTGGCTGGATAGACCTTGTAGCACTGAAATATGCTGTAATGCTGAGCGGTGTTTCGAGCATCATAATGACCAAGGCAGACGTGCTGGATGGATTTGACACCATCAGCGCTGCTGTAGCCTACATGGTAGACGGAGTTGAAACTTTGGAATTACCGTATGATATTTGCACTGCAACAATAGTACCGGTGTATAAAAAATTCAATGGTTGGCCCAAGCCGGTAAATGACTGTAAAGATTTTGACGGCTTGCCACAAGAATTTAAAGATTACTGCAAATTTGTAGAAGCATATATTGGCACGAAGATTGAATATATTTCTAACGGAACAGGCAGAAATCAGATCATACAAATTGATTAAGAAAATAATTATGTTTTATTAATCAAAAAAAAATTTGGCAATTTGGACAAACTATTAAAATTTTACGCAACCAAGTAAAGCATATGTCCGCTATGAATTCAGAGAAAGCAAAAAAGACGAACACTGATAAGACAAACACTGACGAGAACATGAAACCAGCCAGTAAAAAAGCAGCATCTGTTACTAAGAAATCTAAGACAGCGAGTCCAAAAGAAACGAAAGACGATGCAAAGGTAAAAGCCACCGCAGCCAAGAAGGCGGTAGCCACTACTGCCAAATCGAAGAAAGCAAAGGAAGAGGATGATGACGATGATGATGACTTTATGGATGAAGCTCCGGCAAAGAAAAAAACAGCATCGAAGGCCCCATCTAAATCAACATCAAAGAAAAAATCGGGCGACGATGACGACGATGATGACGATGACTTTGATGAAGCAGATGACTTAGATCTGGACAAAGACGATTTTGAAACGGAAGATGATGATATTATAGACAAGGAATTTGAAGAATTTGAAATACCAAAATCTAAAAGCAAGTCGCCTGCCAAGAAAAAATCTTCAAAGGACGATGACTACGAAGTGGACGAAGAATTTAAAGACATGGGATTCTTCAACGACGCAGGCTTTGACGACGACGATGACGATTTCTAAATTGCAGTCAGTTGCATAATTGTACCAAGCAATACGCTATTCCCGAAAAGGAATTACTTCTTATAAAACTAAAAATGCTGAACTGGGCCACCCGGTTCAGCATTTTTGCATATTTAGACTCCAACAATTATCCATCGGAATATAAAGGCTATGAATGCCTGCTCGGCGTAACAAATGTTTCTTCGGTCCATGCCGGCGATCTTACTGCTTTACAACAGATCATTGACTCACATCAGTGGGCATTTGGGCACATAGCTTATGATTACAAAAACATTATAGAACCCGGGCTCAGCAGTAGCAACAGCAGAAAAAACGGATTCCCGGATATTTCATTTTTTGTGCCCGAAATAGTTTGTGTCATACACAGGGACAGCAATTCGCTTCAGATAACTGCCGCAAACCCGGATGCCGTATACGCAGACATAACGGCAGCCGAGATCCGTACGGAAAGCGTCGCTGCAGTTACCTTCACAGCCGGCGTTGAGAAAGCAGCCTATCTATCTATAATCGATCAATTGCGCCAACACATTGCGCGCGGTGATTGCTATGAGATCAACTATTGCACAAAAGGATATGCTATGGCGGTCGATGTGGATCCCGTAAGTGCATTTATGCGGTTGAACAAACTGTCACCGGCACCATTTGCTGCTTGTTATAAGCTGGAACACCGGTATATGATGTGCGCCAGCCCCGAACGCTTCATTAAGAAACAGGGGCAGATGCTGTTATCGCAACCCATAAAAGGAACTGCTAAACGCGGGGCCACCCCCGAAGCTGATCTGCAGCAAAAAGAATTATTGGCTGCCAGCCTAAAAGAACAGGCAGAAAATGTAATGATAGTAGACCTGGTGCGCAACGATCTGGCGCGCTCGTGCATTACCGGCACCATAAAAGTGGACGAACTTTTTGGCATATACACCTTCCCACAAGTGCACCAAATGATATCAACGGTCAGCGGTGAACTAAGGCCCGGTGTAACACTGACAGACGCCCTTAGAAATGCATTCCCAATGGGCAGCATGACCGGTGCGCCAAAGTACCGGGTAATGCAACTGATAGACCATTATGAGCACAGTGCAAGAGAATTATTTTCAGGAACCATTGGCTATATAGACCCTGCCGGCAATTGCGACTTTAATGTTGTGATCAGAAGCCTGTTTTACAACACACATACCCGATACCTGAGTTACCACACCGGTGGCGCTATTACTTATGACAGCATACCCGAACAAGAATGGGAAGAGATGCGGCTGAAAGCCTGGGCGCTGGAGCGAATTTTTCAACCGTACACACCTTGAAATGACCTCTTTTGTTTTATATTTGAAGTTATGATGATGAGCAAGTATGATCTGGTCAACGAAATGACCTCGCCACTACATAGGCTGATGTGGGTTTATAATTCGGACCTTCCCGACAGGCGGTCGTTTGAAAACAACATTTGTGCGTTTCATATCGGCAACGGCTATCTGCTTTCAGTAGCACATAATCTCCGCATTCCGGCTGGTGTACTAAAATCAATAGACGAGGATATTTACAGAAAAGAACTGCTGCTGAAACTGGATGGTTCGCAAAAGAATCTGATGGATCAATGCTACTTTGTAGACGCCTATACCAACCGCCGGCATCTGAACACTGCCGACACTAATCAACTACAAGCCATCGCAGCTATTTTTAAGCAAAAAAGGTTTGATACGCGGTGGCAAACACTGGCCGCCAAAAAGATCTGTGATCCACACCTGATATTGCAGTTCAGGACAGACAAACTATATGGCCGCACCGACCTGACCCAATTATTTGACCCGAAAAAAATAGTGTTTGAAAAAGAATCTCACAGGTATTCATTTCCCGTTTCAGTAGAACTGGTGGATGCATTTTATGAGTACGACATAGCTTTATACCGCATAGTCAATACCCATGAGGCTATTATCAATGCCATACCCTCCGTGCAATTATCGTTTGACCGGTTGGACACCTTTGGCGGTGAACTGAATTGCCTGCAAAGCGCCCCGAGCAGCATAGCAGGCCGCCTGCTGAATGTTGCTCACTTGGAGGGTATTCTGGATAATTTCAACCTGTTTCACGATGAAATAGGCGGTAATTATATTCTGGAGGGCTTAAGGTACCTTATCAAGGGTTACTTCAGATTTGGTTCTTCAGGTGCACCCTATTTGTATTATGATGCGGCAACCGGCCAACTGAAAGCCAACGCCATCCAAAGTGAAGCAAGCGGTATACAGTTTTCGAACAAGCACGACCTGGAAGGGAACATTCAATATACCAACGCAATTGCTACGCCGCTTTACAATGTGCGAGAAGCGCTGGCACCATATATAGGGTAGCGCAGTTTATTGTTTAAAGCAATGCTCTAAAACAGCATAGAGATGAATACCGCCGAGGTATACGTCATTTTCTATTACTGCTTTGTTCTTATCCACATAGGCTTTATCTATGGTGCCATCTTTAAAGTCGTACACATCATCCAACTGACTGCGCGAAAAGTTCATCCATTCCACCACGTCTATTTGCTTTAGCTGATTGAACCGCCCTTTATTGTATTTCCGCGCCATACCCATGCAGTCGGCCACCGTGATGTTCTCGCTTTCAATGATCTCGCTGTCCCACACGAGGTGAAGGTTGGAATTGTGGTCGAGATACTTGACTTTGATGTCATTGCCACCCTTGTCCGATCCATAACCGGTATGCAGGGGTTGCGCCAGATCACCTACCAAATGAAACAAAACCAGCACATCTTTTTTCACGTCCTCATCCCTCATGGTTTTGTAGTGTTCCAGCTCGCTTATTACCCTTTTTAGCTCATTCACTACGTTTTCGCTATTGTCCTGCACATACGGTTTGCCTTTTTCCACATTGATGTAGTGCCATGTTTTCATATAATCAAAAGCATGATCACTGCGCATATCGTCCATCCATGAACCTGCCGCCTCAATGGTCATATCGCCCAGGTATTGATGCACTTTGGCGCGGGTAGCGGTATCCAGATAAGAGAACGCGATCTCAGCCACCATTGCATGCCCTTTCCTGCCCCAACCAAAAGCCTTATTCATAAAGGGGCACAGCAGTGCCAATGTCAATACAATAGTAAATCCTTTTTTCATGTGTGTAAAATTACAAACAGATCGCACACTTGTCCCTCTGTTGTCATTAAGAAAAAGTTATGCATATCACCGATCATTGCCGGGCCACGCACTGAATACAGATTTCGTCGCCCCAAAAAATCTGTTTGATGATCATTTATCCTTCAAAATCTTTTCTTCGTGTATCCGACAACGATAGAATAATGACTTTCTTTTTATCGATCCGGTAAAACATCCTATTGTGCTTTGTAACTGAAACACCTCTCACTCCGGGTACAACACGCGAAGGCATGCCTATTTGGGGATGTAGTTTTAGCAATTCAATTACACGGGTTATTTTCAAATAAAATTCTTGAGCTACTCTTGCACCCCATTCTTCGTCAAGATAATCCAACACTTCTTCCAGCCTGTCAGTAAACGGCTTCTTATAGACTATTTGGTACTCCACTTTTTGAAAACAGTTTTGAATTCGTCTTCCAAAATACTGTTCTTGTCAGCAGGCTCTGCCATTGAAGCTCTTAACTCTGTCAATTCGTGTTCGGTCAAACCATCTGTAATATCAGCAGTACTATCTGTAAAATATTTCAAACTTATTTCCAACATTTCCAAGGTTTGCGGGTCTTGAATATTGTTGATCTGCTGAATCAATGTCGCTTTTCTTTCGGCTATTTTCATCGTAGTGCTGTTTATGTAAAAGTACGCTATTTTCATTATTTATACTGCCCCCCCGATGTATTATTTAGTGTTATTTATTGGCTTGATTTATCTACAAATCCGCTGTTTGGCACATAAATCAATTTCTCACTTTAACTTTGCAGCATGAATAAGGAAATCGTAGTTAGCGGTATCAGGTCTACCGGCTACTTGCATCTGGGTAATTATTTGGGCGCCATACAAAACTATGTGCGTATGCAGGAAAACTACAATTGCTATTTTTTTGTAGCCGATTACCATGCCCTTACTACCCATCCCGACCCGAAAGAGCTGAGACAGAATGTTTACCGTGTGCTGGCCGAAAATATAGCCAGTGGATTGGACCCAGAAAAAGTTGCATTGTATGCCCAAAGCGACATACCTGAAATACCCGAGCTTTACCTGATGCTGAATATGATAGCCTACAAGGGCGAGTTGGAAAAAGTTCCTACATTCAAAGACAAAGTGCGACAACATCCCGAAAATGTGAACGCCGGCCTGCTCACCTATCCCGTACTGATGAGCGCGGACATATTGATACACAAAGCAGTAAAAGTACCGGTAGGTAAGGATCAGGAACAGCACTTAGAAATGGCCCGCAATTTTGCGCAACGCTTCAACGGCCGCTATGGTGAATTCTTTCCTGAGCCACAGGTGTTCAGAATGAATCAGGACACAATAAAGATCATGAGCCTTGACGGAACGGGCAAGATGAGTAAGAGTGAAAATGTGAATGCCACCATATTTTTGAGTGACGAGGATGAAGTGATCCGCAAAAAAATAATGAAGGCAAAGACCGACTCAGGACCTACGGAACCGAATGCCCCGATGCCCGACTACATCCAAAACCTGTTTGTATTAATGCAGACCACCTCGAAACCCGAAGTGGTGGAAGCATACAGAAATGCTTACAACAATTGTAATGTGCGCTATGGCGATATGAAAAAGCAACTGGCAGAGGACATGATTGCATTCATTAAACCAATAAGAGAACATGCCGCAGACCTGCAAAACGACAAGGCCAAAATGCAGCGAATACTGAAACAAGGTGCAGAAAAAGCACGCAGCAGTGCGGCAGCTACCATTGCCGGTGCACGCAAGGCTATGGGGATCAATTATTATTGATGAATATAATTGAGATAATCGTATTTTTTTGCTGGATTTGTTTTAACGCGCTGGCTTGACCTTTAGATCAAGCCCTAATTGGTTACGCAATATGAAGATTGCTGCCCGACATGTGGCTGAATCCGAAGATTCAACTTAGCAGCACTATCCAATCTGACGACAGTTTGTCTCTGTTGGTGAAGAACACCAACAAAGGCTGATAAAAATAATTTTGCGCAATCAAATAGTTGCATATATTTGCAACCAGATAGTTGCGCATTTTTATGAAAACAAGGAGAGATGTATTTCAAGCCATCGCAGACCCTACACGAAGGGCCATTTTGTTTTTAATAGCTGCACAGGCCATGACGCCCAATGCCATAGCAGAAGAATTCCATACCAGCAGACAAGCGATATCAAAGCATATTCAGATCCTTACAGAATGTGAATTGGTGCGCCAGGAACAAAAAGGACGAGAAATTTATTACCACGTCAACGTAAGTAAAATGGAAGTGTTTGATAAATGGGTGGCGCAGTTCAAAGGAATAATAGAAACACAGTTCCGTCAATTAGATCAAGTATTATTAACCATCAAAAAAAATAAGCCATGAACAACAATTTGCTATTTGATTTTATCGTAGACAAGGCAACACAAACAGTGACCATAAATCGCGAATTTGATGCCGTTCTTTCGCTGGTGTGGGATGCTTTTACCACCCAAGAGATCCTTGACCAATGGTGGGCACCACAGCCATGGGCGTCAAAAACCAGATCAATGGATTTTAAAGTGGGCGGACGAAGAGTTTATGCCATGGTAAGCCCTGAAGGGCAGGAGCATTGGTCGGTGCAACAATACACTTCTATCAGCCCTAAAACCAACTTCAAAATGCTGAATGCTTTTGCCGACAAAGATGAAAACCTTCAGTTACCCGGCTCGAATTGGGATCTGACCTTTGCGGAACAAAAAGGGACTACCACCGTGCACATCTCCATTAAAAACGACTCACTTGAACGCATGGAACAAATGATAGCAATGGGTTTCAAGGAAGGCTTTACGATGACATTGAACTATCTGGAACAACTCTTGGCAAAACACAAGCTGTAATAAGTGCTTTGATGCAAATTGTACGATTGAATGACGGCATTGCACCGAGCTCCGAAACCCGGTGCAATAATGGTGTTATTCACAAACAAAACGGAATGCTCATCATTTTATCGTGCCGAGTAGCCAACACGCGATGCAAGATTGTTCGTATATTTGTAGAACAAAACTGCACTACATTAACTGTCGGGATCTTCCAATTTAAGAAAAGTTATCAAATCTTGCAGTTTATATGCCCGCCACATTAGCATTTCAAAAATGATGCTTACATTGTGTTACTTTTCAGCATTATGTCTAAGAAACAGCGCATTAAGCATATTGCCGTAGCCGGAAACATTGGCTCTGGCAAAACCACGCTTACCGGCAAGCTTGCCAAGCATTATAAGTGGGAGCCCCATTTCGAGGATGTGGACCACAATCCTTACCTCGTAGATTTCTATACCGACATGCATCGTTGGTCATTCAACCTGCAGATATACTTCCTTAATAATCGTATTAAGCACCTCATAGATATCAGCAATGGTACCAATACGGTCATTCAGGATCGAACCATTTATGAAGATGCAAATATTTTTGCACCCAATTTGTTTGATATGGGACTGATGACCCACCGTGATTTTGACAACTACAGCTCTTTTTTCAATAATCTGAAATCCCTCATCAAGCCGCCTGATCTGCTCATCTATCTTAAAGGCTCCGTGCCGGCATTGGTAGACCAAATACAAAAACGAGGCAGGGAATATGAAGAAAATTTAAGGCTGGACTATCTGAAACGACTGAACGAGTACTACAATAAATGGATCAATGCATATGCCGACGGCCCGCTATTAGTAATAGATATTGACCATTGCAATTTTGCTGACAAGGAAGATGATATGGCAGATGTGATTGCCAGAATAGACGCTCAATTATTCGGTTTATTTTAATTCAAAACCTACATTTGTTGATGTAAACCTGCGCTCATGCCTATAAAAGCATTCATTTACATCATGCTTGCGTTTTGGTGCTTACCCTTTTGGGCCGGTGCGGGCGTGGTAAAGGGGAAAGTGACCGGCCAAAATGGAGAATCATTGCCCTACGCCACTATTTATATAGACGGCACTACAAGCGGTGTAAATACAGGTGCCAACGGAGAATTTGCAGTAACACTTGAACCCGGACTGTACAAACTGATCTGCCGTTATGTAGGTTACGATCAGTCGGCATTTAATGTCAGCATTACCGGCAATGAAGTCATTACCCATAATTTCGAATTACACAGCCAATCATTGGAGATGAAAGAAGTAGTGGTCAACGCATCGGATGAAGACCCTGCTTATGAGATCATCCGCAATGCCATTCGCAGGCGCAAATTTCATTTAGACCAAGTACAGTCGTTCCATTCATCTATTTATCTTAAGGGGATCATGCGCTCCCGCAAGCTGCCCGATAAATTCATGGGTGAGAAGATAGACAAACAAGATGCCGGAACAGACAGCGCAGGTAAGGGCATTCTGTATCTTACCGAAGAAGATGCCGACTACTATACTGATGGAAAAACTGAACACACCATCATTCATTCGGTACATGAAAGCGGCGATCCGCAAGGATTGGGTATGTCCCGGTTTCCAAGCGTCATTTCATTTTATGAAAATAACGTGCAGATATTTCCTAACTCAAGAGGGTTTATTTCGCCAATAGCCGAACTGGCGCTTAACTACTACAAGTACAAATTATTGGGACAGTTTACAGAAAACGGTACTACTATTTACAAGATCAAAGTGACGCAAAAAAGATCTTTTGAACCTTGCTTTGACGGGACGATCTACATAGCTGACAGTGAATTTGCCATACACAGCCTGAATATGACTTTAGCCAAAAAATCGGGTATGGACATTATCGATACCGTTCGGCTGGAACAGGTATATATTCCGCAGCAACACGATCTGTGGACCATAAAAAGTCAGGTATTGTACATGACCGTGAACCTTTTTGGATTCGACGTGATCGGCAATTTTGTGACCGTATATAACCATCAAAGAGTCAATGAGCCAATCCCCGACTCATTGGTAAAAAGTAGAGTGATCAGTGAATATGACAGAACGGCCAATAAAAAAGACAGCACCTACTGGCAAAAAAATAGACCGCTGGGATTAGCAGCGGAAGAACAAATGGATTTTTTTAAGAAGGACAGTGTTTACCGTTATTTAGACAGCCCTAAGGCCAAGGCGCATCGCGATAGCATGCGGATCAAAGGCAATAAGAATAAACCCTTGTCGCTATTGATGGGCGGATACCACTGGAACGGACCGGAATACAAAGACCGGATCAATACAAATTCCACATTCCTCGGGTTCTCCGGCGATAATATCATCAACTATAACATTGTGGAAGGATTCAATTTGGCGCCCAAAGTGTACTGGCAGCATTTTGTTGATACCGGAAAATACCTGCATACCGAAGCTGCCGTGCGATACGGATTCAGCAATACACATTTTGATGCCATAGGCCGTATGTACTATACAGTGAACGACCGGAAATGGCGTAGCAGGTCGTGGCTCTATGGCGCCGATGTGGGCAGATATGTCTTTCAATATGATCCTGAAAACCCCGTGATCCCGATCATGAATACTGCGTCAGCATTGTTCTTGCGGCAAAACGACTTGAAATTGTACGAACGGAATGAACTGACAGGATATGTAAAACGTAATTATGGCAACGGATTAAAGTGGGAAGCCCGCCTCTCTTACCAACAACGTTTTCCACTCGACACAACTACTAACTATTCATTTGTAGCCCGCCCAACCAACGGATTTAACGACAACCTGCCTGCTCACTTGCAGCAGGTCACAGTATGGCAACAAAATGATGCTGCATTGGCACACTTTGCTGTAAGCTACAAGCCCGGCTACACTTATACCCAATATCCCGACTATAAAGTGCCCAACGGTAGCCACTACCCGCAGATGACCCTGGAATATGACAAAGGAATTTCCGGCATATTCAATAGTGAATCAAACTTTGATAAATGGCGATTTGCAATTCGCGATCATAAGAACCTGCGCCTGTGGGGTAATTTTTACTACAACCTGGCGGTTGGTGGCTTTCTCAACAACAACTATGTATCTGTTCCGGACCTCATGCATTTGTACGGCAATCGCGGCATTGGTTTTGCATCGCCCTATATGACCAGCTATCAGTTTGCGCAGTATTACGACTTCAGCAATAAAGACCGTTTTTACGAAGAGATACATTTGGAACACCACCTGAACGGATTGCTGAGTAATAAGATACCATTGTTGCGCCAGGCAAGCTGGTATATTTTAGCAGGCACTAACATGTTCTATTCCGGCCCCGCTAATTATTATTATGAGGCATTTGTTGGTCTCGACAACATAGGCTGGAAATTATTCCGCTTCCTGCGCATAGACTATGTGTATTCTTGGAGCAGCTACAGAGGCATCAACGAGGGTGTACGGGTAGGCATCAACAGTCGGTTCTTCAGTGTGTCGAGCGGCCGCGAGGAAGTAGGAGAATGGTAGTTATTTATATGTATGATCCGTATAAAAGCCGCTCATTGAGAACGGATAATACTACAATTACCACTATATTATCAAATTCAATAGTCCGATTATCGCCTAACAGAAGTACCTTTGCGGCTAAATTAAAATTATGCCGGGTTTTACCGTAGCCATTGTAGGACGCCCCAATGTTGGGAAATCCACCCTATTTAACCGTTTGCTGGAACAGCGCAAAGCCATAGTAGATGACGTAAGCGGCGTGACCCGTGATCGCCAATATGGCATTTCTGATTGGAATGGCAAGTCATTTAATGTGATTGATACCGGTGGTTTTGTGGCCGGCAGCGACGACGTCTTTGAGCGCGAGATCCGTAAACAAGTTCTGATCGCCATGGACGAAGCCGATCTGATACTGTTCATGTGCGACGTATTGACAGGAATTACCGGCCAGGATGAAGATGTAGCAGATATGTTGCGCAGAAGCCCCAAGCCCGTGTTTTTGATCGTAAATAAAGTAGATAACAGAGAACGCGACCTGATGGCCAATGAATTTTATGGCCTTGGTTTTAAACATACTTTTTTCCTGTCGTCCATTTCCGGCACCGGCACCGGTGAAATACTGGATGAGGTTTGTAAGTTCATCCCGGAGACTGCACCGGAAATAGAAGGCGAGACCTACCTGCCCAAATTTGCTATTATCGGTCAGCCTAATGCAGGCAAATCTACCCTGCTTAATGCCCTTATCCAGGAGGAAAGAACCATTGTGTCTGACATAGCGGGCACTACCCGTGATACGATACATACCCAATACAAACTGTTTGGCAAAGAGTTCATATTGATCGACACCGCAGGTATCCGTAAAAAGAAGAACGTGCATGAAGATCTGGAATTTTACAGTGTCATCAGGGCCATTAAGGCCATGGATGAGGCCGATGTTTGTATGTTGCTCATAGACGCAAAGAACGGAGTCACCGCTCAGGATGTCAGTATCTTTAGTTTGGCTGCCAGAAAGGGTAAAGGCATCGTGATATTGGTGAACAAATGGGATACCATAGAAAATAAAGCTACCAATACAGCCCGCGATTATGAAGCTGAGATCAAGAAAAAATTAGCTCCGTTCACAGATGTGCCGGTGATCTTTATTTCTGCAAAAGAAAAAACGCGGATATTTCAGGCAATGGAAAAAGCGTTGGAAGTTTTTGAAAACAGAACCAAACACATTGCTACCTCAAAACTGAATGACGTGATGCTGAAAGAGATCGAGATCTTTGCGCCACCCATTACAAGGGGTTTTTCAGTAAAGATCAAATTTGTAAATCAACTCAGGACCAATGTACCGTCATTTGTTTTTTACAGCAACCATCCTGATGCGATCAAAGAATCCTACAAAAATTTTCTGGAAAATAAGCTGCGCAGCCACTTCAATTTTACCGGAGTACCCATGCGTATCTATTTCAGGAACAAATAACACAAACATTCACCAATCAATTTTACTGTTTGAAAACCGGACAACTCAAAAAAGACAAGGTCAACATCATTACCCTCGGATGCTCTAAGAACATGGTAGACAGTGAGGTACTGAGTGGCCAATTGCATGCTAACGGCATTGCTGTAGCTCATGAGAACCGAAAACCCGACCACAATATTGTAGTGGTCAATACCTGCGGCTTTATTGACAAAGCCAAGGAAGAAAGTGTTAATACCATTCTGGATCAGGTAGACCTGAAAAAAAGAGGATTGCTTGATAAAGTGTACGTAACAGGATGCCTGAGCGAGCGCTACCGCGAAGACCTGCGGCTGGAGATACCCGAAGTAGATGCTTGGTTCGGCACCATGGAGCTGCCTTCGATATTGAAACAACTGAATGCCGATTATAAAAAAGAACTGCTTGGTGAACGATTGCTGAGTACACCCAAACACTATGCTTACCTAAAAATATCAGAAGGTTGCAATAGAACCTGTTCATTCTGTGCCATACCGTTGATGCGCGGCACGCACGTGTCTAAAAGCATTGAGGAGATAGTAGCAGAAGCTCAGAAATTAGTAAAAATGGGTGTTAAGGAGATCATGCTT
>Ga0164296_1003436_pt1 | contig 14949 bp, 15 predicted proteins | sample GEODES057metaG_FD_113533 | JGI IMG/M metagenome (GOLD analysis project Ga0164296, IMG submission 113533) | Dystrophic lake water microbial communities from Trout Bog Lake, Wisconsin, USA - GEODES057 metaG | ecosystem: Environmental > Aquatic > Freshwater > Lake | place: USA: Trout Bog Lake... | reverse complement strand
CGCCGTGTGCGTGATTTCGCGATCGTCGATGGCGTTGAAGCCGTGACGCGCGAGATTGCCGATAAAGCGCTGCGCATGCTCGATGTCGATGCGATTGGCCTTGATGTGATGGATCAGCGCTATCTCACGCTTGTGGCCACGAGTTTTGGCGGTGGCCCTGTTGGGATTGAGACCATCGCGGCAGCACTGTCTGAACCGCGCGATGCGATTGAAGACATTATCGAACCCTATCTCATCCAACAGGGCTTCCTCCAGCGCACACCACGCGGCCGTGTTCTCACCGCCAACGCGTTCAAGCATTTGGGCCTCGCCGAGCCCAAACGCGATCTGCCTCAATTCGGATTGTTCGCGGATGAGGGGGAGTAAAACGGTATCGCATGGCAAAAGATAATGACCTTTTGGAAAGGATGCGGCGAAATCCGATGGGTGATTGGACCATTGGTGATGTCGAGACAGTCTGTAAGCGATATGGATTTTTGTTTCGGCCTGGGTCTGGAACTTCCCATGTTCAAATTAAGCATCCATCAGCTCCGTTGATTTTAACGATACCGGCCCGTCGGCCAATCAAATCGATCTACATTCGCAAATTTGTGCGGTATATTGACGAATATGGAGGCGAGCTATGAGCCTTGATTACGCTATTCGAATTGAAAAATTATCCGTTGACGATGGCGGAGGTTATCTCGCGACCGTGCCGGATCTCCCCGGCTGCATGTCCGATGGCGAAACGCCTGAAGAGGCGCTGCACAATATTCAAGATGCTATCGCGTCTTGGATCGAAGCAGCAAAAGACTGGGGTCAGGTCGTCCCGGAACCGTCCCGACCATTGTTGAATGTGGGGTAGTCTTATAAGACGCTCACATTTCTTCGCTCATTGTGTTAGGCTATCGCCATGACAAAATCCAAACTCTGGGCTGCTGAAGCGTTGGAAGATTTCCCCGAGGAATTGCGGGAAAAGGCGGTCGCCTATCTGTTGGATCAGGGTGAAAAATTCCGCGTCTTGAAAAAACTGGTCGAGGAAGGTCTGGCCGATGTTGAGGCTGGCCGGGTGAGCGATTGGAATCCTGATGAAATTTGGGCGATGGCGGAAGAACTCGCCGAAAAAGAGCGGGCTCACGATCTGTCACAGGCGGCCGGAGAATAAGATGAAGCGAGGACAATGCGGGTAACGATTTCAGATCGCGCCACATTGGATCTTGCTAAAATTCTGTCTTACATCCTTTTACTCAACCGGAAGTCGGCGGAAAGCCTCGATACACTTTTTAGGACTCGAATTGCGAGCCTCGCGGCCTTTCCCGAGCGTGGCCGCATCCGTGAGGAACTCGGTCCTGACATCCGTGTTTTGATCATTGGTGTGTATTTGACTATCTATCGCATCGAAGCCGAGGAGATCATCATTCTGCGGGTTGTCGACGGGCGGATGGATGTGGAGGCCGAGTTTCAAGAATGAATGAACCCGTGCATGGCCTGTCGGTGCGTGTCTATTACGAAGACACGGATTTTTCTGGCGTCGTCTATCACGCGTCTTATCTGCGCTTTCTCGAACGGGGGCGTACCGAGACCTTGCGTGATCTTGGCATCGATCAGGCGGCTCTCTTCGGGGCAGGTGGCACGGGGGCGATGGCCTTTGTCGTGCGGCGCATGGAGATCGATTGGCTGAAGCCTGCAAAAATGGATGATCATATCCTCGTCGAGACGGTGATTGCTGAGATTGGCGGCGCGTCTCTGGGCCTTGAGCAAACAATTATGCGCGGCGATGAGGTGCTTTTAACGGCGAAGGTCACAGTTGTGCTTGTGTCAGGCGGCAAACCAGCGCGGCTGCCGCAAGAGATGCGGCAAAAGCTCGGCCGCCCGTGACGGGTGCTCGGCCAATCAGGCTCACTGTAACACTCCTTTAACCATGATGATGTCTTAACGGGGGGAATTGGCTCGCGATTGGGGCCGATTCGCCCTTGTTTTGCCGGAATTCCACGTCATTGAGCGCGGGAGCGGCAGTCACGCTGCATGGACAGGATTGCGTTATGGATTCCACTGAGATCGTAGCCAATGGCGTTGCCGCCGTCTCCGGCGATATCACGCTTTGGAGCATGTTCTGGCAGGCCGCCTTTGTTGTGAAGCTCGTGATGCTCGGGCTTCTCGGCGCGTCGATCTGGTGCTGGGGCATCATCATCGATAAGAGCTTTCTTTACGCGCGCACGCAAAAGGCGATGGATCGCTTTGAAGATGTGTTCTGGTCGGGCCAATCGCTTGATGAGCTTTATCTCGCTTTGAAAGATCGCGAGACGGAGAATATGGCCGCTTTGTTCATGGCGGCGATGGGCGAGTGGAAACGCTCGATTCAGGCGAGCGCCGCCTCCTTCATGAACCTCACACAGCGCATCGACAAAGTGCTTGATGTGACGATCCAGCGCGAGGTCGGCAGGCTTGAGTCAAAATTGCTCGTGCTCGCGACGATTGGCTCAGCCTCTCCCTTTATCGGATTGTTTGGAACGGTTTGGGGCATCATGACCGCCTTCCGCTCGATTGCCGCGTCGAAAAATACCTCGCTCGCGGTGGTCGCGCCCGGTATTGCCGAAGCGTTGTTTGCAACCGCCATCGGCCTTTTTGCCGCTATTCCGGCGGTTATCGCCTATAATGTGTTGCAATCACGTGCAGCCAAACAACAGGCGCGGCTTGAAGGGTTTGCCGACGAATTTTCGACGATTTTATCGCGTCATATCGACGAACATATTCAAGGCTGAGAGGAGCCGAAGCGATGGCGATGGCATCAGCAGCGTCTGGCGGTGGAGGCGGGCGGCGCAGGCGTGGCGGCCGCAGGCATCGTCCGATGTCCGACATCAATATGACGCCCTTTATCGACGTGATGCTCGTGCTGCTGATCATCTTCATGGTCGCAGCCCCCTTGCTCACAACCGGCGTCGCACTTGATTTGCCGCAGACAGGCGCAGCCGCGTTGAATGTCGAGAAACAGCCGCTCATCGTGTCGATCAAGGCCGACGGCAAGATTTTTCTGATGGACACCGAGACCAGCATTGATGAACTCGTGCCAAAACTTGCAGCGATTGCGAAAACCGGTCCGGAAGAGCGTATTTTCGTGCGCGGTGACAAGATGATCGCCTATGGCAAAGTGGCTGAAGTGATGGCTGCTCTGACAGCTGCGGGCTACAAAAAGGTCGCGCTCGTCAACGAACCCGTCACGCAGAAATGAGGGCACGCAGACGGTGAAGATCAATTGGTCCGAGCCCGGCGTTCCGATTTCCGCTGCGATCCACGCGGCGCTTCTGCTTGCGACCTTGATCGCCTTTTCCTCGACACCCAAATTTGAAGACGCGCCAGAACCCATCGCGGTTGAGATGGTCTCGCCCGACGAGGTGACCAAGCTCACCAAGGGCGACAAGACTGTCAAAGAGGTCAAGCCCGACGCCAAGGTGAAGGCCGACAAAGTCGCGCCTGAAGAGATCATCAAGCCGGAATCGGGCCAAGCGAAAACCGACATCCCGACGCCACCAACACCCCCGCCACCCGCGCCGCAAACACCTCAGCCGGTGGCAGAGGCAAAATCTCCACCGCCACCACCCCCCGCGCCACAACCGCCGGAACCGAAGCCCGCGCCTCCGCAAGAGGAGCCGAAGCCGGATGGCTTGAAACAAGCGCCGCCACCCAAGCCCGAACCGCCAAAACCAACGCCGCCGAAATTCGAACCGGATCAATTGGCGAAACTGATCGAGCAGGACAAGAAGGCGACGCCGCCAAAGCCGGTTGAAGCCCCAAAGCCGCCGCAACAAACATTCGACCCGAATGCGCTGCAGAAATTGCTCATCTCGAAAGAGACGCCGCAAAAATCGGCGGCAACTGCGGCTGAGACATCCAAAGTCGCTGCAGCGGGTACAGCAACCGGCACAGCGCAAAAATTGTCGGTGAGCCAGATTGATCAGATCAATTCTTATATTTACCGCAAAGTGAGCGATTGCTGGAAATTGGCGAATTTGTTCCCCGATCCCAATCGCCCCGCGCCGCAAATCCGCATCCGCTTGCGTGAAGATGGCACGCTGGATGGTCAGCCCTCGGTTGAAAATCCGTCCGGTGACGCAGCAGCGCGCGCGTTAGAAGAAAGCGCCGTGCGCGCCATTTCGGGATGCGCCGCCCCCTTCGATGTCTTGCCGAAAAACTACAAGCAATTTTACGGAGAGTGGCGCAGCCTTCTCCTCAACTTCACCTTGAAAGATACATGATGACCGCATGTCTCTTTGACTCTCATGTCACCGTCGCCGGAGTTTGACCGCTATGCGCTTGATCCGCTTACTTGCTTTACGCCTGATGGCCTTCGTTACGTTGGGTCTGGTCGCTGGAATGGCGCATGCCGAATTGGCGATTACGATCGACAAGGGCAATTTTCAGCCCATGCCGATTGCGATCACCGATTTTGTCGGCTCCGATCCCGCACTCACGCAACAGATGAGCCAGGTGATCACAAACAATCTCAAACGCTCCGGTATGTTTGCGCCAATCGACAAAGCGGCCTTCATCGAGAAGAGCGTGAATTTCGATGCGATGCCGAATTTCGCTTCTTGGAAAGCAATCAACGCCCAAGCCCTTGTGACGGGCCGCGTCACGACAGACGCATCGGGAAAAGTGAAAACTGAATTTCGCTTGTGGGATGTGCTTTCCGGCAAACAAATTGCCGGGCAACAATATGTCACCGATGCCGGTTTGTTACGGCGTGTCGCGCATATTGTGTCTGATGGCGTTTATTCACGGCTCACAGGCGAGAAGGGCTTTTTCGACACGCATATTGTGTTTGTTGATGAAACCGGCCCGAAAGATAAGCGCGTCAAAAGGCTCGCGATTATGGATCAAGACGGATTTAATCCGCATTATCTGACCAAAGGGGATGAGCTTGCGGTGACGCCGCGCTTTTCGCCGAATTCGCAAGAAGTGGCCTATATGGCTTTTGGTGAAGGCGACCCCAAAGTCTATATCCTCAATATTGAAACCGGCCAGCGCGAGGTTGTTGGCAATTTCCCCGGCATGACATTCGCACCGCGCTTTTCACCCGATGGTCAGAAAGTGATCATGAGCCTCGCGCAAGGCTCGGCGTCAAATATCTATTCGATGGATTTGCGCTCGCGCACGACAACGCGCCTTACCGACACGTCAGCGATTGATACGTCGCCGTCTTACTCGCCCGATGGGTCGCAAATCGTGTTTGAATCCGATCGCGGCGGCACGCAGCAAATCTATATCATGTCGGCGAATGGCGGTGGCGCGAAGCGGATTTCCTTCGGTGACGGCGCACGCTATTCAACGCCCGTCTGGTCTCCGAAAGGTGATTATATTGCGTTCACGCGTCAAAAGGGTGGGCAATTCGCGATTGGCATTATGAAGCCCGACGGGTCAGGTGAGCGCATCCTCACCGAAGGCTTCCACAATGAAGGGCCGACTTGGGCACCCAATGGCCGTTACCTGATGTTCTTCCGCGATCAAGGCGGCGGTGCAGGCGCACGCATTTTCATGGTTGATGTCACAGGCCATGTCGAATTGCCCGTGCCAACGCCCTCCTTTGGCTCCGACCCCGCCTGGTCACCTTTGCTGAATTGAGGCGCTTATGACGCGACATTTGATTTCCACCGGCTCGCCTTTCGAGCGGCAATTTGGTTATTCGCGTGCGGTGATCGACGGTGATTTCGTCTTTGTATCCGGCACAACCGGCTATGATTACGCAACCATGACAATGCCCGAAGATGTTGCCGACCAGACGCGCACGATCTTCGCAACGCTTGATCAGGTTCTCAAAGGGGCAGGATCATCGCTCGCTCATGTCGTGCGCGCGCAATATTTTGTCACGGACAGCACCTATTGCGAGCCCGTCCTCGGCGTCTGCGGCGAAGTCTTCGGCGACATAAGACCAGCCGCCGGAATCTATGTCGTGGCCGGATTGTTGCGACCCGAGATGAAGGTCGAAATCGAAGTCACCGCGCGGGTGGCTCACGGGTGAAAGAGCGGACGCGCCGCATCGAAAATAGGCCGAGACAAAATGCGTAAGGCCTCGGCCTCATAGGGCAAATGCGGAAACCGTTCGACGGTTAACCGCGCGACAGCCCGCGCTTGAAGCGCATCTCTGCGCCGCTGCAAGGGATCGCGCCCAGCCTGCTGTGAAACCCATAATTTATGCGCCGCGAACGCGCGAGGATCGACAGTGGGGAGCCTTACGGGTTCGCCTCGCTCATCAATCGCAATGGCCTCGAAAGGCTCGGCATTTTCGAGCCAGACAAGCCCTTCGATAGCGACGGCTTCGAGATCAGACCCATCGTCGCCGATTGTGTCCCGTTCCTCTTTCCAAGGTGGATTTCTTAAGGGACGGATCAGGTCCACCAAAAAGCCCTCGCTGTTTCGCGCGCGAAATCTCTCCCGCGTCCGTTCGAAACTGTGGTCAACCCGGCTCAAAACGCCGATCAATGCGTCATCAGTCACCTCTCCGTCCGAGAGGATCCGCAGCCTTGCGCGGCTGTCAAAGAGGAGGTCCAAGTCCTCTGTCGTTGTCAGACCTGCGTCGAAAAAGACGCCAGCCTGCGCTTCATAGGCATAGAGCGCATAAGTGCCGACGAGCCGTAACCCGTGACCCATGAGCCCTGTCGCATCGAGCGCCCGCAAAATTCGCGCTGCAAGACGGGGGACGCGGCCAAGGCCCAGCGCGCGGTTGACCGCAGCTTGGCGTTTCAGCACGTCCGAAATCTCGTCCCATCGCTCCTGCGCCTTGGAGCGACCACGGTCAAATTCATCCTTGATGCGCTCCGTTTTGTCTGAACGGGGCCCGAGCGATTTTTGCCTCCGCTTGCCGTCAGGGTGATAGGTGGCATGGAGGAGATAATCGGTCCCCTTTGTCGGAGACCACACCATCGAGCCGCGAAACGCCTTTTGACGCTCAAAAGCGTCTTGTAAAGCAGCAAAACGCTGCCGCGTATTGACCATTTCACGCAATTGGTCCGGGTTAAGGTCGATCATCGTTCCAACAGCCGCGCACAAAATTGACTTTGATTGTTGGAACAATGACAGTAAAAGTTCCAACAGTCAAAAACAAAATAAATCCAAACTGTTGGAACTCCGCTCAACAAAAATCCCGCCGGATTGCTCCGGCGGGTTCTGTTTCTCATGCTTGATAAACGGGATCAGGCAGCGAGCTGGCGGAGCACATAGTGCAAGATGCCGCCATTTTTGAAATATTCGATTTCATCGAGCGTATCGATGCGGCAGATCACCGGAACTTTCGTCACTTTGCCTTCGGCGTCGGTGATGTGGAGTTCCATTTTCTGCCGTGGCTTCACCGAAGTGAGGCCGGGGATCGCGACCGTCTCGTCCCCTTTGAGCCCGAGCGATTTCCAGCTTGTGCCTTCCTCGAAGACGAAAGGCACAACGCCCATGCCGACGAGGTTGGAGCGATGGATCCGCTCAAAGCTCTGCGCGATGACGGCGCGCACGCCCAAGAGATTGGTGCCCTTCGCCGCCCAATCGCGTGATGAGCCATTGCCATATTCAACGCCTGCGAAGACGACGAGCGGCGTCTCTTCCTTGGCATATTGCATGGCGGCATCATAAATCGATTGGCGCGTGCCCGAGGGGTAATGCACGGTCAGGCCGCCTTCCGGCGTTGAGCCATCAGCCTCTTTCACCATGAAATTCTTGATGCGGATATTGGCGAATGTGCCGCGCATCATCACTTCATGATTGCCACGCCGTGTGCCGTATTGATTGAAATCAACCGGTTCCACTTTGTTGGCGAGGAGATATTTGCCCGCTGGCGAAGCTGCCTTGATCGATCCCGCCGGCGAAATATGGTCGGTCGTGATCTTGTCGCCGAAGAGGCCCAAAATCCGCGCGCCCGTAATATCGGTCACAGGCTTTGGCGTTTTGGTGATGCCGGTGAAATAAGGCGGGTTTTGCACATAGGTGGATGCGCCTTCCCAAGCATAGGTCTGGCTCGTCGGTGCCTTCACCTTGCGCCAATTCACATCGCCGCGGAACACATCGCCATATTTCTCTTTGAAGATTTTCTTGGTGACGTTTTTCGCGATGAAGCTCTGGATCTCTTTGTTCGAAGGCCAGATGTCTTTGAGATAGACAGGGTTGCCCTTTTTGTCGGTGCCGAGTGGCTCTTTTGTGAGATCACGCTGCACGGAACCCGCAAGCGAATAAGCCACAACAAGCGGTGGCGAGGCGAGATAATTGGCTTGCACATCCGGTGAGACGCGGCCTTCGAAATTCCGGTTGCCCGAAATCACGGCAGCAGCAACGACGCCATTGTCATTGATCGCTTTGGATATCTCGGTTGGCAGCGGCCCTGAATTGCCGATGCAGGTCGTGCAACCAAACCCGACAAGATTGAAGCCCAATTTGTCGAGGTCTTTTTGCAAGCCGGAATTGGCGAGATATTCCGCCACCACTTGCGAGCCGGGCGCGAGCGATGTTTTCACCCAAGGCTTCACGGTGATGCCTTTGGCGACCGCATTGCGCGCGAGAAGCCCTGCGCCGATCAGCACCGAAGGATTCGATGTGTTGGTGCAAGAGGTGATCGCCGCAATCACCACATCGCCATGGCCAATGTCGAAATTTTTGCCTTCGACTGCATAGCGCTTGGCGAGATCGGCCGCCTTTTTATATTCGGTTTCCATCGCTGCGATGAATCCGGATTTCGCGTCCGTTAAGGGCACACGACCTTCGGGACGCTTTGGTCCTGCGAGCGATGGCGTCACTGAGCCGAGATCGAGTTCCAGCGTATCGGTGAAGACCGGGTCGGGTGATGTCTTGGTACGGAAGAGACCTTGTGCCTTGGCATATTTTTCAACCAAAGCGATGCGGGCCGTTTTGCGGCTTGTCATTGTGAGATAGTTCAGCGTTTCTGAATCTGCCGGGAAGAAGCCGCATGTCGCGCCATATTCCGGAGCCATATTCGCAATGGTTGCGCGGTCCGCGAGCGTCATCGCGTTCAACCCGTCGCCATAGAATTCGACGAATTTGTTCACGACGCCTTTTTTGCGCAGCATTTGCGTGACTGTCAGCACAAGGTCAGTCGCGGTGATGCCTTCTTTGAGCTTGCCGGTGAGTTTGAAGCCGATCACTTCTGGCAACAACATGGATTGCGGCTGGCCGAGCATCGCAGCTTCCGCCTCGATCCCGCCGACGCCCCAACCGAGCACACCAAGACCATTCACCATGGTCGTGTGCGAATCTGTGCCGACAAGCGTGTCGGGATAGGCGAATTCCACTGTCTGCTTTTTGCCACGCACCGTGATCTTGTCTTTCTTCGTCCAAACGGTTTGGGCGAGATATTCAAGATTGACCTGATGGCAGATGCCGGTATCGGGCGGCACGACCGAGAAATTTTCAAACGCCTGCTGGCCCCATTTCAAGAAGCGATAGCGTTCGCCATTGCGTTGATATTCAAGATCGACATTTTTCTTGAACGCTTTCGACGAGCCAAATTCATCGACGATCACGGAATGGTCGATCACGAGATCAACCGGCACGAGCGGATTGATCTTCTTCGGATCGCCGCCGAGCGTTTTCATCGCGTCGCGCATCGCGGCAAGGTCAACAACCGCTGGCACGCCCGTGAAGTCTTGCATCAACACACGTGCGGGACGGAAGGCGATTTCCAATTCGCCTTTGCCTTTGGTTTTCAACCAACCGACAGCGGCTTTGATATCCGCTTTTGTGACCGAACGGCCATCTTCAAAGCGCAACAAATTCTCAACCAAAATTTTGAGCGAGAAGGGCAGCTTTGAAAGGCCTTTCAGGCCATTCTTTTCGGCGGCTTTGAGGGAGTAATAATGATAGGTCTTTGCGCCAACCTTGAGCGTTTTACGGCATTTGAAACTGTCGAGCGACGACATGAGGATCTCCTCGTGGGGTTTGCATTTCTCGTGTCAGATCCAATGATCCGACCGCCACGCCGCCCCGGGAGTGCCCAGGCCCCCTGCATCGTTCTTGTGACGACGCACCGGCGCTCGCAAGCCTTATAGAAAATTTTGTCGAAGCGGGCTACATCAACAAAAGGCGCGCATGAAATTTTTTTCGCCCGTCAAGCCAATGCAAGTGGGGTCTGTGATTGATGCGTCTGATTGTTGAGGGGGTGGCGTGTGTTCGGTCTGGTCGAACCCTGTTTGAAGACCTCACATTCGCGGTTGACGCGGGAGAAGCGCTCGCTGTCACCGGCCCTAATGGTGTCGGCAAATCATCATTGCTGCGACTCGTGGCCGGGTTGCTGCCAAAGGCTGCGGGGGCAGTCCATCTTCAGGGTGGCGATCGGGACCTCAGCCTTGCCGAGCAGGCGCATTATCTCGGCCATCGCGACGCGTTGAAGCCCGCGCTCACGCCCTTCGAGCTTTTGGACTTTTGGAAAAGGCTGTTTGGCGGTGAGGGGCTCGCGCCGGAAGTGGCTCTGGCGCGTGTCGGGCTTGCCCATGCGCGGCTCTTGCCGTCTGCCTATCTCTCGGCGGGGCAGCGTCGCCGTCTTGCCATCGCGCGCCTGCTTGTCGCGCAACGCCCGCTCTGGCTGTTGGACGAGCCGACATCGGCGCTTGATGCGGACTCCGAAGCGATGTTCGCGCATCTCGTCGACGAGCATCTGGCGGCGGGTGGCTTGGTTCTTGTCGCCACCCACCAGCCCCTCGGCTTTCCCGCGCGCGATTTCCGGATGGGAGCCTTGGCATGATCGATGCTCTCTTTGCGATGATCATCCGCGATGTTCGCTTGGCCGCGCGGATCGGCGGCGGGGCGGGTGTTGGCCTCGTCTTCTTTCTGATCCTTGTGACGATCATTCCCTTCGCGGTGGGGCCGGATATGGCGCTTTTATCGCGGATCGGCCCGGCGATTTTGTGGGTGGCTGCCTTGCTTGCCACTCTTTTGGGGTTGGATCGTCTGTTTCAGGCTGATGAAGAGGATGGCTCGCTTGATCTCATCCGCATGGCGCCTTTGCCTTTGCCGCTGATCGTCTTGGCCAAAGTGGTGGCACATTGGCTCGTCACGGGCCTGCCGCTCGCGCTGGCCGCGCCCTTTTTGGGTCTGCTTTTGGCTTTGGAACCGGATGCGCTCTTGGCTGTGACTGTGACGCTTCTTGTCGGAACGCCTGCGCTGACGTTTATCGGAGCCGCAGGCGCTGCGTTGACGGCGGGGTTGCGCCGAGGCGGGCTTATTCTCTCGGTTCTGGTGTTGCCGCTGATGATTCCGGTGCTGATTTTCGGCATCTCGGCGACATCCGCCGCTTTGGGCGGCACGGTGCCATTTCACGTGCCGTTTCTCATCCTCGTTGGGCTTGGGCTTTTTGCGGCAGTGACAGGCACGATAGCCGCGGCCTTGGCGATCCACTTCGCCGAGGGCTAATCCGCTTTAAGACAGACGGATCGTTTCTTTTTCTGTGATGATCACATCAAGCGCGCGGTCATGCGGCTCGTCCGGTACGCGGTCGATCTCCTGCACCGAGAAGGCCACGCCGATAGTCAACACGCGCCCCGAGGCTGTGAGCCTTGCAATGGCGCGATCATAATAACCAGCCCCATAGCCGATGCGATGGCCACGCCGGTCAAAGGCGGCCAAAGGCACCAAGAGGCCGGTCGGGTTCACAGCGTGAGCCGTCTCAAACGGTTCTTTCAGACCAAAGGAGCCAGACGCAAGCGCATCGCCCTCCTGCCAGAGCCGGAAGACGAGACCCTCGTCTGTCACCACGGGCAGCGCGGTTTGGAGACCTCTGTGCGTGAGGAGCGCCATCGCGGGGCGCGGGTCGATCTCGCTGCGGATGGGCCAGAAACCGCCAATCGGTCCAGCGCCAAGGGCGGTGATGAATGTCGGCACTTGCTGCGCAATCGCTTGCGAAAAAGCCGCGCGGTCAGAGAGCGGAAGCGCATCGCGGCGGCTCAAGGCTTCGGCGCGCAGCCGGTCTTTATCGGTTTTGCTCACTGTGTCAGCTTTTCGTGGGATAAGGTCCAAGAGTGCGGAGCCGCCTGGGCCGTGGAACGATCGATCTCAGGAACCTACATATGTAGGTGGGCGCCGTGTGCCCCGGTCCACGGACCAAGGCAGGGACAGCTCCCTGAGGGTCGATAAGGCCCCGAGAATACAGTTGTTCTCACGCACCCTGCAGCCCCGCATTTCTAAAGTAAGGTGTTGAGGGCCAAGATGCCAGTCAAATTATGCCCGTGAAATTCTTGACCGGTCATAGAAGCGGCGCGATGCCGTCCCACAAAATCTTGACGCCGACCAGAAAAGTCAGCGCGTAAATCAAAGTGTAGAAATTTTCCGCCGCAATGCGACGCACCATCCAGATGCCTGCAAGCGTCGAAACAAGCGCGAGCGGGAACAGTGCGAAACTGGTGCTGAGATTTTCCGTCGAGAATTGCCCTAAGAAAAAATAAGGTACGAGTTTGATGAGGTTGATGGTCCAGAAAAACCAGGTCGATGTCCCGACATAGGTCTGTGGCGGCAGGCGCTGCGGCATCACATGCACCTGAAAGGGTGGGCCACCGGCATGGGCGATGAAACTCGTAAATCCCGACACCGCGCCCCAACACACACCCGCAAGAGTGTGGCCGGGAATCGGCTCGCCTCTCTCAGCGCGCTTCTTCCAATACATCAGCACAAAGCCAATCGAGATCAGGCCGACGCCGATTTTGACCACGTCATCGGAGACATAGGCGGCCATCAGCCAGCCGAGTCCGATCCCAGCTAAACCACCCGGCAGCATGATCATGAGATTGCGTTTGTCGAAGGTGGAGCGATAGGCCCAGACGCTGACGAGATCCTGGATGCACAAAATCGGCAGCATCAATGCCGCTGCTTTAACCGGCGAGACCACAAGCGCCATCAGCGGAATAGCCACAAGCCCAAGGCCCGAAAATCCTCCCTTCGCGAGCCCCATCAAAATGACGGCAGGCGTGGCTGCGAGATAGAAGAGCGGATCGGTGATAATCGTCGGCATGGGTCTGGTTTAATGATCCTCGGCGCGCCTTGGCAAGCAGGCCTGATGCATGCAAGCTGTGCAGACGCGGTGCAAGCTACCGCCAAAAGGCTTGCATCCAAAGTCGCGCCTGACGGATGTCCTTGCCGATGATACAGGGTCGCGAAGAAAAATCGGGGAGTTGACGTCCATGAGCAATGCCGCACGCTTTCGCCAGATCTATGAGCAGTCGCTGACAAACCCGGCGGGCTTTTGGGGCGATGCAGCCAAAGCGATTGACTGGATCGAAGCGCCGACAACCGTGTTTGACGCCTCGCAAGGCGTCTATGGCCGCTGGTTTCCCGATGGCGTGATGAACACCTGTTACAATGCGGTGGATCGGCATGCGCTCGCGCGTCCTGATCAGGTGGCGATCATTCATGACAGTCCCGTCACCGGCACCAAACGCCATGTCACCTATCGCGAATTGCGTGACGAGGTGGAAGCGCTTGGCGCGGTGCTTCTCGATCACGGCGTTCATAAAGGTGACCGCGTGATCATCTATATGCCGATGATTCCGGAAGCGCTCATCGCGATGCTGGCTTGTGCGCGCATTGGTGCGATTCATTCGGTCGTTTTCGGTGGCTTTGCCGCGCGCGAACTCGCAACGCGCCTCGATGACTCCCATCCGAAACTCATTCTCGCCGCCTCTTGCGGTATCGAGCCGGGTCGCGTGGTGCATTACAAGCCGCTGATCGACGAAGCGATTGAGCTTGCGGCCCACAAGCCTGAAAAAATCATCCTGTTTCAGCGTCCCCAATCACAAGCGATGCTCAAAGCCGGACGCGATTTCGACTGGGCCGAACTCGTCGCTGACGCCAAAGCCGCAGGCAAGCGCGCGGACTGTGTGCCGGTGCGCGCAACCGATCCGCTCTACATTCTCTACACCTCCGGCACGACCGGAAAGCCGAAAGGCGTTGTGCGCGACAATGGCGGCCATGCGGTCGCCATCCATTGGACGATGAAAGCGATCTATTCGATGGATGCGGGCGATGTGTTTTGGTCGGCTTCCGATGTCGGCTGGGTGGTCGGCCATTCCTATATCGTCTATGGCCCGCTGCTCGCAGGTGCGACGACGATTGTCTATGAAGGCAAGCCTGTTGGCACGCCGGATGCGGGTGCGTTTTGGCGCGTGATCGCAGAGCATGGCGTGAAGGCTCTATTCACCGCGCCGACCGCCTTCCGCGCGATCCGCAAAGAAGACCCGAATGCGGATGAATTGAAGAAATATAAATTCAAAGATTTCCGCGCTTTGTTTTTAGCCGGTGAGCGCGCTGATCCCGACACCGTGAAATGGGCGGAAGATGTTTTGGGCGTGCCCGTCATCGATCATTGGTGGCAAACCGAAACCGGTTGGGCGATTGCGGGCAATCCATTCGGGCTTGGTCAATTGCCTGTGAAGCATGGTTCACCAACGGTGGCGATGCCCGGTTATGATGTCCGCATTGTCGATGAAGGCGGCCATCCCGTTGAAGCCGGCAAAATGGGCTCTATCGTCATCAAATTGCCGATGCCGCCATCCTGCTTGCCGACGCTGTGGAACGCCGAAGAGCGTTTCCGCGAAGGCTATCTCACCACCTATCCCGGGTTCTACTCGACCTCGGATGCGGGCTATATCGACGAGGACGGTTATCTCTACATTATGGGTCGCACCGACGACATCATCAATGTCGCGGGCCATCGCCTCTCAACCGGCGGCATGGAGGAAGTGCTTGCGGGTCATCCCGCTGTTGCTGAATGCGCGGTGATTGGCGCAAAAGATGCGCTCAAAGGCGAGCAACCTTGCGGCTTTGTGGTGTTGAAAGCGGGTGTGACAACGCCGCATGATCAGATTGAAAAAGAATTGGTCGCTCTGGTGCGCGAAAAAATCGGCCCCGTCGCCGCCTTCAAAATCGCGATTGTGATCAAGCGTCTGCCGAAAACGCGCTCGGGTAAAATTCTACGCGGCACCATGAAAAAAATCG
>Ga0164296_1003435_pt1 | contig 14949 bp, 12 predicted proteins | sample GEODES057metaG_FD_113533 | JGI IMG/M metagenome (GOLD analysis project Ga0164296, IMG submission 113533) | Dystrophic lake water microbial communities from Trout Bog Lake, Wisconsin, USA - GEODES057 metaG | ecosystem: Environmental > Aquatic > Freshwater > Lake | place: USA: Trout Bog Lake... | reverse complement strand
CCCAGGCCTCATGATCTAACAACCCCGCAACTCGCCGTGGACCCGTCACGTCCCTTCACGAAATCGCCACCCTCTTGGGTGGCGATTTTCGTTTTCCGGCAAGGCGGAGATCGGGTCGGAGGCTCAGAAAGCAGAAATCCCGACCCGCTGGTCTTTTCAGACCGGCGAACCGGGACTTCGGTGCTCGATTTGCGCGACTTACGTGCAAACCTTTTAGTGGCGGGGGCAGGATTTGAACCTGCGACCTTCGGGTTATGAGCCCGACGAGCTGCCGGACTGCTCCACCCCGCGTCGGCTTTACAACTTTAGTCGCCGGGGATGGTTCTGTGCCAATCGTCACTTCCTACTTGGAACTAAGTGCCTTTTGAGCTAGTCCGAGTTCGGTGTTCATGGCATTAACTTCAGTCTGGTACTTGCCCAAGTTGCCGTCAGACAGTGCCGCCTGCGCTGCGGTGTAGTCAGCACTCGCCTGGCTCAAGTAGTACTGAGCGGTTTGGCCCGTCTTGGCGGTGGAGGTACTAGTTGACGAGCTCGTGGACGTTCCCGAACCGGCGTTCACGTTTGCTCCTAGAACGTCAGACAAGGCACCGGCCAACGTTGGCTCAATACCGACGTCCTGGTTGAAGACGGCAATGACGTACTTGAGCTGCGGCAGTGGGTTCGCCGTTGAGGTGACATAGAGCGGACGAATGTAGAGAACACTCTGATCAAGTGGCACCATCAAGTTGTTGCCGAGCAGAACACTCGAGCCGTTCTGGTCGAGCAAGGTAATGAGCTGCGACGCCTTAGCGTTCTGTTGAATTTCCGAGTCAGCCTGGACTGGTCCCGTGACTGACGTGCCACGTGGCGTTTCGTACACGGCGAGTTGGCCGTAGTTCTTCGGGTCACTCGTGGCGATCAAGAAGGCGGTAAGGCCCTGGACGGTTGACGAGTTACCGGCAGGAACAAACTCCACCTGCTCGAGCAACTGCTGCTGGCTCGTGCCCGGGAGTGAGCCCACCTGGAACAACGGCGCCATTGGCGCGTTGGTCGAAGAGATAATCTCACCGGCCGAGTTGATGATGGTGTTAGTGGCGAGCGCCGACGAAGGGTTACCCGCACCAGTAGTGGGTGTGACTTCCCAGGCGTCTGAAGCGTTGTAGAAGGCCGAAGGCTGCGTGATGTGGTACTTACCAAGCACCGAAGCCTGCACACCAAAGATGTCTTGTGGGTAGCGCAGGTGCTGCTGCAGGGTCTGGCTCATCATCGACATGGGCTTAAACATGCCTGGGAACGCACCCTCGTAGGCCTTGAGAATTGGGTCCTTCGGGTCGTTGGCGTAGAAGGTCATGGCGCCGGTGTAGGCGTTGATGACCACCTTGACCGAGTTACGGACATAGTTGAAGTTGCCGGGCAGGCCACCTTCGTTGGCGTTAAAATTCCCTACATTCTCTGAGTACGGGTACTGCGTCGTGGTGGTGTAGCCATCCAGTACGTAGTTCACCTCACCGTGGTTAATGACGGCGTAGGGCTGAGAGTCAAATGACAAGAACGGAGCAGCCTTCTTGGCCATCTGGCGAATGTCACGAACGAAAAGCACACGCGAGTTCGACGTGATCTGGTTCGAGATCAAGAAGTTGAAGTCACCGAGACGAAGTGCCAGTGCGGCCCGCGTAATGATGTTGCCGACGCGAACGCCACCGCCACCTTGGTAGTGAGTCTCGACGGGCTGACCAGCGTTAGGGCCACTGTCAACTTGGTAGTCGAGCTCAGCCTGCTTGGAGTTCGCGACAACCCAGCCTGGATCGTTAGGTGCAAAGTAGATACCGGCTTGACTGAGCGCAGGCATACCGTTCGCCGACTGGGACGGAACGTTCGAGACGACGTAGTTCGGGTTGCCGGTAGCTACGTTTTCCTGGTTGGCGGCGAGTACGGCAACGCCTTCACCGTGCGTGTACTGCAAGTGCTCGTTCACCCAGTTCTGCGAGGGAAGTCCTGAAGTGTTGAGCTGACGAACGCCAATAAGCACTGGTGCGTCAACACCGTTGATCTTGTAACGGTCCACGGAAAGTGACGTGAAGGTGTAGTACGAGTGGATCGACTGACGCTTCACCGTTGTCGTCAGGGCAATGCTTGACGCGGGGTCCCACAGTCGGATGTTGTTGAGCGTTGGTGTGTTCGACTTAATCTCGGCACTCGTGATGGTGTTCGCACCAGCAAAGGCGTGGTACTGCACCTTGTTGAGGCCGTAGGCCACGCGCGTGGCCTGAATGTCGCGCTGAATGTAGGGTGCCTCCAGCGTGTCCTGGTTAGGACTTACTTTCAGTGCCTGAAGAATTGTTGGGTAGAGCACACCAATGACCAGTGCCACAAAGACCCAGAGACCAACCGCGACCGCCGGAAGAGACCAGCCACGCGAACGAACATTGGCGAGCAGAATCAACGTCGCGGCCAGTGAGAGGTAGAACAAAATTGTCAACGCTGGAATGCGGGCGTGCACGTCGGTGTAGCCCGCACCTTGCACGAAACCATTCGTGGAGTTCACGAGTTCAAACTTGGCCAGGATGTAGCCAACTGCCTTGAAGAGGGCAATGCCGGCGCCGATGACCGACAAGTGGGCCTTCACCTTTGGTGAGACGCGCGGACGCGTGCGCGACGTCTTAATGCCACCGTTTAAGTAGTGGAAGCACGACGAAATGATCAGCACGAAGATGAGCGACACCAGTGCCCAGGTGACGACGAAGTTCACGAAGGGCAACGTGAAGATATAGAAACCCAGGTCCTTGTGAAAGAGCGGATCAGTCGTACCGAACTTCTTGGCGTGTGCGAAGAGAAGGTAGTTGTTCCACTGACCAGTGGCGTTGAAGCCAGCAATCAGGGCGAGAAAAAATGCAATGACGGCGTAGATGCGCTTGGCGTACGGACGTACCGCGTTCTGAAAGCGGCGCACCACTTCATCCTCCGGAGAGAACGCGAGATCCCTGGCGCCAAAGCGGTCGGTGAGCAAGAGGTTGCCCCACATGAGCAGAAAGAACACCGCTCCAAAGACAAGGCCCAGGCCAACCTTGATGAGGAGGAGTCGATTAAAGACACTCTCGAGGTGGACTGACGAGAACCACATTTGGTCGGTCCACAGGCCGGCCAGACTCCGCAGTGAAATGAAGAGTATGAAGACCACGGCCACCACGAGACCAGTCCAGAAACGACGCGAAAAGCGTCCTAGGGAGACTCGACGGGGTGGACTGACATCTGAAGGGCTGCGCACCCTTAGAAGCCTAGGTCAGATACTTAAACAGTGAGCACCGTGCACGCACAGCCCGCGTGCAGTGGTGGGTAGGCCGATCCACTTGGGAAGATTGAGCCCGCGGGACGTTCGCCAGCGGCGGCGTCCACGGTGCAAGCGTCACAGGGGGCATCGTTTGGCGCGGCGTAGAACCTCACCGACCGGCCCTTGGATGCGGCGAGAACACCGAGGTGGAAGGCGCGACGAGCTGCGTCAGTGCAAAGTCGCTCCACGCGAGCACCACGCCACTCCTTGTAGGCAGAGTTGGCGCGCTCCTGGCCATCCTCAGAGCCATCAGCAATGATGCGGCGACGAAGAGCCACCACGATGGTCACCGCGAGGTCAGCGGCACAGTCGCGAAGTGCGGCCTTGTCAGCGGCACCGCCGTTGGCGCCAGCTTCAGCAGAAGCGAAGTCGCTTCCGGCTGCGGAAGCGTCCACGAGAGCATCAAAGGCGGCATCGGCGTACCGAGCGCGTTGTTCCTTTTCATCTTCCAGCAGTTCACTGACGTCGCCCTTGGTGTCACGAAGACGCTCAAGGGTGATGTTCTGGTCGTCCTGAAGTGCGCGCTTCACCTTGCGAGTAAGAACAGCGAGTGATTCGTCAATGGCGTCGTCACGACGAGCGAAGAGTTCTCCCACTTGCGTCTGGGGCTTGGCGGGTGCGGGGGCAGACTTCTTCGGTGGCGCAGTCGCTCCACGCTCTTCCAGCGTGGCCTTACGCAGACGAGCGAAGATTTCGTTGACGACGTCAGTTCCCTCTTCTCCAGCGGGCATCGTTTCGGTACGTGCCGTCTCCGCCTTCGGTGCGGACTTGCGAGGGCGGGCTTTCGTTACTGACGAAACATCTGGTGCTTCGAGGAGCTTGATGTCAGGAACGGCACGTAGCGGTGTTCCGGCCAACAGTTCTTCTTCAGTGGGCTCAGGAAGTGAGGGGCGCTGACGCAGTACTTCGAGCGCCTTGGCGCGAGCAATCTCGTCCGAACCGTTAATGCCGTCAAGAACGTTTTCTACTTGGTCACGGACGCTGCCGACGAACTCACCCAGGGTGTCACGAGCGGCGCGAAGCTGTTCGATCTGGAGCTGGAGCGCCTTGCGCTTCACGGCCAGGTCGTTGAGCTGGGCCTTACGAGCTTCGTTGGCCTGCTCCAAGATGGCGCGACCTTGTTCACGGGCACGGTCAACGAGTGCCTCACCATTGAGCTTGGCGGAATCAATCAGGCGTTCAGCGGCGAGTCGAGCGTCAGCCTCGATCTGGCTAGCGGTGGATTCGGCTTCGGAAATCAGGTGCATCGAGCGCTCCTGCGCTTCGATGAGGTGTTCAGCCGACTTTTCCTGGGACTCGGCGAACAACTTCGCGCTGCGCTCTTGTACTTCCGAGGTGACGCGGGCGGCTTCTTCGTGGGCAGCCCGGAGAATTGCGGCACTCTGGGCACCCAGGGCGCTCAGCAACGTTGCTTCATCGAGCGTCGGGTTCTGTGCTTCGCGCCGAGCCTTGGACAACTGCTCTTGGAGTTCGCTGATGCGACTCTCGAGGCGGGCAACGTCACGTCCGACACCTTCGAGGTGCTGACGTACTTCGTCGGGGTCAAAACCACCCTTGCGGACGGTCGAGAACGAGACCCGACTTACTTCAGCGGGGCTCTGACGGGAAGAGGAGAAAATTCGGCGTTCATCCATTCCTTCAAGACTACGGCGTGGCGAGCCAAAAAAATGGCTTAGTGGGGTGTCGTAATGGGAGACGCTGCTTGTCCCCCGATCGACCGCAGATCGTCTAACGCTTGGGCCAAGCTCGTCACCCCAATAATTTTGAGACCCGGCGCCGCTGCGGATTGGGCAGTCGAGACTTCCACCTGGGGCACAATGAAGTACTTCGCACCAGCGCGCTGGACCGCTACGGTCTTCTCCGCCACGCCTCCAACATCGCCCACGTTGCCAAACTGGTCCATCGTGCCGGTAGCGGCCACGGGGGCTCCACCGGCGAGGGGCTTCTTTGAGAGCAGGTCAATCATGGTGAGAGTCATGGCGAGCCCCGCTGAGGGTCCCCCAATGTCGGCGGTGTTAATGGAGACGGTGGCCGGCAGCGTGTACTGATAACCGTCCTCAATGCTGAGACCCAACCACGACTTCGCCACGGCGGGTTCCCCGGTGCAGCCGTCTGACCCATTGCCACTGGGCACTTTCGTCGTGGTGGCGTGCAAGGTCTGTGTCGAGGTGTAGCTCAGCTTTCCCGTTGAGGAATAGGAGGCTCGGTCAACCCGTAGCGAAACCGCAGACCCCGGCGCCAGTTTCGAGACAACTCTCGAAAGAGCACAGGCCGAGGTGACGGGCAGGCCATTGGCATCAGTAATGCGGTCACCCACGTTGAGGCCAATCGTTGCCCCGGGCGACGGCACGTTGACCTGGGTAACAACCGCGCCATTGCCCTTCACGGGCACTTTCCAGCCCAGTGACCGGAAGGCCGCAACCTCAGCCTGCTGCTTCGAGTCCGACATTTCGAGGAAGCCTTGGTCGTCAAGTTGCGAACTAGGAACACCGGGGCTCAAGAGTTCATCAGCGGGGACGAACTCGACGTGGCGCTGAAAGTGCATCGTAAGCCACTGCAGCGGTGTGAGCTGCTCGAGATACACGTCAGTCAGCATGATGACGTCGTGGTGATTACGCGTCTCAACACCCGAAATCTTCACGAGCGGTGCCACCGGCACGGCATCACCGGGGGTAATCGCGTACTCGGGCAGGTAGACCTTCGTCAGCCCAAAGTAGGCGCTGACGATGACAATCCCCGTCAGAACCGTCAGGACGATTCGACGCCAAGGCTTCGCAGGTGCTGAGATGGGTTCGTGAACAGTAATGAAGAAACGCTAGCGGAGGACCGCGAAGTCCTGCTCCTCACGGCAGGATTTGGCACAACGCCGGGCTTCGAAGACACCTTGCTCGAGGGGTTTTCGAGCAGCGAACCACGCTGGCGAATTCTGGCGTTGCGTGGTCTAGTGCGCCAGTCCCTCGTGACGAGCGCACAGTGGCTTGCAGCGCTGCGTGACCCCAACGATGACGTTCGTCGCGAGGCTCTTCACCAGCTCGCCTACAGCGATGTGGTGGACGTAGCCGTCCTAGACCAGGCCATCACATTGCTCAGTGATCCACATCCCCTCGTCGTCGAAGCCTGCGTCTTCGTGTGTGGCGAGCACGAGATTCTTAAGACCGTGGAGGAACTCTGTCGCATTGCTTCAGATCACGACGATGCTCGCTGTCGTGAGTCGGCCATTGCCGCTCTCGGTTCGCTTGGTGATGAACGAGGACTCGCAACGATTCTTTCTTCACTCGAGGACAAGCCGCCGGTTCGTCGCCGGGCGATCGTGGCTCTGTCGAACTTTGAAGGCCCCGAAGTGGACGCCGCTCTCGAACGCGCCGCAGATGACCGTGACTGGCAGGTGCGCGCCGCGGTGGGTCAACTAGGTCGCGAAGAGGACTAGCGGTCAGCGTTTCGAAAGAGCGCGTGCAGTGACGACATCTCCTGCATGCACATCACGAGACCCTTAATGACCACGAGGTCGGGTTCGTAGGCCACACCAATAGCCACACCAGTGTTCTCGGCCACGAGGGAATCGAAGTCATTCAGCTGACTAAGGCCGCCCACGAGGGTGAGGCCCATTGAACTGACGTCCTGGGAGAGGTCCGGTGGCGTGTCCCCGAGACAGTCCTGCACCATGCGCACCACCATGGAGGTGACTTCGTAGAGCGCGTGGTTCACGAGTTCCGCCGTCACTTCGACTTCCACGAGTTGGCCGGCATCGACGGTGCGCGCCAGTACTAGTTCGCTGGAGCCTCGCGTCGTGTTGAGGGCGGAGCCGAGACGGTTCTTCAGTGACTCGAGCGTGGCTGGCGAGACGACGACACCGAGGTTGGTGCGAAGAAGTGTGGCGATGGTCTGATCAATGTCGTAGCCACCGACCCTGCGCCCCGCGCCCGTCACGATGCCACCGAGCGAAATGATTGCAACCTCCGAAGCCCCTCCGCCGAGCAGCGCCACTGCGGAGCCCACCGGGTCTTGCACCGGGAGCCCGAGCCCAATGGCGGCGGCGAGTGGTGCTTCGACCAAACTCACTTCACGGGCACCAGCTTGGACGGCAGCTTGGCGAAGCGCACGGCGTTCAATCGCAGTGGCGAGTGATGGCACACTGAGAAGCACGCGGGCGCGTGAGAGCTTCGAGACCCCCGCCCGATCGAAGAGGCCCGACATGAGGCGAGCGGTGACGTCGAAGTCAACCGTGGCACCCTGGGACAGCGGGCGAAAGACGCTGACGTGGCGAGAAGACTGGGCCACCTTTTCGAGGGCTCGGTAGCCGACCTCAACTACCTGGCCAGAGCGGGTATCAACCGCTACGTGCGTTGGTTCATTGAAGATGAGGCCCTGCTCGGACGTCGCGAGACGTGTCATGCACGTTCCAATATCGAGGGCGACATCTACAGCCATAGGTGACAATGTTAGGGCGCCAACACCTGAGCCCCGCGCCGACCTACCCTCTTGGCGTGGGCGATGTTTCTCGGAAACTATGGCGACCCTCGCGGTCGGCTCCATCGCTACTACCCCCTGTGTCCGAACGCAGTTGGCTCCACCCGAGCGAACTCCCCTCCCTGCGTCTTCGACCACTCTCGAGTGCATCGTCACCTCGCCTCTCGTACGCGGTCTCGGGCGTCATGGTCTCACTGATCATCGCGGGAACACTGATGCTCGTCGGAGTCCAGCGTTCCTCAGCGCTCGTTGCCTCACCCCCACACGAGGTGACCAGTATTAGTGCGCTGCCTCACGCGGCGGCCCTAGTTATGAACGACACCGTGACGGTCACCGTGGCCGTGCCGGGTCACACCTACAACGTGCTCGCCACACCACTCACGAACCACACCGCAGTGACGCCGTACATGATCGCTCCCGACGCCATGCTCTCGGGGTCTATCCCCGGACATCGACCATTTCCGATGCAGTACCTACGAACCAGTAGTGAAACTGGCTTCAGCGTGCTTCACTACACCACCTCTGTGGTCGCTGCTCACCTCGCTCCCCTTCCTCTGCAGTCAGACAGTGTGGCGGTCTCGATCAAAACGACGGCGACGTTCCGCGTAACGGGCTATCTCTGGGCCAACACGGTATTGGGTGACCCCATCCTCGACCGCAGCGGTACGCGTGCCTGGTACGCCACCGAAGCAGACAGCGACATCAATACCTTCACCAACGGCGTTGCCCTGAACGCCAGTGGCGACGTAGTGGCGCTGCTGGCGCCTACGCACCTCTGGTACTCCGCGCAAGACCTGGCCCGTTCGGCCGGCGGTCACTAGACGTACGACCCGTAATCTGGAACTATGACGGATACACCCTTCGGCGGCATGTTTGGCGACATTTTTTCAATGCTCGGACAACAGGGTCCCGACGCGTGGTTTCAGACGGCAACCCAGTTAGCCCTCAACATCGCCCGCGGCGAAGACGGCGACCCCAATGCTCTTCCGGCCGAACGCAGTCGTTTAGAAGAACTGGCCCCGCTGGTCGCACGACACGTTGACGCACTCTTTGGGGTCGCCCGTGGCGCACAGGTAGAAACAGTCAATCGGTCCGGCCTGACGGTGGCTGCCCTCGAGCAGTGGAAACCCTTCATTGAGCCGCTGGCCCACGCCACACCGGTGTTGCCCGATGAACTGGCCGATCAGAACAATCCCTTCTTTGCCCAACTCGCTTCCACCCTCGGACCACTCTTCCTGGGTTTTCAGATGGGCTCAGTGGCGGGTCACTTTTCCGAGCGAGCCTGGTCGCTGTCGGCCATTCCCCTGCCTCGCACGTCGAGTCAGTGCCTCCTCGTCGTCAACAACCTGAAGGGTTTTGCTGACGCCTGGTCCCTGGAAACCGACGAGGTCTACATGTTCGCGTTGGCGCGCGAGTTTGTGGCGTCCTTGGTCCTCTCGCAAGCCGGCACCGGCGATGCGCTTCGGGCGCTGCTGATCGACGGTGTACGCGAAGCACAAAGTGCTCAGGGCGACATCATGGGACGTCTCCAGGGCATGATGGGCACCGGCGACATGAGTGAACTCATGAACAATCCCGCCTCACTGCTCGACGGCATTGAAGTACCCGGGACGTCCAGTGCGACGAACGCCATCAACGCCGCGACCGGAGTCTTGATGGCCTTCTTTGACAGTGCCGCGCACATGGTGACGACGAGTTTGCTCGGACCACGACCACTCCTCGTCGAGGCGTACAAGCGCTACCGTCGCACTGACGCGAGGGGTGAAGACGCCGCAGCTGCCTTGTTTGGTATTTCGACCCAGGGTCCACACCACGACGAAGCGGCACAGTTTGTTGCGGACATCGAAGGACGATACGGACTCAACGTGTTTGACGCGCTGCTACGCGTCGATGGACTGCCAACGTTTGAGGAATTGACCGCGCCCGAGGCGTGGTACCAGCGAGTGACAAACTCGCCGTTGGCTTAAGCCTCTTCTTCGTACCCGAGGTTCCACTCAACGATGAGGTTCTCGCGCTCCGCGTCGCGGTTGACGCGCTCGCGGTTACGACGGAACTGTGGATCGTGTGGTGGAAGGAAACGGAGGCGGGCGTCAATACGGTCCACGAAGGCCTGAATCTGCTCTTCGTCGCCAAACACCATGCGGCACTCCCAGTGAGGGGCAACCGGTCCGAGGTAGATCACCTGGACGTGACCGACTGGCTCTACGACTTCTGTTGCTTCTGTGGTCGGGACCTGGCTCACGGTGCTCCTTTAGAACCTCGAACTGCTGAGTACCCATCCTACCCGGCGACACTGGGTGGCCCCCAAGGGCTGGACCGAGAGCTCGAACCTGAGAATTTCTACTCAATTTATTGATAATCAGACGATTTGACCTCCTACCAATATTCGCTACTCTGGAGTAACCAAGGGGGTTTACATGAGCACGCAGTGGATGGCTGAGGCGGTCTGTCGGGACTACGAACCCGACGTCTTCTTCCCACGAGATGGGTCGGGAGTGACCCACGCCATTGCGATCTGTGCCACCTGCCCAGTGAGTGAGCAGTGCCTGGACTACGCCATTGCGAACCACGTCGACCACGGCATTTGGGGTGGCAAGAGTGAACGTGAGCGTCGCCGTATTGCTCGTGAGCGTCGCCGAGTGCGACTGCTGAACGCCGACGTAGCGTAACGTTTCTGCATTCATGTTTGAATGCGTCATCAACATTTCTGAAGGCACCGACCTAAGCCTCCTCGATACGCTTCGTCGCGCCGCCGGTCACTCGTGCCGTGACCTTCATCACGACGCCATTCACAACCGTTCCGTCTTCACCCTTATCAACGACGAGGCACCGCTCGTTGCCGACGTGGAGTCATTGCTCACTGCCTGCTTCCAGCACCTGCGTCTCGAACACCACCAGGGTGTGCATCCACGCTTCGGTGTGGTTGACGTCGTCCCCTTCGTCCCGCTCGCGCCCGACACCTTCGAGCGAGCTCTCGAACTTCGTGACACCATGGGCCAGTGGCTAAGCGTGACCTTCGGGGTGCCGACCTTCTTCTACGGTGGATCGTCGCCGACTCTTCCCGAGGTGCGAAAGAACGCCTTTACGTCACTCACGCCATCAACCGGGCCCGCCAGTCCTTCGGTGGACTACGGCGCCGTTGCCGTGGGGGCCCGCAACCTACTCCTGGCCTGGAATATCTGGCTCGAGAACACGACCGTCGACCGAGCCAAGGAACTTGCTCGCCTGGTGCGCTCATCCAGCGTTCGAACACTGGGGCTTGACCTGGGCGATCTGGTGCAAGTGAGCTGCAATTTGATTGAGCCTCTGGAGGTTGGCCCGGGGGAAGTACTTTCCCGCGTCCAACAGCTCCTCAGGGGCGACGAATCAGTTCACCACTGTGAACTCGTTGGTCTGGCCCCCGAGCAGGTGCTCCGTAACGAAGCGCCTGCCCAGTGGCACCAACTAGGACTTTCTCTTGAGGCGACGATCGAAACTCGCCTCAGAGGCTAAATCAACCGGCCTGGGCGCGACGCTCGATAGCGCGAGCACGACGCAGACGGCGACGCTCACGCTCGCTCATTCCGCCCCAGATACCAAACTTTTCGCCGTTGTCCAGCGCGTATTCCAAGCAGTCTTCCTTCACAACGCAGCCTCGGCATACTTCCTTGGCTTCGCGAGTGGAAGCACCACGCTCGGGAAAGAAGAGGTCCGGGTCAACACCCATGCAGTTGGCCTTTGACTGCCAGCCGCGATCTTCTTGACCGCTCATAATGTCTACGATTTCCATCGTTGTATTCCTCCCCGTCAGCAGCTCCGCACCACTGATGTAATTACAACGGTGTCATTGTTATGTGCTTTGGAGGAAAATGCAAATTGAAATTTAAGAATCCCTGGTCAAGGCTTCGATTTGCTATTTTTAACCAGCCCGACGGTGCCGTACAAAGTCGTCGAGGACGTAGGTGCCCAGTTCGTTGACGTCGGTGTAGAACAACCGGCCACCGTTGACTTTGGCGATCTGCTCAACGAAGGGAAACTGGCTTCGTTCAATGTCGAGGGCGAAGGTATTGATGGTGATGCCGGCCTTGGTGACCCGCAGCACCTCCGCCATAGTCTTTTGCAGGGTTTCGGGGACGGGCGGCCACGAGAAGAAGGGTTCGCCGTCCTCCATCAAGTGCGCCGTGGGTTCACCGTCGGTAACGACCACAATCTGACGCTCCCCTCGCTCGTTGCGAAGCAAGTGGCGACTGAGGGCGAGTGCGTGCTGAAGGTTGGTGCCGTAGGCGTAGTCAATCGTCAGCGCCGGAATGTCCTCGATCTTCAGTTCGTGGGCCGTTTCGCCAAATCCCACGACGGCCACAAAGTCCCGAGGGAACCTGGAGCGAATGAGCTGAGTGAGGGCCAGCACCATTTTCTTGGCGGGAACGAGGTTGCCGCGCATCGCCATGGACAGTGAGAGGTCAATAGCGAAGATGGTGGCGGAACGCCGGGTGGCTTCGTACTCTTCGACTTCAAAGTCATCGGGGTGTAGCTGCACGGGCGTGCCCGGCCCCTGACGCAGAACGGCGTTTCGAAGGGTCTTGGGCAGGTGCAGACTGAACGCCTCACCGGGCTGCCAGGGCTTGGAGGTCTCTTCGCGGTCTCCCCCACGAGCCACGCTGGCCTCGCGATGTGCGCCAAGGGTGGGTGAGTTACTCAACTGTGAGAACAGGTCCTTGAGGGCCTGCTGGCCAATCTGGCGGACTCCCTTCGCGGTGAGGTTGAGGCCCGCTCCGTCACGGTCAACAAAGCCCTGGTCCTTGAGTCCCTGGAGAGCTTTCTGCAGGCGAGTCACGTGACGCGCTGCGTCGTCACCCAAGTTGCGCCGGATTGCTTCCACGTCGACTTCCGGGAGACCTTCGGCGGCGTTGGCCTTGCCGAGGAACTCTTCGAGGTTCTTCAGTTCACCCAGTTGCTGGGCCAGCGAAGCGGTGTCCGAAAACGACGACCCGTTCTGGCCACGCATGCGGTGCGCCCGGCTCCAGTCAAGGTCGGGCGTTGCCATACGCAGATTCGACACCAACCGGTTCATGGCGAAGTTCAGTTCCATGTTCTCCATCATCTGGGAGAACATGCCGCGCAGTTCGTTCTGTTGTTCTGAAGAAAGTGAGTTGAACATCGCTTCAGCAGCGGCAGCCCGTTCAGCCATAGCGCGAATGACGTCGTCGAGTGACTCGGCACCCGGGAAGAAGTCGCCGAACTTTTCCATGAACTCGTCAAAGCTCGGGTCGAGCGGCTCACCTCGCCGGTCTTGTTCGATCATGGTTGACAGCGCGTCCATCATGTCGCGCATCCGTGCGAGTTCTTCGGGGTCGGGACTCTCGAGGAAGTTCTTCGACTGCTCGAAGTAGGTGTCGAGCACGTCTTGACGAAGTTGACCCATCAACTCCTCGAACTCTTCTCGTGCTTCCGAGGAAACGAACTCATACTGCTGCAGGCTCTGCAGTCGCTCGGGCAAGGTATTGCCCGAGAGGTCGAGCTGCATTTGGCGCTGACTCACCAGGTCCCGCGTCACTTCGATGCGACGCTCGTCGCCCGACTCCATCGCGTCGTTAAGGAGTCCTTCGAGGTCGTTACGTTCTAGTTGCTCAATGTCATCGAGCCACTCGCGGTAGCGCTGCATCTCGCCGTCGGGGTCGCCCTGTTGTTCGAGTTCACGACGCTTCTCACGAGTGCGCTCGAGGAGTTCCTGGAGCCCCTCAATACGTTCGCCGTCCTTGGTGGTGAAACCGTCACGGAGCAGACGGTCCATGGCGTCGGACAGGTCGCCGTTCTCCATGAAGTCGTCAGCCAGGAGCGACAGCAACTCTTCGGCGTCGAGGCCGAAGCCGTCATCGTCATCGTCGCTAAAGCGCCGAAAACCGTACCGTACGGGCATTTAGCGGGTCCTTGACCGGTAGAGGGCTCGAGCCCCAGAGGCGTCCTTAGCGAGGCGCTTGGTGAGGTAGAGGCCCTCCAGAATGAACTCCACGGCCGACGCCAGTTCACCCGTTGTAGCTCCGGGACCCGCCAAGCGTTCGGTGGGTGCACGAAGCACGGGAAGCGCTTCCAGCGTCGCCAGGTAGTCAGCGTCAGCGAGGTCGTCACCGGTGTGGACGAGCACTTCAGACTGGAACGCTTCAACAATGTCACCGGCTTCTTCGAGCAATACGTGCTCGGTGAAGCACTGACGAACAGCCAACGCGACGAGCGCAGCAATGACCTGGTCGGAGTCCGAGTCGTCCATGGTGTCGAACTCGATCTTGCCCTGGGTGGACTGAACAATGGCACTGAGGTCCGAGACGCGCGGCACCACGGCTTCGTCCTTGGTGCGAAGGGTGCGGCGAAGAGCGTTGGCAATGACGGTTTCGTAGTTGGCAATCGAGAGGCGGACTGAGACACCAGAACGCTGCGAGATGACGTGGCTCTTTCGCGCCACGTGGCTCACGCGAGCCACAACGTCGTCGATGAACCATGGCGTCTTAATTGGCACCGGACTCGTGGGCAACTTCGCCTCTTGCTTAATAATGGCAATTTCCGTCGTGATCTCGTAGGGGTAGTGCGTACGAATCTGTGAACCAAAACGGTCCTTCAGTGGCGTAATCAGACGACCACGGTTGGTGTAATCCTCGGGGTTAGCCGTAGCGACAACGAGCACGTCGAGGTCGAGTCGCACGAGGTGGCCACGAATCTGCACGTCGCGCTCTTCGAGAACATTGAGGAGTCCCACCTGAATACGCTCGGCGAGGTCGGGCAACTCGTTCATGGCGAAGATGCCGCGGTTGGACTTCGGAACGAGTCCGTAGGAAAGGGCCTTGGGGTCATTGAGGAAGAGTCCTCCGGCGACCTTGATGGGGTCAACTTCACCAATAAGGTCGGCCATGGAGGTGTCAGGTGACGCCAGCTTTTCCGCGAAGCGCTGCGAGCGGTGCACCCAGGTAACTGGTGTGTCGTCACCCTTTTGCGCCACGAGGTCAATTGCGTAGGCCGAGATTGGGGCGAAGGGGTTGTCGCGTACTTCAGAGCCGGCGACAATCGGAATCCACTCGTCGAGTAGTTCCACCAGTGAGCGGATCATGCGGGTCTTGGCCTGTCCACGCTCACCCAAGAGAATGATGTCGTGACCCGCGAGGAGTGCGGTCTCGAGTTGGGGCAGCACCGTGTCCTCGTAGCCCAAT
>Ga0164296_1003434_pt1 | contig 14952 bp, 15 predicted proteins | sample GEODES057metaG_FD_113533 | JGI IMG/M metagenome (GOLD analysis project Ga0164296, IMG submission 113533) | Dystrophic lake water microbial communities from Trout Bog Lake, Wisconsin, USA - GEODES057 metaG | ecosystem: Environmental > Aquatic > Freshwater > Lake | place: USA: Trout Bog Lake... | reverse complement strand
TTGAACCGGGATGACTACACCAACCTGCCGAACAAGAATTTTACCGCGAATCAACCATTTCAATTTTGGTTCAACCGCACGATACCGAACCCAACAATGGTTTTATGGCCTACGCCTGCCAGTTCTTTTTATCAAATGACTGTATGGTACTCGGCCCAGGTTGAGGACGTGGGTGTAATGACTAACCAGCTTGCGATTCCCCGCCGGTGGTACCTGGCTATAGTATCGATGCTCGCGCATCAGATGTCGCAAGAACTGCCTGGCGTACCACTGGAGAGAATCCAGTACCTAGAAGGACAGGCGGAAAAATACTTTCAGATGGCCGAGCAAGAAGAACGCGATAAGTCGCCGATTTACTTTGCGCCAAATATCTCGGTATATTCTGCATAAAAGGAAAATACTATGCCAAGATTTTTGGACACAATCGGCAATTCAGATATTGCTATTTTTATTTGCGATAGATGCAAGATGAAACGAGCACATTCTACTGCTCGAAATGACCCTAATTTTCCGGGTCTTTTGGTGTGCTCTGAAGGGTGTGCAGATGAAAAAGACCCGTATCGATTAGCTGCACGTCAAACTGAAAAAATTACGATCCGATTTCCACGGCCTGACGTGCATGTAAATCAGGTTTCTAATGCTATCATTACAACAGGGAATAATAATTTTGTGTTATCCCCAGAAAACAATACGCAAATACCGACATTAACGGATAATTTAGATTCGATTAGCATAACACCAGGACAATAATGGCAAATATTACAATTACTGCGCTACCCACCGCGGGAGCAATTACCGGCGCGGAGTTAGTGCCTGTTGTTCAAAATGGTGTAACGGTACAAACGACTGCGGCGGCTATCTCTGCGTCTCCTTCGCAATTTCAACCGTTTTTAACTATCGGTCAACAAACAACACTTCCAAATAGTCGGGCCATTGGCGCCGGTACCGGTTTGTCAATTACCGATGGGGGGCCGCAAAGCGCGCTTACCTTGTCGGTTAATGGCGCGTTACTTTCGTTGGTTAATTCTGGCACCGGTTTGCAAGTGAAGACCGGAAGCACTACCGTGACCAATGTGCAAATTGCCGTCGGCACCGGTTTGACAATTACTAGTCCCGATGGACTATCGGGAAACCCGACTATTGGTCTTGCTCCCGCTTTGCAGAATATCGTTTCTACCGTCGGCACCGGCTTATTAGCGATTAGCGGGTCGGTGATAAGCGCAACAGCCATAACGGGTACTACAAACCAGATCACCGTAACAAACGGCACTACGACCCCCACGATAGGAATTGCGGCTAACCCAGTGCTACCCGGAACTGCCAGTGCGACATTACCCTCCGGGGCCAGCGCATTGCGCCCGGCGGTCGGCGTAGCCGGTATGATCCGGTATAACTTGGATATGCAAGATTTTGAAGGCTATACCAATATTGGGTGGCAGCAATTCGGGGTATCTAACATCGGTGTTACCACATTCAGCGCAGGTACTACGGGGCTAACTCCGAGCGCAATAAGTAACGGTGCAATTACTTTGGGTGGAGTTCTTAACGTTCTAAATGGTGGAACTGGGAATTCTTCGGGTACGGTGATATCCGCTGGAACTGTAACGGCAGCAGCCCAACCAAATATAACTTCTGTTGGAACCTTGACTTCGCTAACGCTGTCAGGTGCATTAACTGGAACATCTATATCAGCTACCACATTTACAGGTGCGCTTTCGGGTAACGCTTCAACGGCAACATCGGCAACGACAGCAACGACAGCAACAAATATAAGCGGAGGATTATCTGGCTCAATTCCGTATCAGTCAGCAGTAAATACAACAGCATTCGTATCGGCTGGAACAAACGGTTATGTTCTTACTTTGGCGGGGGGATTGCCTACTTGGGCAGCTTTTACTAGCGGCGTTTCGTCAATTACAGGCACAGCAAACCAAATTACGGCATCCGCTTCAACTGGTGCAGTCACCTTAAGTTTGCCAGCAACAATTACCGGTTTAACCTCGGTCACATCAACAGGATTTACTGGCACATTAACAGGTCACGCTTCATTAGATTTACCGCTATCCGGCGGTAGTATGACTGGCGGCTTAGGGTTCTTTAGTGTTGTCAGTATCACTGCGGCAGGAACAACTCAAGGAACTGCAACGGCATTGACTGGCGATAACAACATTGTCACGACGGTTGCATCTGGTACTGGCGTAGTTATTCCGGCGGGCACAGTAGGTCGTGAAATTTCTATTGTAAATCGAGGTGCTAATGCCCTACTTGTTTACCCGGCTTCGGGAGCACAAATTGACAGCGCAGGTGCTAACTTGCCGACTTCGGTTCCACCAAACGCTGTACTTGAATTAGAATGCACATCCTCGACGCAGTGGTACGCAATTACCCCCGTTTATGTGGCAGGTGCTGGTATATCTATTACCCAGAGTAATAACGGCACAGTTACTTTTGCAACGTCGGCAATTCCGAACACGTCACTAGCTAATAATTCAGTAACAATTGGGTCAACCAATATCGCGTTAGGGGGAACTGCTACCACTATCGCGGGCTTAACTTCAGTCATATCGACTGGATTTACAGGAGCATTAACAGGAAATGCTTCAACGTCAACGACAGCAACAAATATCGCCGCTGGAACTGCAAATGCAATTCATTACCAGACAGGATCTGGAGCAACATCATTTATTACCGTTCCAACAGTAGCTAGTACCTATCTTGAGTGGAACGGTAGCGCCTTTGTATGGGCGGCGGCCGGAGGTGGATTCACCAACCCGTTAACCACTACTGGCGATATGATTTATTCGTCTAGCGGAACTACTCCGACACGCTTAGGCATTGGATCAACAGGACAAGTATTAACAGTTGTAGCAGGAATACCGGCATGGTCAAACGATGTATATGCACCTGCTGCGGTTACGATCACTGGTGGAACTATCAATGGCACTTCTGTTGGCGCTACTACGCCAAGCACTGGCGCATTCACAACGCTGACAAGCACTTCTGACGCGACTATGCACGGATTAACTGTAGGAACTGGGGCGGGCGCGATAGCAACTAACGTAGCAGTAGGGCAGTCGGCATTGGCGGCAAACACCACGGCGACATCAAATACCGCAATCGGGTCAAATGCATTAAAAACAGTGACTACTGGGTATTCTAATGTGGCTATCGGCGCTAATGCGATGTCTGCTGCTGGTGTTGGGTCTAATCAAACGGTTGCGATTGGGACGGGCGCGCTACAAAGTGGTACGGGTAGCGGCACTGTGGCTATCGGGGTACTCGCAGCGCAAAATGCTTCGGGTAGTAATGTTACCGCTATTGGGTATGGCGCAGGGGGTAATTTAACATCGGGGGGTCAAAATACCGTGGTTGGCGCTAGCGCGGGGGCAGGATCATCTGGTAGCTATAATTCATCTTTTGGGTATAGTGCGCTACCTCAATCATCTAGTGCAATTGCGTATAATTCTGTCTTTGGCGCGAACTCTTTAACCTTAAGCCAAGCTGCAAATAATTCAGCTTTCGGGTATAACACATTAGCGTCGAACAGTTCGGGAGCTAATAACGTGGTGATTGGATATCAAGCAGGATATACCGCAACACCTGCGAACGCCAATACAACAGGGTCTAATAATACTTGGGTCGGATACAACACAGGGCCGGGAACTACGACCCAGTTGTCCAACGCCACGGCACTTGGTAATGGCGCATTAAATACCGCGAGTAACCAAATTGTTTTGGGCAATACTTCGGTCACATCGACGATTATTAACGGATCTATCGGTTTATCTGCGCCATTGGATACGACTACCGCGACACCGACTATCGCATCTGCAACAACAATTTCACCTGTTAATGCCGTAGTTTTTATTTCCGGAACAGCGCCGATAACAACAATTACCGCACCTACGACGAACATAAATTCAGCACAGATAACACTTATCCCGACTGGTATTTTTACTACAACAATTACCGGAAATATTGCGTTGGCATCTACCGCAGTTGTTAGCAAAGCTCTAGTTATGACGTACAGCGTGAATACCGCAAAATGGTATCCGTCTTATTAATTCAAGGTAAAAAATGGCAAATACTTACAGCGTAGTTGTAAATAATTTATGTACAGTTAGCGGGGATGCGTTACATTATGTTGTAGCGGTATCATTCACCGTTACGGGATCTGACGGGACAAATACCGCATCAATACAAGGTTTTCAAGATTTTACTATCGCGGAAGATAAAACCGATTTTGTACCCTATTCTCGACTAACTGAAAACGATGTTATCGGGTGGATTAATTCCGCTACCGATAATCTACTTAATTTTTATCCGAGTATTGATGAGCAACTTTCGTACATCACTAATCCCCCTAACATACCGCAAATTACGCCCCTACCCTGGGCGACAACATAAAGGCTAATCATGGCAGCTACAGGCGCATCAATTATTCAACTTTTTAATAGCGGTACCGCCGGGCATATCCCGGCACTGGCGAATTTAATAGTCGGAGAACTAGCGATTAACTATGTTGATGGAATCATCTATTATAACAATGGGGCCGCTATTGTTGCCTTGTCCCCGATCCCCACCGTATTAGCTGCAACAAGTGGGACAATTAATAACGTGGTTATTGGTGGCACAACACCCGTTGCTGTGACGGGTACAACAATCACCGCTAACACCCAATTTACTGGCGCCGGCACGGGATTAACCGGAACCGCGGCGGGATTAAACATCGGGGGTAATGCGGCAACTGCTACGAATATCGCCGCGGGTGCGGCAAGTCGCATACCATACCAAACAGCGGCAAACACCACGACTTTTATAGCGGCACCTACAACAGCATCGACATATTTAAGTTGGACCGGTTCAGCTTTTGCATGGGCCACGGTCACTGGCGCATACAATCCTGCAGCGGTCGCTATTACCGGCGGCTCGATTGACGGAACCACTATCGGTGCGACTACTAAGAGCACCGGGGCATTTACATCTTTATCCGCAACAAGTAACGCTAACATCAATGGCGTATCTCTGGGAACTTCCTCGGGGGTACAAGCTAATTTTCAAGTGGGTGCAGGATTTCAAGGGTATTCTAGTAATACTGCCCTCGGTGTTAGCGCGCTTTTACTTACGGGGCTAAATAATACCGCTATTGGATACTATGCGGTATCTAATGCAACGGGGTCAAATAACACAGGTGTCGGATATTACGTGTTACAACAAAACTCGACAGGATCAAACAATACCGCATTGGGCTTTCAAGCGGGATATACTGCCACATCGGGTAATGCTAACACCACCGGGGCCAATAATACTTGGGTGGGATATGCCGCGGGGCCAGGAACCGCTACACAATTATCAAATGCCATAGCGATTGGTAGCGGGGCATTGAATACCGCAAGTAATCAAATAGTTTTAGGAAATTCATCATCGACAGCACTAGTCTATAGTGCGTTAATTGATTCACCCGCAGCGATCCCGACGATTGCTTCGACATCGACTATTGCCCCCGTGTCGGCTATTGTTTTTGTATCGGGAACCGCAGCTATTGCAACAATTACCGCACCCGCAGCTATTTTGCATTCGGTGCAAATAACTGTTATTCCAACGGGGGCATTTACAACAACCACCGCCGGAAATATTGCGATTGCATCAACTGCGGTTTTAAATAAATCATTGGTATTTACTTATGACGTGACCAGTGCAAAATGGTACCCGTCATACTAAAAGGAAAATTATGGACTGGATTGCAGCACTAGAAAAATTGGCCCCGACTATTGCATCGTGTTTAGGTACACCTGTTGCGGGAATGGCAGTATCCGCGCTTGAATCGGCCCTCGGTGTTACCGGGCAGGATGATATACAAAAAACCATAGAAGATGGTAAGTTAAATGGTGATCAAGTTGCGGCGGTGCAGCAAGCCGAAATAGCGTTAAAAGCCAAAGCCCAGGAAATGAGCTTAGACTTTGAGAAGCTGGCCGTAGACGATCGATCATCTGCTCGGGGTATGCAAGTAGCCACCAAGTCTTTAATCGTCCCTATCATGGCCTCCTTCGTTACTATCGGATTTTTTAGCTTGATGGCTATGCTGGCATTTATATCAATTCCGGATAGCACTAAAGCTATTTTTTATTCGCTTACCGGGTCACTTGGTGCTGCCTGGCTTTCGATCATCAATTTTTATTTTGGGTCGTCTAGTAGTTCGCAAAGCAAAGACGCAACAATTCATACAATGGCGGCAGACAAATAGTGCATAATCTAACTTTGTATTAAATGTGGGAATACTATGTCGAATGTACAAGATCAATTATCAGTAGGTATTTATTTTTCTGTCCAGGTTTTTAGCATACCTAAACCCGAGTTTCTTGCTACGGTTCGGAAAGCCGCAGAAATTGATTTAGACAAAATAGACGCTAATATTGATCCGATATACCCGGTACGTATGACCGGGGATATGACATACCACCCAGAGCTTGCCGATTTTCAACAATACATCTTATCGACTGCCTGGAATGTACTGCAAAGTCAGGGCTATGCCGTGGCCGATAAAAAAACATACTTTTTAGAATTTTGGTGCCAAGAGCACCATAAACATTCATCAATGGATCAGCATGTTCATGCTGCGGGTGCGCAGATCTCGGGTTTCTATTTTATTGATTCGCCAAAAGATGGGATGCGACCTATTATTTATGACTCCCGCGCAGGTAAAATACAATCAGCGCTAATCGAATCAGATATGTCCATTGTTACACCCGCCAGTAATATGTTAAATTTTGAACCAACGCCAGGTACTTTGTGGCTATCTAACGCATGGGTGCCACATTCGTTTAGTCGTCACGGCAGCGAAAAACCTGCTAGGTTTATTCATTTTACTATCGGGGTAGCACAAGCATCTGTGGCCCCTGTGGTAACATCTATCGCAGAGGTGATATGAGTACCTACAAAATACGGTTTAATAAGTCTCGGGGTCAACCAGGCCGGGGGACTGTTGATCATGCCTGGCGGGTATTTGAGGGAGAAAAAGAATACCTAGTTAAGAATTTTAAAATTAATGTCGCAACGTACAGCGCAATCGATGCGAATGGGGTTGATTGGAATTTATGTTGCGATGGCTTTCTAACCTTTGATCGAATTACATCTACCGCAATTATTGGAGAATTAAATGAGTGAAAAAGTAATTATTTCGCTGGATAAATTAAATGCCATGTTATCCTGTCTTGGCAAAAGTCCTTTTAACGAAGTCGTGGTCTTATTTAATGACATTCAACAAAACGTAGCACCTTATTCCGAGGCGGATATTATGAGCAATATTTTAACAGAACTGCGTGACCGTTTGGTTTCCTATGAATCTGATGCAAAAGATGAGATCCTTAAATTTTTGGAACGTATGCACATCGTTTTAAATTCGGATATTGACCCTATCGCCGGACCGATTGTTGTTCCCGATGCGGTGGACGTTCAAGAGAGCACTTACTCCGAACCTGTTCCTGCGTTGACTGTTGTCACTGACGTTGCGCCCGTTGCACCCGTTGCACCCGTTGCACCCGTTGCCGTTGATGTTGCGCCCATTGTTGCTGACGTTGCGCCCGTTGCCGTTGACGTTGCGCCCATTGTTGCTGACGTTGCGCCCATTGTTGCTGACGTTGCACCCGTTGCCGTTGACGTTGCGCCCATTGTTGCTGACGTTGCGCCCATTGTTGCTGACGTTGCACCCGTTGCCGTTGACGTTGCGCCCATTGTTGCTGACATTGCACCCGTTGTCGTAATTGACTCAAACCCTACACCGATTCAATCGGTGTAATTTAAAGGTTTTTCAATGACTGAGATCGATGTACTGGCTCGCAGAACGGATAAGCAACTAAGTATTCACGAGGCTGTTTGTGCAGAACGTTATCAAAAATTGGAAGACGCGGCTGTGGTCGCGGCGGCTAGGATGCAAAGGGTAGAATATATCTTGTATTTAGTCGCCGCTTTATGTTTTATGGGCAGTCCTCACATCGGTGAGTTGCTAAAATCAGTTATCGTAAAATAGGACACCTATGTTGCCGACACCTAATTTTAAAAACAGCATTATGCTATCCAGTTTAATATTGTTTGGGTGTACGTCTACGCCTCCTGTTCAAATACAATACCCGCCCATTCCCGATATTCCACAAAATTCTTTTGCCAATATCGCGGCTAAAAAAACACTTATTGGTCGTGTATTGTGACCGCCGATCAGCTATTAAAATTAGATATTGATGTATCTTGGCTAACACCATTGCAAGCAGTATTTGACAAATACTCGATTAATACCCCACAACGACAAGCATGCTTTATCGGTCAATGCGCGTATGAATCATCGAATTTTAAAGTGATTCAAGAAAATTTAAATTACAGTATCCAAGCTGCTGCACGTACCTGGCCCACTCATTTTTTAATTTCAGATGCAAGTATTAATCCCGCTTGGTATGACCGCCAACCGGAGCATTTAGCTAATCGAGTCTACGCTAATCGTATGGGTAATGGCCCGGAGTCCAGCGGGGACGGGTGGAAATACCGTGGTCGGGGGCTTATCCAACTAACCGGGCATGATACGTATAATTCTTGCGGCGAGGAAATTAACGTCAATTTAGTAGCGTATCCGGATAAAGTGTTTATCCCGGAATATGCAGCTTTATCTGCCGGCTGGTTTTGGGATATAAAGGGACTAAACGCGCTTTCAGATGCCGGAGAATACACCCAAATGACAAAAAGAATTAATGGTGGTGTACTCGGTTTGGCTGCTCGTATTGCGCTAATTAATAAAGTTATCGAGGCTCTTAAATGACAAATACTCCTTCGTTTGTTTTAACGTACAACAGTCTAACACTTGCCGTTCAGCAATATCTGGAACGACAAGATGCGGCGGTGGTCAATCAAATCCCGACGTTTATCACGCTATGCGAATTTGAAATAGCCCAGCAGCTAAAAACTTTGGGGCAATTGCAAGTAGTCACCACCAATATGTCAGCGGGTAATCCGGTCTTGGCAAAACCGGCTAGGTGGCGGAAAACGGTATCGATGACGTACACCAATAGCGCTGGGGTTACACAGCCAATTTTCCTGCGCAAATTGGAATACCTATTTAACTATTGGCCGAATACAACAAACACGGCACCACCTGCTTTTTATTCGGATATCGATTACGAGCATTGGCAGATTGCGCCAACACCAGACCAGCCGTATGCATTGACCGCGCTATTCTACGAGCGTATCGCGCCCTTATCTAGCAGCAATCAAACAAATTGGCTGACGCAATACGCGCCTAATGCAATGTTGTACGGAACGTTGCTTCAAGCAATGCCGTTTTTAAAAAACGATCAACGTCAAATATTTCAACAAAAATATTCTGAAGCAATTACCGCGCTTAAGACTGAAGATGAATTACGCATTGGTGATCGTCAAACAGTAGCAGAGGATAGTTAAACATGACAACCTATTTAAACCCGTTTTCCGGTGCCACCATTGAACCGGCGCAAGTCGGCTATGAAGCGCTAACCATAACTGTGAATACGACGCTAGAGTGGCCGATTAACGGCAACGATACGATTCCTGCTGCCGGTATCTTGGACGTAACCGCTACCGTAGCTAATCTTCAAATTATATTACCGCCGGCTACGCAAGTATCTGTCGGCCAACAAATAGTTATCCGTAATACCGGGTCTATCACTTTTACCGTTACAACCAATGCCGCGAATACTCAAGTTGTTTCGGTAATATCTGGCGTAGCGCAATTTATTTTCCTGACGAATAACTCTACCATTGATGGTGTCTGGTCCGCCGTAACTCTTGGCGCCGGTACATCCGTGGCTAATGCGGGGCAGCTGGCCGGGTTTGGCGTAATCGCCGAGGGTGTAACATTAAATCAAAATTACCCATTAAGCTCTGTATTTTCTAACTACTCTATATTGTCTACCGGGCAAGCATCTTTTTACGTATGGACAGGTGGCGCTGGGACATTAACAATGCCCGCAGCAAATACCCTGGTGCCCGGTTGGTTTTGCATGATAAGAAATAATGGTACCGGCATTTTAACTATCGCACCGGCCACAAGTTCTGGCGATGTCATCGATACTACATCGCTGCAAATTGGTGAATCTTTGGTTCTGGTATCGAATTTAACATCTGGTTCGGTCGGTTTTAGCAGCTTTGGGTACGGTCGATCTAATACCTTTGCCTATACCTTGCAGATTGTAAATATTACCGCTACGCCGTACACCTTAAGTACCGCGGTGGCGGCTAGTACGGTGCAAAAATATACGACGGCATTAACTAGCGCCGCAGTGGTTATCGTACCGTCCACCGTGCAGATATACGCCATAACTAATGCTACGGGTTACTCTTTGAATTTTCAAACAGTCACCGGTACTTATGCTGCCGCAACGATAGCCAACGGCAATACGAATATCTTGGTAAGCGATGGCTATAACGTCTACAACGCTACTACCGGATCGGGTTCACTAACGACTATCCAACTAGCTGCGGGCGCAGCAGCGACCCCTTCTCTGGCTTTTATCAGTGGCACCGGTACCGGTTTATATCTGGCGGCAGGGAGTAATCTGGGAATATCCTCGAATGGTGCTAACGTCGCTACTTTTCAAACAGGAACCCCCGGAATAATTGTACCCGGCGGAATCTCCGGGGGTACATTTTAATGACCGATAAGGTTATTCCCCTAGTTATTAAACCGGGTATCCAGCGAGACGGTACTTTGTTTGCTTCCCAACGATACATCGATGGTGAATGGATGCGATTTCAACGTGGATTACCCCGTAAAATGGGCGGGTATGTCGGTGCATTTTTAAATGCCAATCTGTCCAGGGGCATGATTATGAGTGCCAGCAATGGAACCAACTATGTGGTATCCGGTTACGCTGATGGGGTGGAGGAGTGGCTTACTTTAACCACCGGGGGTAGCGGATCTGGTTCTACACAATTTACAATGCCGTCATCTAGTTATTGGTCCGCTAATGCTAATAATTTATGGCAATTCGATATTGGCTTTGATTCCACCGGTGGTGGGGCAAATCAATTAATCGCGCACCCCGGCAGGAACTTGACTTTTGTCAGTAGCACTACCAATACGCGACCACTATTCGGCCCATTTACAGGTACTACATTGGCCCCTGTTGGAGTTTTTACAGTACCCGCTGGTGTTGTATCCGGAAGTAACATAATGACCCTGGTGAGCGCCTATGGCGCCGTTGGTGCGGGTCTTACTGTCGCCGGATCGGGTATCCAAGCAGGAACAACTATTCTATCGGTGCTAGGCACCGTTGTGTACTTGTCGCTGCCGGCAACTACCGGGGCGAATGCTATTGCGCTGGCCGGAGTTACTGTCACAGGAACCGCGGGGCAATGTTCCTGCACCGCGTCTACCATCGTCCTTAACCAGGTGGTTTCTGTTACGGGTACGGATACCGGTACCGAAAACGGGATAGGTATAGGAACCTATTACGTTATCGCCACCAATGGGACTACGACATTCCAATTATCGTTATCGCTTGGCGGGTCACCTATTACAACTGCCGCGGGGACAACAACCGGCGCGACATTTACTGTTTATACCCCGCAGAATTTAACACTGGATAACAATATTACCGTTTCCGGGGGCGTGTGTATGCTGTACCCGTACCTGTTTGTGTACGGGAACAATGGCCTAATTCAAAATTGTGCCGCGGGTGATTTTAATAACTGGACTAGCGCGGACTCAAATTACAATAACGTAGCGTCAAGTAAAATTGTTAAGGGCTTGCCGGTACGCGGTGGGACTACATCACCATCGGGTTTATTTTGGTCGTTAGACTCATTAATTCGAGTATCTTACACCCCGACCGTAACGACAACAGGAACATCTAGCGCCACTTTTTATTGGCGGTATGATCTGGTTAGCCAGCAAAGTTCTATTTTATCCTCGAATAGCGTGATCGAGTACGACGGTATTTATTACTGGTGCGGGACAGATAGATTTTTAATGTACAACGGGGTAATGCAGGAAATACCAAACGACACCAATTTAAATTATTTTTTCGATAATTTAAATTATAACCAACGCCAGAAAGTATGGGCCAGTAAAGTACCGCGATGGGGCGAGATATGGTGGTTTTATCCAAAGGGTAACGCCACCGAGTGTACCGACGCGATTATCTACAATGTGCGCGAACAAACCTGGTATGACACCGGGCAAGCACTAGGTGCGCAAAGATCCGCCGGGGCATTTTCTGAAGTTTTTAGATTCCCGGTATGGGCCGGAAATACTGTTAATACCACCGGTGCAAATTATACTCTTTGGCAGCATGAAACCGGCACCGATCAGGTGTATCTAACTAATGTAGATGCGATCTACTCGGCATTTGAAACAAACGCACTGGGATCACTTGGTGGCCTAGTAGGTACCGCAGCGGTAGGGAATAATAATTGGGCCTGGTTGGAAAGAGTAGAACCAGATTTTATACAATCCGGTACGATGGACATGATTGTAACGGGTCGGGGTTTCGCAGACGATACCGATCAAGTATCCGCGCCGTATGTTTTTACATCAAGTACCTTAAAGATAGATCTTCGGGAACAACGCAGGGAGTTACGCCTGCGGTTTGAATCCAATGTACAAGGTGGAAATTACCAAGTCGGTAAAATATTATTATCCATCGATGCTGGCGATATTCGCGGAACAGGAAACCCATGATCTCGTATGATCCTCGCGGTAAAACATGGGATAGCTGGTGTGCTCTTATGGCTGAATTGTTTGCGGATAATCAACTCGGGACGGTACCCGAAGAAAAATGGCAGAATTGGGGTATCGCAATGCTCGGTATCGGTAATTTTGCCCAGTCAGGTGTTCCAGATCCCCGAAATTTTGCTAATTGGCAATTATGGGCCGCGCAAATGACCGGTATAATGTCGGTCAACTAGGAGCACGAATTATGCCAACATTCGCAACACTTGTAAATCAGTTCCTACCCCCTGCTACTTTAGCGGAAGCTACAGCGGCAGCAACCGCAGCGGAACAAGCAGCAGCGGCAGCACTAGCGAAACAATATAATTTAAATACTGCTTCGAGTCAGTTAAGTATAGCCATTGCAAATGCGGTACAACAAGCTGGCGCCGCTGCCGCAGCACCACTTCTAACAAATAACCCTCAAGTTCCTGCTAGTGCCGTGGCGGGTTACGCTTGCAGTTTTGCCCTGAATACTATGTCGCAGGCGGTACCTAGAATTGAAAGCAATAGTGTTAGTGCTATTGCAGATTTAACATCGGGTCCATCGGCTTGGGTATCTTTCAGAAACACGGTGGAATCAGTAGCACCGATTATCCTTGCGGTAGCCCTACCAGGTATAGGCAGCGCGATTAGTGAAGCACTTGACGTAGCAGGTATATTGGGCGTTTCAGAATCCACAGCAGTAGCAGTAAGCACCGGGTTAGCACACGTCGCTGTCTCTGTTGCTTCGGGTACCCCAATCACTACCGCAATCGAAAATGCAGTAATTGGTGCCGGTATCTCGGGGGCAGCAACTGAAGTAGCGCAAGGTATCGCCAACGCGGGTGCTAATGTAACTCTGGTCGATACCGCTACTAAAATAGCATCCAGTACCGTAACCGCAGTAGCGCAAGGACAATCAGTAACGCAAGCGATCACTGGGTCACTGGAGAGTTTAGCAGGAAGCGCAGTTGCTGGTGCTACTGGAATTACCGCAGCGATAAATAATGTCGAATCAAATGTTAAAAGCGCGGTAGCAGATGCATTTAGTAGTACCCCATCGCCAACAGCGATACAAGCCGCCACGGCAGCAAATGCATTAACATCAACGCCACCAGATAGTGCAAATGCCGCCCCCGCAGCGGCAGCAGCGCCCGTACCAGATACCACTGCGGCAACGCCAGCACCCGTACCAGATACCACTGCGGCAGCACCCGTACCAGATACCACTGCGGCAGCGCCAGCACCCGTACCAGATACCACTGCGGCAGCGCCAGCACCTGTACCAGATACCACTGCGGCAGCGTTAGTACCAGATACCACTGCGGCAGCACCTACGTCTACCCCCGATCTAAGTCAATTAACCGATGCACAGATAGCGCAGTATCAAGCATCGTTACAAATACCTGGTGAAACTCCTGCGCAAGCATACGCAGCAGCGATAGCACCCGTACCAGATACTCCTGCGGCAGCGCCAGCACCCGTATTAGATACCACGGCGGCAGCGGCGGTTCCAGATACCACGGAGGCAGCACCCGTACCAGATACCCCTGCGGTAGCGCCGGTTCCAGATACTACTGCGCCAGCGCCTACATCTGCCCCAGATCTAAGTCAATTAACCGATGCACAGATAGCACAGTATCAAGCAGCATTACAAAACCCTGGTGAAACTCCGGCACAAGCATACGCAGCTGCAATAGCACTAGATACCACTGCGGCAGTGCCAGCATTCGTACCAGATACCCCGGCGGCAGCATCCGTACCAGATACCACGGCGGAAGCACCCGTACCAGATACCACTGCGACAGAACCTACATCGGCCCCCGATCTAAGTCAATTAACCGATGCACAGATAGCACAATATCAAGCTGAATTACAAAACCCTGGTGAAACCCCGATGCAAGCATATGCGGCGGTAACTTCACCAAGTTATATGTCTAGTATAAATAGTGCCCCGGCAGATAATACCGTGACCGTTACGGGTAACTTGTCAGATAATATAACCGCGCCAGTCACGGATACGACAATAACTCCGCCGTATGTTCCAAGTACAAATACGACAGTAACTCCGCCGTATGTGCCAAGTACGGATAACACGCCACCAGATAGTACCGTGACTGTTACTGGTAACTTGCCGACTAACGTCACTGCGCCGATTGAGGATACGACAGTAACTCCGCCGTATGTGCCAAGTACGGATAACACGCCACCAGATAGTACCGTGGCTGTTACTGGTAACT
>Ga0164296_1003433_pt1 | contig 14954 bp, 15 predicted proteins | sample GEODES057metaG_FD_113533 | JGI IMG/M metagenome (GOLD analysis project Ga0164296, IMG submission 113533) | Dystrophic lake water microbial communities from Trout Bog Lake, Wisconsin, USA - GEODES057 metaG | ecosystem: Environmental > Aquatic > Freshwater > Lake | place: USA: Trout Bog Lake... | reverse complement strand
TGCTGATGAACCACGGCCTGTTCACCTTCGGTGACACCGCCAAGGCCGCCTACGAGCGGATGATCGAGCTGGCCACGCTCGCGGAGAACTACCTCGCGAAGCACCGGGCGTGGGAGCTGCCGGTGACGAAGCCGGTCCCTCCGGCCCCGTCCCTGCGCCTCCGGCTGGCCACGCTGCGCCGCGAGTTGTCCGCCGCCATGGGCGCACCCGCCATCCTGAGCACCCATACGGATGCGCCGGCGCTCGCTTTCGTCCAACGCTCCGACCTCGCGGCCCTTTCGCAGCAGGGCCCGGCGACGCCGGACCACGTGATCCGCACCAAGCGCCTGCCCCTGGTCGGAAGCGACCTGCAGGCGTACCGCGCGGCCTACACGGACTATTTTGCGGGCCTCGCCGCGAAGTCCGGGCAGAAGCTCACGATGCTCGATCCGGCCCCGCGGGTGATCCTGGACCCGGAGCTCGGCCTCTGCACGGCCGGACGCACGGCCAAGGATGCCGCCATCGCCAGCGACATCTATCATCACACGCTGGAGATCATCCAGCGCGCCACCGCGCTCGGCGGCTGGCAGGCCCTGCCGGCCTCGGACATCTTCGACGTCGAATACTGGGACCTTGAGCAGGCGAAGCTCCGCAACGCCGGCAAGCCGGCGGCGTTCGCCGGCGAGGTCGCACTCGTGACCGGAGCCGCCTCGGGCATCGGCAAGGCGTGCGTCGACTCGCTGCTGAAGCGTGGCGCGGCCGTCGTGGGCCTGGATATCAATCCGGCGGTCACGACGCTGTACAACCGGCCCGATTTCCGCGGGCTCGTCTGCGACCTTACGCGGGAAGCGGGGATCGGCGCGGTGCTGGAGGAGGCGGTGCGGGCGTTTGGCGGCCTGGACATGCTGGTCCTGAACGCGGGCATCTTCCCGGCCGGCGCCCCGATCGCGGAGACCGGCGCGGACCTCTGGCGCAAGGTGATGGGCGTGAACCTCGACGCCACGTTTTTCCTGATGCGCGAGGCGCACCCGCTGCTGAAGCTGGCGCCCAACGGCGGCCGCGTCGTCGTGATCGGCTCGAAGAACGTGCCCGCGCCGGGCCCCGGCGCCGCGGCCTACTCGGCCTCGAAGGCCGCGGTCAACCAGCTGGCGCGCGTCGCCGCGCTGGAGTGGGGGAAGGACCGCATCCGGATCAACTCGCTGCACCCCAACATGGTCTTCGACACGGCGCTGTGGACGCCGGAAATCCTGGCCGCGCGGGCGAAGCACTACGGGCTGACCGTCGAGCAGTACAAGACCAACAACGTCCTGAAGACCGAGGTTTCCAGCCGCGACGTCGCCGAGCTGGCCGCCGAGATGTGCGGCCCGCTCTTCGCCAAGACCACCGCCGCGCAGGTCCCGGTGGACGGCGGCAACGACCGGGTGATCTGATTTTTTTGCCGAACCACGAAGGGCACGAAGCCTGAATCCGATCCGAAACCTCCTGGTCTGCCTTGGGATCGACCTACGTGATCTTCGTGCCCTTCGTGGTTAACCATCCCACTTTCCCCTCCCTTTACCCATGAGCACCCCCAGGAAACGCCCCGTCCACTATACCCTCAGCACCCACTGGGATCGCGAATGGCGCGAGCCCTTCCAGGGGATCCGCTATGCGCTCGTGCGGCTGATGGACCGGGTGATCGACGGCCTGGAAGACGGACGGTTGAAGGGGCCGTTCCAGACCGACGGGCAGTCCATCCTGATCGACGACTATCTTGAAATCCGGCCCGACCGCCGGGCGCAGGTCGAACGGCTGATCCACGCGGGTCAGCTGATTGTCGGCCCGTGGTATTCGATGCCCGACGAGTTCACGGTCTCGGGCGAGGCCCTGATCCGCAACCTGCTCGTGGGACGCCAGAGCGCGCGTACCTGGGGTGGCGTGCCGTCGAATGCCGGCTACGTGCCCGACATGTTCGGCCACACGAGCCAGCTGCCGCAGATCTTCGCCCTGAGCGGCGTCCCCGTGGCTTACCTGTGGCGCGGCGTGAATGACAGCGCGCACCGCAACTTCCTCTGGCGCGGGGCCGACGGCACGGAGATCCCGGTCCACAAGTTCGGCAACGTCGGCTACGGCACGTTCGCCCACCAGGTGAACCGCGGTCACGAATACGGCCCGCCCATCGAGGACAACCCGGCGGAGATGGCCCGCCTTGTGCGCGCCTTCCTCGACCAGGAGGCCGCGGCCACCGGGGTGGACGCGATCCTGATCCATGAATCGTGCGACCACCAGGAGTGGAATCCCCGGCGCTATGCGCTCCTGTTCGCCGAGTTCGCGAAGAGCAAAAAATACTCGGTCCGGCACACGAGCCTCGACGCCTACCTGCAGGAGCTGCTCCGGCAGCGGGACCGCATCACGACCGTGCTCGATGGCGAGCTCCGGGCCGCCGGCCGCGCGCATCCGGTCAGGGATCTGTGCGGTTACTGCAACCAGTGGGTCATCCCCGGCGTGCTCTCGAGCCGCGTGGGTCTCAAGCAGGCGAACGGCCAATGCCAGACCCTGCTCTGCCACTGGGCCGAACCGTTCACCGCGTTCGCGGGCGTCGCCCTTGGCGCAGACTTTGCCCCTGGATTCCTCGAGGCCGCGTGGCGCTCCCTGATGCAGAATCACGCGCATGACTCGATTGACGGCTGCAGTCCCGACCAGGTGCACAAGGACATGGAGTTCCGTTTCGACCAGTGTCGGATGATCGCCGAGAAATTGACCGTCGACGCCACGAGTCAGCTCGCCGCCAGCGTCGCGGGCAACCTGACCGACGACGAACTGCGCGTCACCGTGTTCAATCCGCTCGCCCGGGATTTCTCCGGTGTGACTGAGATCACGTTGGAAATTCCCACGGCGTGGCCCACCTTCAACGAGTTCTTCGGCTTTGAGCCGAAGCCCGGCTTCACCATCCATGACGCCAGCGGCCGCGAGCTTCCCTACCAGCGGCTGGGGCAGACGATGAACCGCATCCGTCAGCGCATCCGAACCACCCGGTTTCCGGAGGGCGTGATGAGCCATCACATCGCCGTCGCGCTGTCCGTGATGGTGCCGGCGCTCGGCTATACGACGCTCACCGTTCGGGCCGCGGCGCCGGGCCAGCCGACGCGTTGCCCTGACGAGCCGGCGCTCGCGACCGGCGACCGCTCGATGGCGAACGAGTTTCTCGAGGTCGTGATTGGGGAAAACGGCACGCTCACCCTCACCGACAAGCTCACGCAGCGGGTCTATCAGCGCCTGCTCACCTTCGAGGACCGGGCCGACATTGGCGACGGCTGGTATCATGGGATCGCGGCCAACGACCAGATCTTCAGCTCGATTGCCTGCCGGGCCGACGTGGCGTTGGTCCACAACGGGCCGCTGCTGGCCACGTTTCGCATCCGCACGGAAATGCGCGTGCCGGCGGAACTCAAGGCCGACGGCATGGCGCGGTCGGACATCTTCGTGCCGCTCGTGCTCGACAGCGTGGTCAGCCTGCGTCCCGGCCAGGATTACGTGGAGGTAAGGACGTCCGTGGACAACACGGCCAACGATCACCGGGTCCGCGTGCTGTTTCCCAGCGGCGCCAGGACCGGGACGTTCCTGACGGACACGGCCTTCGATGTCGTGGAGCGGCCGATTGCGCTGCCGAAGGACAACCATGAGTACCGGGAGCTGAATGTCGAAACGGTGCCGCAGCAGAGCTGGACCGCGGTGCACGACGCCAAGTCGGGCCTCGCGGTGGTGGCGGATGCCCTGCTCGAGACGACGGTGCGCGACACGGCGGAGCGGCCGGTGGCGCTGACCCTGTTCCGGGGGACGCGGCGCACGGTATTCACCGACGGCGAGCCCAACGGACAGATGCGCGGGCCGATGTCGTTCCGTTATTTCATCAAGCCGCTGGCCGGCGCGCCCGACCGCACGCAGCTGTGCGAGCTCGGCCAGCGGATTGCGGCCGGTCTGCGCGTCGTGCAGCTGCGCGCGGCGGATCTCGCGATCTACCGTCCGGAACGTCCGTTGCCGGCCACAACCGGGTTTCTCCGCCTGGACGGTCCGGCGGTGGTCACGAGCGCACGCCGCGTCGGTCCGGCGATGGAAGTCCGGATGTTCAACCCGCATTCCAAGAAGATCACGGCGGTGCTCCAGCTCACCGGCCCCTTGGCCAAGCGTCCCGCCGAGGTTCAGACCGTTGACTTCGAGGGCAATCCCCGGGGAGAACTGCCCGTGGTGAAAGGGGCGGTGACAGTGACGCTGAAACCCAAGCAGATCGTCACCCTGAGCGTGGCCGGGCTGTGAGCGAACGAATATCTGACTCCTGAAGCGGATCTATTTTACGGGAGGTAACGGAGGAAACAGAGAGCCGACGGCGGGCCATGGGCGAAGCCATCCTCCGTTTTCTCCGTTACCTCCTGCGAAGTGATCGGAGGTTGGCGGGTCGGTTGCTGGTTTGTCTTTACGACCGTAACGATCCTCTCCGAGAGACTCAGTCTCTCATCATTCCCGTTGATTCACGTCGCCGCGCCGTTTTATTCAACGGTTGACGATGCACTTTCGCGACCTGACTGAAGCCCAGATTCTCGCCCTCGCCGTCACGGCCGAGGAGGAAGACAGCCGCATCTACCGCGACTTCGCGGAATCGCTCCGGAAGGACTTTCCCGCCTCGGCCGAGCTGTTCGACCACATGGCGGTGGAGGAGGACGGACACCGGCGCCGGCTGATTGATTTGTACCGCCAGCGGTTCGGCGAGCACATCCCGCTGATCCGGCGGCAGGACGTGAAGGGCTTCGTCGTGCGCCGCTCCGCGTGGCTCACCCAGGCTTTCCGCCCGGAGCAGATGCGCGAGGAGGCGGAGTTGATGGAGATCCAGGCCCGGCGCTTTTATGAGGCGGCCATTCTGCGGACCACGGACGCGGGGGTCCGTCAGCTGCTGGGCGACCTCGCCCAGGAGGAAGGCCGGCACGAATCCGCCGCCGGCGAATTCACGGCGGCCCAGGCCGCGTCGGGCGAATTGAATCACGAGGACTCGGCGGCGCGCCGGCTGTTTGTGCTGCGTTTCGTGCAGCCGGGCCTCGCCGGGCTGATGGACGGCTCGGTGTCGACGCTCGCACCGCTGTTTGCCGCGGCTTTCGCGACCGGGAGCACCTCGGAAACCTTCAAGGTTGGCCTCGCGGCGTCGGTCGGCGCGGGCATCAGCATGGGGTTCGCCGAGGCGCTGTCGGACGATGGCAAGCTCAGCGGCCGTGGCACCCCGTGGGTGCGCGGCACGGTCTGCGGACTGATGACCGCCCTCGGCGGACTCGGCCACACGCTGCCATACCTGATCAACGACTTTCACCTCGCGACGAGCATCGCCCTTGGAGTCGTGGCGGTTGAACTCGCCGTGATTTCCTGGCTGCGCCGGCGCTACATGGACACTCCGCTGCTGTCCGCGATCTTCCAGGTGGTGGTGGGCGGCGTGCTGGTTTTCCTGACCGGCTGGCTGATCGGTTCGGGCTGAGGTTTACGGCTGCATATTACTTTTGTGGAACGGCGCCAGGGTGGGCAGGCACCTCCCGAGCCTGCCCATCCACTGAAAGGTTTGAGGACCCTGCCTATGGCTTGAGCAGCCCGTTAAACCGCGCACTGAAGTCTTGCGTCGCCTCCCGGCTCGCGGCCTCCATCTCCCGGTAGACGGCCAGCACCTTGCGGCCGGTGTCCGAGAGGACGGCGCCGCCGCGGGCATGGCCGCCGCGGCTTTTGATCACGAGGGGTTCGGTGAACCCGCGCTCGAGGCTCTTCACCAGGGTCCACGCCTTCATGTACGACATCTCCATCGCCTTCGCTGCTTCGCTGATCGAGCCGGTGCGCGCGATGTGCTCCAGCAGGTCCGCCTTGCCCGGGCCGAAGGCAAAGCTTCGCCCGCGGTAGAGACGGAGCCGGGGCACAACCGAGATGACCTTGGCGGACATGGGCCGATGCAATTTGGGGGGTGCGGGCTGGCAAACAGATTCAGGGGGGAGATCGAGTCCGGGGTGGAGCGCGTTGCCCTCAACGCGCTGGATTGGAGGGAATCCCAATCAGCGTCTTGGGGACAAGCCGCTCCACCTCTTCCACCGACCTATTCACTTGAAGAGGTCGGTGGCTTCGGCCAGTCATGGGAGCATGACGCGCTCGTTTTTTTCGAGACCCTGGCACTCTCTCTTCCTGCTCGCGCTCTGCGCCCTGGCGGCCCCAGGCCTGAGGGCGGCCGACTCCCTGCTCAGCGTCACTTTTGGCGACCAGCACCGGGAGGTGTCCGCGGCCGATCTCGCCCGGCTGCCTTCGGCGGAAGCCGATGTCGTGGACCACGGCAAGCCGCACCATTATCGCGGTGTGGCCGCCCGCGATGTGCTGGCCCTGGTCGGCATGCCGCAGGGAGAAAAATTCCGCGGCGCCGCCCTGGCACTCGTGGTCCGGGTGCGCGCGGCCGACGGTTATACCACGGTGTTTGCGCTGGCGGAGTTCGATCCCGCCTTCCGCGAGCAGACCATCCTGCTGGCCGACCAGATGGACGGAGCGCCGCTGCCCGCGAACGCCGGGCCGCTGCGGCTGGTATGTCCCGGTGACAAGCGTCCCGCCCGGTCCATCCGCCAGGTGCTTTCGATGGAAGTGATCTCGCTTGCGACCGGCGAACGGAAGCGCGTCGCCCTGCCGAAGTCCCAACCCTGACGATGAACCTGCGCCGTCCCGCCACCCAATGCCTGCTGCTCCTTGCGCTCGCCGCGACGGGTTCGGCCGTTGCCGCCGAGCTGAACGTCTTTGCCGCCGCGAGCCTGTCCGACGCGCTGCAGGTCCTCGCCGCCACCTACCAGAAGGCGACCGGCGACACCGTGCACCTGAACCTCGCGGCCTCCAGCACGCTCGCGCGGCAAATCAAGGCCGGCGCACCGGCCGACCTGTTTTTCTCGGCGGATGAGGCCAAGATGGATGACCTTGCCAGGGCCGGCCTGATCGTCCCGGCCACGCGGCGGAGCTTGCTGGGCAACACGCTGGTCATTGTGGTCGCGACCGATAGCGCGCTGGCGCTCAAGTCGGCTGCAGACTTGACCGGTCCTTTGGTGCGGCGCGTGGCGATCGCCGAACCAGCCACGGTGCCGGCGGGCATTTATGCCAGAGACTACCTCCAAAAGAGAGGCTGGTGGACAGCGGTCCTGGCCAAGGCCGTGTCCACCGAGAATGTCCGCGGCGCGCTCGCCGCGGTCGAGAGCGGTAATGCCGACGCCGGCATCGTCTACAAGACCGATGCGCTGATTTCGCGGACGGTGAGGGTGGCCTATGAGATCCCCGCTGCCGACGGCCCGCGCATTTCCTATCCCGTGGCCCTCGTCAAAGACGCTAGGAACCCCGCGGGCGCCGCGCGCTTCCTGACCCTGCTGACTTCGGCCGAAGGCCGGGCCGTGTTTGCGAGCTACGGCTTTGTCCCTCAGCCCTGATTTTCCGTGTCGTCCGATCTCTGGCAGGTCACCTGGTTCACCACGTGGGTCGCGGTCACCGGCACGCTCGTGATCCTTCCGCCCGGCCTTGCCCTGGCCTGGCTGCTGGCCCGGCGCCAATGGCCGGGAAAGTCCCTGGTCGAAACGCTGGTCGCCCTGCCGCTGGTGATTCCGCCGGTGGCCACGGGCCTGATCCTCCTGCACCTCTTCGGCCGGCGCGGCCTGCTTGGCCACTGGCTGGAGCACACCTTGGGCATCGAGGTCGTGTTCACGTGGAAGGCGGTCGTGATCGCGACGGCCGTCATGTCGTTTCCGCTGCTGGTGCGTACGGCGCGCGTGGCCTTCGAAAATGTCAGCCCCCGCGTCGAACACGTGGCCCGCACACTTGGCGCCGGGCCGTGGCGCGTGTTTTGGACCATCACCCTGCCGCTGGCGCGGCCGGGCGTGATTGCCGGCGCAGTGCTGGCGTTTGCCCGTGCGCTGGGCGAGTTCGGGGCGACGGTCATGGTGGCCGGGTTCATTCCGGGCAAGACGGAGACGCTGTCGCTGTCCATCTACCACTCGGTCGAACTCGGCCGCGACGGCGAGGCGGCCGCCTTCCTGGCGGTTTCCGTGGCCCTGGCCTTCGTGGCCGTGTGGTGCAGCGAGCGGTTGCTGCGGAGGACGGCCGCATGAGCCTGGAGATTGCCCGCCTGCGGCTGCCGCTGGCCTCGTTTGCCCTGGAGCTCGACGCGCGGCTGGACGCACCCGTCACGGGCCTGTTCGGCGCGTCGGGCGCGGGCAAGACCTCCCTGCTCGAGACCGTCGCCGGGCTGCGCCGGCCGGCGGACGGACGCATCAGCCTGGATGGCACGGTGCTCACCGATTCCGCCGCCCGCATCTTCCGGCCGCCGGAGCGCCGCGGGGTGGGGTTTGTCCCGCAGGACTCGGCGCTGTTCACCCACCTCGATGTGCGGGCGAACCTGTGCTACAGCCAGCGGATGCGCCACCCTGCCACGCCTCCCGGCATCTCCTACGAGCACGTCTGCGACGTACTGAACCTCGGGTCGCTGGTCGCGCGCCGCATCGGGTCGCTGTCGGGCGGCGAGCGTCAGCGCGTGGCCTTTGGCCGGGCGCTCCTGGCTGCACCGCGCCTGCTCCTGCTCGACGAGCCCCTCGCCAGCCTCGACCGCGAGCTCAAGGACCAGATCCTGCCCTACCTGAAGTTGATCCGCGACGAGTTCAAGATCCCGATGCTGCTCGTGAGCCACAGCGCCGATGAGATGGTCGCGCTCTGCGATGACGTGCTCGTGCTGGAGCGGGGCCGTTGCGTGAGGCGCGGCCCGCCGGCAGGGTTGTTTGTGGTCAGCCCGCGACCGCATCATGAGCTGGCAAAACCGGATGATCCCCGTCCATTAGTTTCCGGATCCGACTGATCTTTCCTGCCGTCACCCATGAAATCCTCCACTTCCTCCACCGGCTTCAGCCACCTCGATGCCACGGGCAATGCACGGATGGTGGACGTGGGGGCGAAGCCCGATTCGGTCCGCGAGGCGGTGGCGGTGGGCCGGCTGACGTGCGACCCGGCGACCATCCGGCAACTGCGCGCGAAGGCCCTGCCGAAGGGCGACGTGCTCACGGTCGCGAAGATCGCCGGCATCCAGGCGGCCAAGGCCACCAGCACGCTCATCCCCCTCTGCCATCCGCTCGCGCTCACCGCGGTGGAGATCGAGTTCAAGGTCGAGCCCGACGGCATCGTCGTGAAGGCGACCGCCCGCACGACCGGCAAGACCGGTGTGGAGATGGAGGCCCTGACCGCCGTGTCCGTGACGGCACTGACGCTCTACGACATGTGCAAGGCGGTCGACAAGGGCATGTCCATCGGCGGCATCCGGGTTGTCGAAAAACGAAAGTCATGAAGGTCGCCCGCGTAAAACTCAGCGACCGCGCCGCCGCCGGGGTGTATCCCGACGCGAGCGGCCCGGAGATCGAGCGCATCGTCGAGCAGGCGTTCGCCGAGCCGCTGGAGTGGACCCGTGTCCTGCTGGCCGACGACCAGGCCAAGCTCGAAGCGGAACTGCGCCGGCTGGTGGACGAGGAGCACTGCCTGCTCGTGCTGACCGCCGGCGGCACGGGACCCTCGGCGCGCGATTTTACCCCCGAGGCCACGCGCGCCGTGCTGGAGAAGGAGCTGCCGGGCTTCGGCGAAATCATGCGCCTGACGAGCTATGCGACCGTGAAGACCGCGATCCTGTCCCGGGCCACCGCGGGCATCCGCGGACGTTCGTTGATCATCAATCTCCCCGGCCGGCCCACCGCCGTGGCCGAATGCCTGCCGCTCCTCGTCCCGGCCATCGCCGAGGCACTGGACCACATCGCGGGTTTCCGGCCCAAACTCCGGACGTAACCGATGCCCTTCGACCGCTACAATCGCGACATCGACTACCTGCGCATCTCCCTCACGGATGCCTGCAACCTCCGCTGCGTGTACTGCATGCCGGAGAAGATGACCTTCCGTCCGCGCGAGGAACTGCTCTCCGACGACGAACAGCGGCGCCTGATCGGCCTGTTTGCCGCCGTCGGCTTCCGCAAGATCCGCTTCACCGGCGGCGAGCCCACGCTGCGGCCCGCGCTGGTCGACCTCGTCGGCCACGCCGCGCGCACGCCCGGCATCGAGACCATCGGGCTGACGACCAACGGCATCCTGCTCGACGAACTCGCCGCGCCGCTGCGCGCCGCCGGCCTGCGTTCGGTCAATATTTCGCTCGATACGCTTGATCCGGAAAAATTCCGCCAGATCACCCGCTGGGGCAGACTGGAGCGCGTGCTGGCCGGGCTCGATGCCGCCGCGCGCGCCGGGCTCCGGGTGAAGCTCAACGCCGTCGTCTCGCGCGGCAACAACGACCGCGAGGATGTCGTTGCGCTCGCCCGCTACACCCTCGAGCAGCCCTGGCAGGTGCGCTTCATCGAGCAGATGCCCTTCGGCAACAATGCCGGGTTCCAGACCCAGAGCATGGTGACCGAGGAGGAGCTCCATGCCGTGCTCACGGCCGCCTACGGTCCGCTCGAACTGGTCAACCACGGCCGGCTCGACGGCGAGGCGCGGCTCTACCGCATCGCGGGCGCCGCGGGCTGCATCGGTTTCATCAGCCCGGTCTCCAAGCCCTTCTGCGCCGACTGCAACCGCCTGCGCCTGACCGCCGAGGGCCTGCTCCGACTCTGCCTGCTGCGCGACACCGAGGTGGATCTCCGGCCCCTGCTGCGCGGGGGCGCCGACGATGCGGCGATCACGGCCCGCATCCGGGAGGCGGTCTTCGACAAGCCGTGGGGCCACGGGCTCGAGCAGCATCTCATCCCCACCACGCGCGGGATGTCGGAAATCGGCGGTTGAACCGGCCATGGCTGAACCGACGCGCCAGGTGCAGGTCAGGTTTTTTGCCGTGCTGCGCGAGCAGGCCGGCGTTTCCACGCTGGAGTGCGCGACGGCGGCTCGCACGCCAGCCGAACTCTACCGGGAGCTGCAGGCCGGCCGCGGACTCCAGTTTCCCGCGAGCCTCCTGCGGGTCGCGATCAACGAACGCTACGCGACCATGGAAACGCCGCTGGCGGCGGGCGACCGGGTGGTGTTCATCCCGCCGGTGGCCGGAGGCTGATGCCATGTTTGAACTGACGGACCAACCGATCGACAGCGCCGCGCTGCGCTCCCGGCTCGAGCGCCCCGAGGCCGGAGCGTGTGTGGTGTTCGAAGGCTGGGTGCGCAACCATCATGCCGGCCGGCCGGTCACGCAGCTCGACTACGAGGCCTTCGACGAGCTCGCCCGGATCGAAGGCGGGGCGATCACGAGCGAGGCCGAGCAGGCGCATCCCGGGTGCACGGTGCTGTGCGTCCATCGCACGGGTTCGCTGGCGATCGGCGAGCTGGCGGTGTGGATCGGGGTGGCCTCGCCGCACCGGCACGGCGCGTTTCTCGCCTGCCGGCAGGTGATCGAGGAGATCAAGCGCCGGCTGCCCGTGTGGAAGAAGGAGCATCATCCAGGCAATGTCGCCGAATGGGTGAACTGCACCACGGAGTCCGTTGCCGGCCGGCTCTCGCCGGAAAACTATTACGAGCGCCAGGCCTCGCTGCCCGAAGTGGGCGCGGCCGGGCAGGCGGTGCTGGCGGCGGCCGGCGTGCTGGTGGTCGGGGTCGGCGGGCTGGGTTGTCCGGCGGCGCTGTACCTGGCGACGTCCGGGGTGGGGCGGCTGACCCTGGTGGATGCCGGCCGGGTGGAAGTCTCGAATCTCCACCGTCAGGTTTTGTTCACCGCGGATGATGTCGGCGCCGCGAAGGTGTCGGTCGCCGCGGCCCGGCTGCGGATGCACAACCCGCTCATTCAGGTCGAAGGGCTGGCCGTGGAGGTGACAGCGGGCAACGTGCTCGCACTCGTGGCCGGGCGCACCGCAGTGCTGGACTGCACGGACAATTTCGCGACGCGGTTCCTGCTGCACGACGCCTGCCGTCAGGCCGGCGTGCCGCTGGTGCAGGCGGCGGTCTATCGCTTCGAGGGCGAATTGAATCTCTTCGATCCCAATGCGCGGGGCTGCCTGCACTGCCTGTGGTCCGGCCGGAAACCGGCCCAGCTGGAGACGGCGCCGAATTGCTCGGGCGGCCCGGTCTTCGGGCCGGCGGTCGGCGTGCTGGGCATCATGCAAGCCGCCGAGGCGCTGAAGCTGATCCTGCGTTTGACGGACCCGATCGATTTCAAGCAGACCCGCCTGGTCAATCTGCTCGACGCCTCATCCTATGGCATCGAGCGTCCGGCGGACCCGGCCTGTCCGGTCTGTGGCGTCGCTGGATTGCCGGCGCCCGGTGAAGTTGCGTCGCCTGATGGTTCTCCCGTTGTTTTGTCCGCCGAAGACGTGGCCGCGCTCGGCTTCGTGCAGACGATCGCGCTGTTGGAAGCAGGCGAGATGCTCGACTCCGCGGCTGCGCCGGCCGGAGCCATCGCGGTGCCGATGGCCGATCTCATCCGCATCCGGGAACTGGCGGGCAAGGGCCCGGCCGTCCTGGCCTGCCGCCGCGGCCTGCGGAGTGCATCGTTGGCCCGGCTATTCCGGCTCGAAGGGGTGGGGCGGGTTTATGCGCTCGCGGGTGGCCTGGATGCGATTCGGGTCGGCGGCGTTACGGCGTGATTCGCGGTGGAGGACGCGATTCAGGATTCCCAAGGATTGTCATTCTTCACCTCGCTCAGAATGGCAATCGGGTTCCTTGAACCCCTGCAGGATGACCACGTTGCTTCCTTGGAAACTGTAGCAGGGTTTGCCCCACTTCAATTCCTCGGTCAGCCCGCAGTGGAGAGCGATCGCCCTCAGTTTCTTCGTTTCCTCCCGCCACTCCGGGGTCTCGCGCAGAAACGTATCAACCTTGGGGTTCATGCTGGTTTTGGGTAACCGAAGCAGGGGTGTGCTCAAGATCGAATGGGTTGCGGCAATTGAAGCAACCCTTGGGGGATGGAGAAAGTCAGCGGCGCGCAGCGAGCCTTGTCGCTTGACGTTTGACGCACCGGTCGGGGTTTCAAGGATGGCTGCCAGGATGTACCTCTACTCCGTAATCCTCCTCATGGGCGTGCTGCCGATCGGGTCGTTGCTGATCGACGGACGGCTGCACCCCGGGGCGGGCCTGCTGTTGCTTGCCGGTAGCCGAGTTGCCCTTCAATCAGCAACGCGCCGCGTTCGCGAAATTGCGCGCTGAATACGAGCAGCAACAACAAACCAACCGCGCGCGGCAAAACATTGTCGCGCTTACGGCGTCTACGAAGCCATCCGGCGGCCCGTCTTTTCGAACATCAGCAGGCTGAATTCCTCGGTCGCGAGTCTTACGCGTGCGAGTTTTCTGGGTGCCAAATTGCGGCAAGAATCGACATGATTTTGGGTCGAATTCATTTTGCCTCACTTTGCGGAAACAGGGGGTGCAAGGGAGAATATGGGGGCCGCCGTGTAGCAAACGAAGAACTTTTGAAAAGTGAGGCAAAAACCGAATATCCGGTTGTTGCGGATTTATCGGCACTTAGCTCCTCTTTTGTCTTACCTCGAAAAAAGTTCTCGGAATTTTTTCGATGGCTGCCCGACATGGATTCGAACCATGACTAGGCGAGTCAAAGTCGCCTGTGCTACCATTACACCATCAGGCAGTGAGGTGAGGAAGGGCAACGGTGCGGCGCCCCGTATTCCGGTCAAGGCCGGAAACTCAGTGCCACGCGCCGAGGAGCGCGCCCTGCAGCGCGTAGATCGCGACTTCGTGGCCGAGGTTGATCGCCTGCAGCTTGACCGACTGGTTCTCCCAGACCGCGCCGTTCAGCAGCCGCACGCCCGGGCCGAACAGCCCGACGAAGGCGCCGAAGGCCGCGCCGTGCTTCCAATTCGGCGCGCCGTGCGCCGCGATGAGCACCGCGAGCCCGAACGTCCCGAGCAGCGTGAAGCCGAAGCCCTTGATGAAAAACGTCACCATGCCCTGGCGTTTCATCGCCGCTTCCATCGACTCCGGCGTGAATTTCATTTCCGCCATCCACGCCTTGCCAAACAGCGGACCATGCGACCAAAGGCAGCCGAGCACGAAGCCGGCGACCGTGACGATGAGGACATGAACATAGTTCAGGTGAATAATGGCATCTCTCATGGGGTTTGTTGGAGTTGAACCGGACGCACCCACCATAGCCGCGCCCCTCGAAAAGCGAAGCCCGCTTTCTGATCCTAGCTCAAGCGCAGGTGATGCGGCCCGGGGCCTGCTTAATGACCCTCAGTCGGCTGCCAGAGCTCAACCTTGTTTCCCTCCGGGTCCATGACCCAGCCGAACGATCCGAAATCCGAGTCCTCGACCTTGTCGAGGACCTGACAACCCTCTTCCTTCAGCAGCTTCAAGAGCCCCCGAAGATCCGCCACGCGGTAGTCGATCATGAACGGGGCAGTGCTCGGGGCGAAGTTGGAGCCGTCGCCGACGAACCACGCGGTCTTGCCATTGGCCGGGACGGTCGCCGAGTCGCCCCAGCGAAAGGCCGCGCCACCCCACGTCTTAACATCGATGCCGAGATGGGTCTTATACCAGGCGCGCAGCTTGACCGGATCCTTGGCCTTGATGAAGACCCCGCCAATTCCCGTGACGCGCTTGATTGCTTTCGCCGGTTGGCTTTTCGCCGCATCGGCCGACGAGGTACTCGTCGCCGGAGCCGTCGTGCCGGCAGCAGGCTTCTGGTCCTGGGCATGGAGACAGGAGAGGGGCAGGGTGAAGACGGTGAAAGCAGCCAATAATACTTTGGTCTTAGGATGCATGATGAGAGCCGTTATGGTGAAAGCTACGATCCTTGCGATACTGTTCATACATGACTCTTTCTGACGGCTCCACGAAAGTCGTTTTCAGTAAGACCCTGGCCCTTCGCCAGTGGTTAGCGGGGTGACGTGACCCCGCCAAATCAAGCCACTTTAAGAGTTAGTCTGGAGCCCATAAAAGGAACCAGACTATGAAAGGGAAACGCTACACCACTGAAGATAAGATCCGCATCTTGCGGAGTGCCG
>Ga0164296_1003431_pt1 | contig 14955 bp, 23 predicted proteins | sample GEODES057metaG_FD_113533 | JGI IMG/M metagenome (GOLD analysis project Ga0164296, IMG submission 113533) | Dystrophic lake water microbial communities from Trout Bog Lake, Wisconsin, USA - GEODES057 metaG | ecosystem: Environmental > Aquatic > Freshwater > Lake | place: USA: Trout Bog Lake... | reverse complement strand
TATACACTAATAATAAGTTTTTGCGTACCACTTGTTGACTCCTGTCGCTTCGCACAAGAGGTGGAAGGCTGCTCCGCTGATGAAGACTGCGTGAAGAGTGTTCTTTGTGTATTTCGAAACAAAATAGAACACTGCGACAAGGAGGATTCCGACGACAAGAGCTTCGATCAAAAGTGTCGAGATGGGTTTCATACTTAAAAAGAAACGGATATTTTTTTACAAATGTCAACCATCCATGTCGTGATGGAGACGCGCAACCGTTCTATCAGTGCGACCACTCTGCATACGGCTATGAATATCCACATGGCGTGTATGGTCAAACAGAAACATCTGGACGTCCACTTTGTCCAAGACAAATCCAGTTTGACCAAACTGATCAAGAATGGGGACAGGATCATTTGGATGGAGTATGGAACCAATTTGGATCAAGAATCCATTTTCAAGGCGGTGGATGATTTTCCACACGGGTTCCAAGTCCTGGTGTTTCCCTCTGTCAAGGAGGGGATCAATTGGGACAGGTTTGTACGTCGGACAAAAGCTGGTTCCCAGGAACCCAGTCACCAGCGTGGACTCGATTTTGACACGATTGTCGGCAAAAAGTTGAGCGATGGAATGTACGAGTGTCTCAAAACTTCTGCGCGCGTCTGGGCGATGGATGCCAAGCCTGTCGACAAGAAACTACGTGGCGGAAAAGTCCCAGTCACACTCCCACTTCTGAACAACGAAGCCATGTTCGACAGCCTCAAAAAGGAGGGAATCAAGATTGGCGTCTTGAGCACGTGCAATGTCATCTGTCACTATGTGCACGAGTGTCTGGGGAACATTCTAGAAGCGGCTGGAGTTCAAGTCAATCCCTAGATTTTATTCGAGTAGTTTCTTCCAATGTTTTTTACCACTGTCGAAAAAATATAATCGAGATGAGTAGGAAAAATGATTGACTGGGGCAAGCGTCTTGCAGAGTTGCAACGGACAGGTCGCCTGGTTGAAATTCGACCCAATCAGTGGTGCCTGTTATCCATGGGTCCCACGCTTGACAATCATGTGCTCTGGGAATATGCTCCCAAAAAGTGGAAGCAAGTGTCGAGATATGACATTCCCTTCTCTGTCGCACACGGGAATGGATTGATTTACGAAATGTATCCAGATGTTTGGGGGTTAAAGACACAGTGAATAGTATGTGTAAGCACATGGACCCTGTCAAAAAGTACATTCACGAGTCGTGGAAATCTGATGATCCGTACAGATTTCCAGGACCCCAACCCATTTCCATAGAGAGGCGTCATTTTCCAATTTTGAAACAAAATATGTATCTCGTGTGCGAAAAGACAGACGGTGTTCGCTACATTCTCATCAATCACCCCTTGTCGCCCAGCGTGACGTTGGTCAACCGTATGTTTAAAACGGAACACACGTGCAAATTGGCTGGGTTTCCAAAGGATACCATCCTGGACGGAGAACTCGTGACGCTCAAAAACGGAAAACTCTTGTATTCGGTCTATGACGCAGTTCGGGTCAAGGGAGTCGACTGTCGAAACATGAACTTGATTGAACGCCTGGAGATGGCGCGCGCAGCCATCAAAAGAATCATCAAGTCGAAGAATGATCCATTTGAAATCAAGGTGAAAACGATGGTTCCTCTGAGCGAATTGAAAAATTTGCCACCGCTTTCAGAATACGAGTACGAGACGGATGGCATCGTAATCACACCTGTCAACGAGCCGATCAGACTAGGGACACACGAGACGATGTTCAAGTGGAAGCCGCTCCACAAGAATACAGTTGACTTTATGATTAAAGACGGGAAGGATCTGTATGTTCAAGATCGAGGTGTTCCGTACAAAGAGAGTCAACTTCACTTGCAGAATGAAGTTGACCTTCCGGATGGAACCATCGTCGAATGTGAGTACGGGGACATTGGCTGGAAGGTGATCAAAGTCCGGACAGACAAGGACTATCCAAACAACAGAAGAACGTACACAAGGACGTGTGTGAATTTACAGGAGAATATACAGTTGTATGAATTGTGTATTTAACGATAACAAGCCATATAAAAACTTCCACTTGTCGGCGGCTCTTCTATTTCACGTACAGATTCGTCATCCTTTATGAACCATTTGTCATAGCGCTTGACCGCCATAGCATAGTGTCCACCCCACTGAATTCCCATGTGCAAAACAACTGCAAACAGCGACTTGCCTTCAAACGTGAGTGGGATTTCAATTTTAAATTTTTTTTGGTACATGGCGAACGTGAACATGATCACCTTTGGCCACTTGTGTACCTTTCGTTGGATAGCCGCCACGTTGTGTTTCTTTCCAGTAGAGTCTACATAGTCTGAAATGATGGAGTGTTTCAGACGGTCTTCCAGAATGGATTCTAATTTTGAATTCGAATTCACATCCAAAATTAATGTGGTGAATGTAGTTGTGGTCGAAGATGAACCATCCGGGTAGGTTGTCTCTTGGATCTCTTCACCGTTGAATATGTCTTGGATCAGTTTTTTACCAAGTGACTGTTCAAAGACATCAATGAGATGGACTATGACTTCTTGAGCATCGTGTTGACTACTATTTGCAAAGTGAGGGAATTTTTTTCTAAATTCAGAAAGTAAATTGGATGGATTGACTGGATCTTTTCCATCTTTGAGAAACAACTGTTTGGCGACTCGTTGGTATTCACGTGTGATTTCACACGGACCATCGTACGAGTTGAGAAACAGGTAATTACTCAAAGCTGGAACATGAGCAAGACATTGAATTGCCGAATTGAAATAACACGTGTTTCCGAGGTTTTCAAGACCTCTCATTTCTTATTCTTTCTTTTCATTCTGTTTTTAAGTTGAGAAAGTGCCATATTGTTTGAAGTGTTTATGTACCATTGCATCAAATATCTTCGGTAATTTTCATTCGTCTCGTTTGTGTTTTGATTTCTTGGAAGGTTTATTATTCATATATAATAGGATGACAGAATTTATTGGATTAGCTTCAGGCATGATCTGTGTTGTTGCTATGGCTCCACAGGTGTACAAGAGCTACAAGACGGGGTCGACTGATGACATTAGCACGTCTATGTTGATCATGATGTACATATCGATGGGATTGGGGACAGCCTATGGGTTTTTGATTCGACACGTCGCCATTTATGCGACTGATATTACACTTCTTGTGTTGTACATGATGATCCACTGTATCAAACTTAGAGAAAGTACACCCTGTAAAGATAAAAATGGAGAACAAGCTGTTTGCGATGTGGAAACCGCTGATCGACAAATACAAGGACCAGAATAATATCGAAATTGAAATTAGATTTGGGCGCAGATCAGGAAAGGGGTTCGATACAAATGTCGGCGAAGCTCGATTCATGAAACTGTTTGAAGCACTGGATGCATATACAGGGTGGGAGAACAAGGTGCAGAAAAAGTACGACGTGTACTATTTCAGTGACAACAAAAGGGTCCAGTTTAACGAAGAGACGGATGAAAGAGAAGCCATTCGAAAGCAGAGGGTACTTACGAATGACTTTTGTTTGGAGGGGACACCGTTCGACATCCGGCTTGGAATATCGACCGAAGAACCTTTCGAGTACGATGAAGAATCTGCAGAAGACCAAAAGTCAAAGATTCGATGGTCTTTCATTCGAAAGAATCTGTCGATCGATCTGACGCAGATTCAGGGAACACCAGACGACAAGGATGCCGATGAAGATGTTTCGTATCAAGTTGAGTTGGAAATCATCAACCCCAAATTGATACTAGACGATGCGACCTTATTCAACCTGTTGTACAAAGTGTTTGATATTTTGAAGTGTTTTTAAATTAAATAAGCATTTTGAGTGAATTCAATGCATTCCTTTCTGAAAAGTGTCCCAGTTTGTACATGTGGTTAAAGTTTATGATGAGCTGGTTGGCTTTCCGTTTTCTTGAAGGTGTCAACGAGTTGTATCTAATCTCCTTCTTGGCAGCATTTGTAAACTGAGTCATTTGCTGTTTTGTCAGTTTTTTGTGTGCAGATTCCCAGGCTGATTGACCTCTACTTTTTGGAGTTGAAATGTTTCCGTAATAGGCAGGTATCCGAGGTGGTGGCGGGGTTTTTTCGCGCGACGATGACGCTGAACTTCCATTTCCATAATTGATTTTCTTTGTTGACTTTCGCTTTGGCTTTGGCTTGGGTGGTGGAGACGGGGTTTTGTATTTGTTGCGTATATTCATCGCAAATGTCTTGACTATGTTTGCACTCGAGCTCGTCTTGTTCTTTTGACGCACTTGATTGTAGAATGCATACAGATTGTTTTCATTCTCTTTGGTCGGAGTCTTCCCTAATTTATTTTTCAATTGATTTGTTAAATTCTGTTTCTTCATTGTAGTCTCTAATTCTTTTGTAAATTGATTCTCATTTTCCTTTGTCTTTTTACGGGTCTCTTGGTGTTTCTTTGAACGTTCGGACGGTGCAAACAGATTCTTGACATGTTGAGGAATATTCATCTTGTGTTTGGCAAACCGTTTCTCCATAGTGGCTCTTCCTGCTGTAATATCTTGTGGAACTTGGTACCATGTTAATTTCCCTTGTGGATTTGGTGCAACATAAAATCCACCTCTTGTGTTACTCAACGATTTGGGAACGTTGGTTGGAGCAGTCATTTTTGCCTTGGGACTTTTTCTCTTCGGACTTTCAGTGATTCCAAAGTAGTTTTTGAGAGCATTCGGAACATTCTTGTTTGCTTTTCTGTACGCTTCGAACATCTTTCCGCGCGCAGATTGAAGCGCTTTATTTGACGGTTTTCCCGTTTTACTATTCTTTTTGAGTTTGTACACACGCATAGTTCCGTTCGCACCGGGGCGAACATATTCATTCCAATATTCAGTCAATTCAGCTCGAACTGGAGGCACACGTAAGGGATCTTCTTTACTTATTTTGCGCTTTTTCAACTCGCGGTCCAACTGTTCACGTGTTGGGAGAAGCATCTGATTCTTTTTCAGAACACTGTTTCCTTTGGCTACCGGGTGGATTCTGTTGTTTTTTGGGACATTTTCTCCTATATTGAGCAATTCTTCCCTTGTCATTTTGACAGGTTCCTGAAACACATTTGGAATACTTCCTATTTCCTCTTGGAAAAATTGACGAGCACCGATAAACCCAAGTTCAGATGAAACCAAAATAGTCCCAGATTTGAATATTTGAAATGCATACTTTAACTTGTTATCTTTGGTTATGAATTTCACTATGATATTCGATTTGTTTATCGCGAGACGTTTTGTCTTTTTTGGTGACACATTCTTTTGCTTCTTGGGTTTCTTTTGGGATTTCAGAAGTTTTGATGCACCTTTCCCTTGGATTCCACCACCCTCATAGAGTTCCGTTGGCTGTTCGGCTTGCTTCTCTGATTTCGACTTTGGAACGGTGACTTCAATTCGAAACTCTTTTGACGCAGCACCCTCCATCCGAACCTTGATCGGTATCAAATTAATTTCGTGGGAACACTTGAACTTACCTTTGTACAGAAAGTGAGGTTGTGTCGCGCGTTTCACGTTGTATTTGTTTTCAATCTCTTGAACAGCGGCATTTGCGTCTTCGCCTCCCTCAACGTTGATGCGCGCAAATGTCTGATTCTCGTGACCTATGCCGCCATTGTAAAATTTACCTGTACCGTGTTTCAACTCGATTTTATCGGGTACATTCTGTATTTTTGAAAAATACACCGTGACAAATGTCGACGTGTGTTTTCCTTCACCGTAACTGACTGGACTGTTTGAATTGGATGATGAAGCTGACACAGACTTTGTACCAGGTGCTTTTTTTAGTATCGTTTCTGGGAAATTTAAAAAGTACGATTCTGGATTTGTCATTCTAATATGCATCAATAATATTATTTGCATCCACCATCTCTACATCGGACACAATGTCCACACCGAACAAAAATGCAGTGACTGGATACAGCTTGTCGTTGTACGTGCGCGCCTCCGTCCTGACTTCAATCTCAAACGCACTGAATGGACCGGCATAGAAATCTTGGTTGAACTTGTGCTTTCCGAGAAAGTTTTCGGTACAGTGCTGGTTGAACACGCTGACAAAAGTTCTCTGAGGACAGAACAAGTCCTTTCCGAATCGAACCTTTTCTGAAGACAAAAAGTGAGACAGAGGACTTGTGACCATCGCCACTTGGTTCTGGATCGTCTTGAAGTACTTGGGCAACACGTTCCAGACGTTCTTGTCGCTGTACTTGGCGACATAGTCCAGGTACGCACGCAAACACTTTGCCATTATGGCTGGAATCTCGAGCTCCAACTTGTTTTCCAGGTGAGGATCCGCATCGATCACTTGTCGTGTAAAGTTCCAGGGAACAACGCGGCGCAGAACAGATCCAGAATTGTCCTTCCAGTTGGGCACTTCGTTGCCTCCAAGCATACCAGGAGTCTTCCACTGGATGCTGACTGCATTCTTAAACTTGCGTGCGACACTCATGTCCTCCCCTGAAACCAGCGACTGAAACTCCGCCTGTTCAAGCTGCAAATCCCCCTTGACTTCGGGACTTATAAACATAAAGCCATCGTGGATTGAATCCAGACCAAACTTCTTTTCGACATTGTTCGAAAGAATCTTGACATCTTCCAGCTCATAGAACTTTTTGCATACTTTGGTGATGATGGTGGACTTGCCAGACTGGGCGATGCCTTTGATGAATGGGATGACTTGCCAACCATCCAGCTCGTTCACATCGAAACACAGACGACCACAAAACACATACATCCAGCGGCAGACATCCTCCTCCAAGTTTTGGTAATTCAAAATCTTCTGCATGTGTGGTGTCGGAATGTCGTACCAGTCGACAACATCTGCGTACGGATCGAAAGGCAAGTCAAAATACTTGGAACTGACGATGGTCGGGTCAAGATTCGCAAACTCTTGACTCGTGTAGTCGTAAAACTTGATGGTGAACTGGTTCAGCTCTTCGTCCCAGTGCTTTCCGACCAACAGACCGTTGGTAAAAGACCAGACGTGTCTGTTCTTTGAAATCTCAGGAAACTGGTGGTCTTTGCAGTTGGTCATGTGGCGGACAACATCGGCGACACATCCACCCTTGGACGTCAAATTCTTCCACATGTCGTACTGAGTCTCCTTTTGGGTCGCATCGTACACGAAATCCTTAATCTCCTTGACTGGTCTCCAGGCGCGCGTGTTTCCAATCTGGAGGCAACAATGGTCTTTGTACCGTCTGTACCCCTCCTTGTACGCCTGGTCCAAGAGAAACAGGAGGAGCTCCTGGTACGCAGACTTTTTGTCATCAAATTCAGGCATAGGCTCGATATAGTCTGCATTTGTCGGAAAGTTGTACACGCAAAAGTTATCCAGCCAAGACTTGAACTGGTCGTACATATTCTTCCAGATTCGAATCAGTCGAGAAATTCGACCGACGATGGTCATTTCATTCTGGTTAATGTCAAAACTTGGGCGCAAGTGAACGCCCAGAGTGATTGCCCGGGCACGAATCGTACGACAATTGTTGTAAAAGCGGTCGCGACGTGTCCGGACTTGTTTATGGAGTTGAGGTGGATCAAAGTTGATGGGATAGCCGCTTGCATCACGTTGCTGCACATTCGGAACAAGAACATACCTCCAGCCGATTTCAGGGACGACAAAATTTTGAACTGCACGAAGATTGACTTCTTCTTCGCGTGATTTTAATTCATTTTCGATATCTTCCAGTGACCAGGTACTCACGACCATGTTGTTATTCGTGTTGTGAATTTCTTCTTCATGTTCGGGAGTCACTTGTTGCACAGTCATATCTTGTATGATTAGGATCCTTTTTTTTTAAGCCTCGTCCTCCTCCTCTTGTGCCTCAACAACTGGCTCAGGCTTGGGGCACTGGCATCCAGCCGTCTTCAGAGCCGCAAGCATTTTGACCATAATCTTGTTCTGCAGCTCCAGGCTGGTCGCGATCCGCTCGACACTGTCATTCAGGTTGACCAGGGTGGTTGCCAGCGTGTCACCCTCCTCAGTAGCAAGCAGGGATGTCAGAATGTCAACACCCATGTCCATGTCATCGTCAAGGTCCTCATCCTCCTCATCCAGGTCAATCTCCTCATCCTCCTCATCCTCTGGTGGTGGAGGCATCTTCTTCTTCAGTGCGGGTGGAACAGCCTGAGCTTTCTTGGTCGACATTTGATAGTGAGCAAGAAAATACAGTCTAGGGAAAAGCGCATGTGGACAACGGTCTGAAATTTTTTTCTCAATATAGAGTACCAAATGGCTGGCGGATTAATGCAACTGGTTGCCTATGGCGCACAGGATGTCTACCTTACCGGACAGCCCAAAGTTACCTTCTTCCAGGCTGTGTACAAGCGTCACACCAACTTTGCGATGGAGGTGATCCAGCAGACAGTGAACGGCTCAGCTGGCAACAGCGGTCGTGTGTCCGTGACCATTGCCCGCAACGGTGACCTTGTCGGCAACATGTACGTTTCTCTGTACCCCATTGTGACCGCGTACTCCAACTTGACCTCCAACAACAGCGTGTTCGACGCTTGCTGGATTGCTGAGCGTGCCATTGCCGCTGTTGAGTTGACCATCGGTGGTCAGCGCATCGACAAGCACTACCAGACCTGGTTCCGTCTGTACGCAGAGTGCTTCCTTGGTGAGTCTGACAAGATTTGCTACGGCAAGCTTGCCTCCTCCTCTGCTCAGACCGTCGCCCAGACTGGTGTGCCTCGTGTGTACCTGCCTCTGCTGTTCTTCTTCAACCGCAACCCAGGCCTGTACCTGCCCCTGATTGCTCTGCAGTACCACGAGGTCCGTCTCGATTTCGACCTGACCAACTACTACCAGAGCTACTTTGGCACCAACGCCGTCGAGGTGTGGGCCAACTACGTGTACCTGGACACTGAGGAGCGCCGCCGCTTTGCCCAGAAGGGTCACGAGTACCTGATTGAGCAGGTGCAGCACACTGGCGGTGACACCATCAGCAGCTCCAGCGAGACCAGCTCTGCTCTGATCCGTCTGAGCTTCAACCACCCAGTGAAGGAGCTCATCTGGTGCTACCAGAACCCAGCCACCAGCGCCACCACCAATCTCAACGCTATGTGGAACTTCTCCACTGCATCTGCCAACGTGAACGTGACCATCAACCCTACACAGATTGGCACAATTGCCTCTGGTCAGATGCTCCACGAGATTGGTGCTCCTCACCTGTACTCCAACGTTGCTGGCTCCAGCACCTCCAACGCCTACATGATTGAGGAGGGTGACCGCAGCAACACAGCCGTCGGTGGCTACGAGGTGGGTCCTCTGCACCAGTTCAAGCTGGTGCTCAACGGACAGGACCGCTTCAAGGAGCAGCAGGGCAAGTTCTTCAACCAGTACGTGCCATACCTGTACCACACTGGCACCCCATACGCCGGCATCTACGTGTACTCCTTCGCCCTGCAGCCAGAGGAGCACCAGCCAACCGGCACTTGCAACTTCTCTCGCATCGATAACGCCCAGGTGGCTTGCTGGCTCAAGACTGCGACCGTCGCATCCAACTCCAACTACAATCTGCAGAAGATGTTCGCAGTCAACTACAACATCCTGCGCATCCAGTCTGGCATGGGTGGTTTAGCCTTTAGCAATTGATTCCTCCCATATTCATTATTTTGTGGTAGGATTATTGAAAATAAAATTAGAAAAAACGGGCTTCGGCCCCAAGAATTGAATCACACTTCTTGGGGCTTAAAGAAAAATAGTAAAACATTTTTTGTATATACACTAGAATGCCAGCATCGGTCCGTAAAGATGTCATCTTTATCCATGTTCCGAAAACTGGAGGAACAAGTATTGGTGATTGGCTTGGTGGTCTTCTGTTCGATGGTCACCCGACGCTCGATATGCTTTCAAAATACCATGAAGACCAATTAACTTTTGGAATTGTTCGGAATCCATGGGACAGAGCGTTGAGCGGATGGAACTATCTTTTCAAAACACCTGGAATCGATACGAATTTTCAAAGTTACATTGATAAAACACCTGTTCCAACTTTTGAGGAATTTTTATTTCAATTGGACACTGTCAAAACAGAACAAGTCTGGTTCGACGGGACGACACCACAAGTTGCATGGCTCGATCCAGTCGACATTGTGCTCAGTTTTCACAATTTACAAAATGATTTCAAACACATTCAAAGGTATCTCAATGATTTCCGACCCCTCCCACACTTGAACGCCTCGACACCTCATCCACATTATAGATCCTATTATACTCCTGAAACACGCGCTCTCGTCGCCGACATTTTCGAACAAGACATTCGGACGTTCGGGTTTACATTCTGACTATCGGTTTGTTTTTACAAAATGAAACAAAGAGGATCACGCGCGGTGCACTCGACATGTTGATGGCGGCATGTTCCTGATTCGATCTGAATTTTATAAATGAATTGTTTGTTTGGGGCAGAAGGGTTTCGTTTTGGATCACATAACAGTGCGGAGGGCAAGCAAGACCAAGATGATAGGTCCAAGTGCCACACTCTTCATGTTCGACATGGGGTGAATCTGTGTGGAATGTAATCATAGAACGTTCGAGAATCAAAGACAGACCGACAGTGTACACTCCATCGATGGCTTCAAACACTTCGACTGTGTCCGGAAGGAGCTTTCGAGCGGCTGAACTGAACTGACCACTCATCATGATGGGAAAGTGGTACCACTTGTTTCCGTTTGTCAACTCTGGGCAGCTGAGCGTCCACTGTTCAGAAACGTCCAAGTGACTTTGCATCGTCGATTCGACTGTCGTATCCCACTGATCATGGGTTCGAGGTTTCTCATTTGAAATTCCTTTGATATTCATCATTTCTTGTAAAAAAATGTCAGAGTGGACTTTGATGTACTCAAGTACATCATCAACGTCCATTAGTATTGTTATGTTTTCTATTTTGGCTTGTCCAACGCATGTTTGTACCGAATCCGGCTGGTTTGAAATTCTGTTTCAAATAAAAATTATAGGCGTTCGAACTGGAAGACAATTCAATCACGTTTGTGTTCCGTTTAATCACATTCATCAATCTCTTTCCAAAGGATGGAAATGCTCCGAACAAGTCAATGTAGACTTTTCTTGGACCTTCGTTTCGAGCGAGAGCGAAAGCATACACGTTTCTTGTGTTTGGATTGACGAATGCCCACTTTTTGTTTGCGTACAAAAGTGACTGCTCATACAAGTGTGGTGGAATTCCGAGTCCTCTGTTTCTACGCAAAGGGACCAAGATGTTTGTGATGTTCCCACGGGCGTACGCTCGATTCAAATTTGAATTTGCATTTGAATTCCTTTTGACGACAATTTTGTTTTTGATATTGTTATACTTGGGAAGGTTTCTGGTGTATCCTGTGTTTGTCCGTAGTTTTCGGATCGCATAGTTCAATTTGTGTCGAGGGTAGGACAGACGTGTCGCCAAGTGTTTGTTTCCTCTTTGAAGTGCATTATAGTATTGTTTTGAACGGGGTCCATATTCATTCATATACTATACCCTTTCTAAAACTTTCCAGTCGGCAGTCAGTGATGAAAACTCCTCTTCGATGATTCGGATGCAGTCGTCAGAATCAAAGTGCGGCGAACAGCAAAACACATCCAGGTAGATGCAATTCTTTTCAGGGTACGTGTGTGCACTGAAGTGACTTTCTGAGAGGACAAGGACGCCAGTCGCCCCGAATGGTTCAAATTGGTGAAACGCGCGGTTCACGACTGTAAACTTGCACCGTTCAGCAATATGGTTCATGATGTTTTCCAGATGTTCGATTCTGGAAACCCAAACCCCATGGAGTGTACCTACGAGGTGTTTCATTTACTTTAAAAAGTATCATAGACTTTAAATGCCAAACAGCCCCCCATCACGATGAGCAGGATACCAACAATGAATTCAGCAATGTCTTGTTGGGTCGGAGGTTTGTCCTTACCAGCCAGTGTCATTGTGGCGACACCTTGAGCGATCAGAAGAAGAATCAGGAGAATGGCAATCAACTTTGTAAACTGGTTAAAGCCTGCCATTTAATATAGGATAGTAAAATAAATGGATGAAGATGAACATCCTGAGCTGAAACCTGCAGAACTTGTGCTGCATTTGATGAAAAAATACGATCGTTTGGATGTCGTCCTAGATAAAGTCTCACAGATTATGGAACAAAGGAACATCCAAGCAGTCGTGGAAAAAGTGAAGAAAGACGGATGTATTCACGCGGTCGACAAGTACATTGCAGAAGTCGATCCGGTCAGTCCTGAAGAGTTTAAGAAGAAAGTGTTACCTCTGATTTCTAGTAGTTATTGTAGTTGGCGCTGCCACCTGCCCCGCTGTTTGAGACTCTGAGGAACGACGCCCAGAATCCAATCAGGAAAAGTCCGAACAAAAGGCTGGCAGTAGCTTTGAGTGCTTCACTGGGATGTTGTCGGCGTACTTTGTCAGCAAAAATCTCGAGACCAGAGAGGAAGAGAAAGGCGCCTGCAAGGAATGTCAATGTGTCCTGGAGGACTTTTGTAGGCATATCCATTATTACTACATAAAGATATTTTATTCCATGAGAGTATGGAGTTTTCATACGGGGAGAGTCCACTTCAGATTGCTCTCGGGACACTTCTCCAAAGAGTTGTCGACTCGACACAGCAAACAGAGCCTGTGGAACCTCTTCCCGAAGTTCAACTTTCCGAAGACTGGAATGAATTTTCAAAAAAATTGTTCAAATATCAGGCTGAATACAGAAAGACTCTGGTTGAATCCAGACGTGTCAAGAACAAAATTGAAAAATTTGATCAAGCTCTGTCCGAGCTTGACAAAGTGTCGTATCTGTTTGAAGGAACTGAACTGGAAGACATGTTTCAACAACTTGTTAAAGAATACACGTCCGGTATTAATATCGACGAGCTGAAACAGAAGAGCCGAGAGTTGACTGCGCTGTCCCTGAAGATGAAAAAGGCGCTCGAGAATACAAATGCGGAACAGGAGACCAAATTCCAGTGTTTTGTGTGTATGGACCGGTATGTCAACGCCTTCCTTGACCCGTGTGGACATATGATATGTTTCACGTGTTGGAACTTTCATCAACGCGTCACATGTCCGGCATGCAGACAGAACGTTCGACCGAAACGAATTTATACATTGAATTAGGTGTGTTGTATTTTGAAATGAAAAGAATTGACCATTGACACAGGACTCTGTAGCACAACTGGATAGTGCACCAGCCTTCTAAGCTGGAGGTTGTGGGTTCGAGCCCCACCAGAGTCGTCTAAAGGGATACACACTGGACTTGTCAAGATGAATACTGTGTTCGAACGCGTTTTCAAACGTCTCGAGGGGTCCATCTTTGAACTCACAGAGGAACACAAAAAGCTCGTCTACGAAGAATTGGAAAAGATACCGGCACAGCAGCAGCCCTTGACGGAAGACGAAGCCTTTCAGTTCATTTATAGACTCTTGCATTGAGAGCAGTCAATTATTCTGTAATCAAGTACAGAATTTCATACACTTGAACATAGGTTGATTGATGTACCCTGATTTCAGTTTTTTTTACACTGTAAAATGATGCACCTTTGAATGGACAAATATGGTCAACACATTCGTGACATCGTTCGACCTGGACGAATGTGCCAAGTCCTTGGATTATCGTCGGCTTGGAAAACAACGGGTCGAGGCGTATCAGATTTATAAAGTGCTTAAATTTGGAGGCAAAGGGTGGAGGAATCATCCGGCAGTGTTGGCATGGGAAGGGCATCTGTGTGCACTTGCCATGTACACGAATGCGATGATTCGCGAATGGGTCCGACGTGGCTACAAGAACACCATGGAATTCCTTCCGCACTGCAAAAGTCCGCGGTTTCCCTGGTGGTGGGGCTGGGAACCCTTGATGATGTCCCACAAAGCATCCCTGAATCGAAAGATGCCTCAGTTTTATTCGTTCGAGGTTGGGGAGTATGCCAAGCACGGATACATCTGGCCGTCCAAGGTTCCCAAGCACTATCGGGTGGATGACCCGCCTTTGAGTCTCATCGCATCTTCGATAAGTTGATACTAGACTTGCTCTTTGGCACTCTTGGTTTTATCGGAGAATACAAAAGTGTTTTTGAATGAAGATTTTTGTTAGAAGCAGGTCTGGGAAGGGTTCGCCCGGGTGTGATTTGCTCTTGGAGCTGATTGATGTTTGCACGTAATCTGTTGATGTTGCGCTCCAGGACTTGAACCTGGTTGAGTGCACCCAACTCACGACGAATCAGGCGGGGCACAGCGGCAATCAACTGCGCTCTGGGAGGACTACCAGGCGGTGTTTCCATCTAATACTAATTAAAGAAATAAAACATAGAATACATATTCCCAATCTTAGCTCAGTGGTAGAGCGGAGGACTGTAGTGTTTGCTCGTCATCCTCCGGTCACCGGTTCAAACCCGGTAGATTGGAATCATTTGGTCCTATCGTATAGCGGTTAGTACACAGGACTCTGAGTTTGAAAACGGGTTTTCAAACCCACCGTGTGATCCTGGAACCTGAGTTCGAATCTCAGTAGGACCTGCGTCCATAGTCCAGTGGTAGGACACAACCCTTCCAAGGTTGGAACCCGGGTTCGATTCCCGGTGGTCGCACCTTTTGCTCCTGTAGCTCAGTCGGTAGAGCGTCAGGCTGTTAACCTGAATGTCACAGGTTCGAAACCTGTCGGGAGCGTTTTTCATCCGCAGTAGAGTGTATGAAAAATTCTCCGTCTAGTATAAAATGAGTATGTACGTTGGTGCCGGTCTTGGCATTGGCGCACTTGTTTCACTGATCATCGCGTGCAGCACCGGTGGAGCTGCTATTGCCGAAGCCAAGAAGGGCACGAAAATCAGTGACAACCCACTCAAAGGTGAAGTCATCAGTGCTGTCATCTTTTGCCTCTTGTGCATCTGTCTGACGTGCATTGCTAAAAAATTGTTTTTAGGTTGATTCGCCCATAATGTACTTGACCTTCTTTTGCAGATT
>Ga0164296_1003430_pt1 | contig 14955 bp, 23 predicted proteins | sample GEODES057metaG_FD_113533 | JGI IMG/M metagenome (GOLD analysis project Ga0164296, IMG submission 113533) | Dystrophic lake water microbial communities from Trout Bog Lake, Wisconsin, USA - GEODES057 metaG | ecosystem: Environmental > Aquatic > Freshwater > Lake | place: USA: Trout Bog Lake... | reverse complement strand
GATATAGAAAATGATGAGTGGGTATGGATTAAAGATGAACGCATAGACTATAGCAATTTTGATTTTAGTTGGTTACCTGATGCATGGGATGCAGATAAAACACATGTATTTTGTATGGCAGGCACACAGCATCTTGGTTATACTAAACTCATTAATACAAATATACACAATCCTAAAATTGTATATCATCAAAGCAATTTACGATTCTTGCCGCAAGTTCGTCCTGTAATTTATTGGCAAGATTACACCAATACATTCAATTTAGAAACCTTAAAAACATTAGCAATGGGCAATGAATGGACCTGGATTGCTGATCGCCGCATTGATTATAGCGAGTGGGATTTTGAATGGTTGCCCGATGGATGGGATACCAATTATATTCATTGTTTCACAATGGATGGCAAGAAACAGTTAAGTTATACGGTGCTTATTCATCGTGACGCTATTACAAATTTTATTGATTACAAATATCATCAATCGCCGTTAAAGTTTAGTGATAAACATGCTGATATGTGTTTTCTTAACACCAATACTTTTGATAATCCTTTAACTGCAGATTTTCAAGTTCGTCTTATTACAACAATGGAAGAATCTATTAAAACAGCAGTCAACAAAAGCAAACGTGAATGGTTGTGGATTTATAGTGATGTGTGTGAATATGATGATTTTGATTGGAACTGGGTACCCGATTTAGACCAGTGTGACCAGGTACATTGTTGGCCAAGTGGAATGTGCGAAAAAGGTGACACATTCCTAGTTCATGTTCCTAGTTTCAATAGTGATGATATTAAATTTAATTTTGAACACGAATCACTGCAGCGTAAACGTTGGCCTGTTATAAATGTGTCTCATGATAGTATAGCGTTAGAACTTAATTCAACGCCGCGACTAAATGCAATATACACTGTTTACTCTTATAGTGGTTTTGTAGATTATCCAGATGTATGTTTATGGGAAAAACGACCAGTTGTCAGCATAAATTGGAGCAATAGTACTTGTCTTGTTCCTCGTGATTGTATCGTTAAAAATGAAATATATGAGTATCCATATCTATTGCGTGAAACAGATTATGGATTTGACATTTTTGTTGAAGTTATATTCATTCACAATAATGAATCATGTGCCCAAGAAAATTGGTTTCGTTGCAAAGTTTTACGACCTGATTCAAAATTATTAGGTGGCACAAATGGCAGATTGCAAGCATATAAATCTGCGGCATCAATGAGTGAAACACCTTGGTTTATTGCTGTATTTGCAAAATGCCAACTATTGGATATCTTCAAAACATTAAATTGGCAACCAGATTATTGGCAAGAACCAAAACATTATATTTTTAACAATCGCAATCTTAATAATGATTTAGTATATGGGCACATGGCACCTATTGCTTATAATAAACAGCTTATGTTAAACAATAGTGGCGGTCTTGATATGACTCTTGCCCAACGACACACAACTGTACCCGTATGTATAAGTGAAACTGATCTTTCGTTTGATGTTTTTTTAATTTGGCGTACAGCATTTCGTGAGGTGATCAAACTTATTCATTACGGCAATATTAATCCAAGTATTGAAACTCAATATAGATTGCATAATTGGTTTAATGTGCATCATGGCATTAATTCTCATTGGCAGGTAAAAGCTGCGCATGATGCTAAGGATTATTACGACGTTAGTGGTGGACGTGAAGATGCGCTTATGTTAACAAGTGAATGGAACTGGTTAAAAGCGTATTTTGATAATCTTTATAAAGAAGAAATTACAGTTTGAATAACAGTGCTTACTTCCTGGTTTGTCAAATGCCAATGACTTGGTAAACTTATAATACGTTCGTTGCTCGTGATATATTCTGCCTCTGGGCATGGTTGATATCCAAATTGTTTTACAAACCCCTCCCGATTAAGTGGCTTTGCATAATGACTGCTACATTCAATGCTAGCATTTTTCAATGCTGTTTTGACACTATCGTATTTTACTGGCGCAATAGAAAATGAATAATAATTCCAAGTTCCCCATGGTTTGCGAATTGGCATGTCTATCTTATCAGAATAATTTCTGAAATGATTATAATAGGTTTCGCAAATTTTCATCTTGCGTATAATATGATCTTCAAAGTAAGAAACCTTTGCTACTAATGTGGCTGCTTGCGTAGATGACATACGAAAGTTAAGACCAGGTAATTCAATTGCACCATGTGGGCCACGTTCAGTTTTGCCCATCATACATGTGGCACTTAAAATAGTTGGATGAATTTTTTTACTTACAACAGCACCACCGCCACTGCCACCAAGATTTTTAAGTGGATTAAAACTTAAACATACGGCATCGGCAACGGTTTGATTATAATCTTTTGAACATATACCAAAACTATGTGCTGCATCAATAATCCATTTTATGTCATGCTTGTCACACCATTTACGAACTCGTTCTAAATCAACACCTTGTCCATATAAATCAACTGTGATAAGTGTGCTTATCTCATTACCATACTTGGTATACAATGCATCTAGTAATTCAACGTCAAGTAACCAACTGCTATCAATATCAACAAATGTAGGTATACAACCAGCAGCAATAACTGCCTGAGAAGTAGCGGCATAGGTGAGTGCTGGTAGCAATACACGTGAACCATGTTTGGTATATAGCGCCATAAGCGAGGCTATAAGAGCACTTGTACCACTGTTAGTAAGTTCTACATGTGCATCATCATACTTGACTCGTATATAACGTGCAACAGCATCATGTGCTTCGCCACTATAAAATTGACCGCTTGCAAATACAGCTTGCATACCACCAAGAATGAAACTTTGGCAATCTACATATTGCTCTTTAAGATTATAATAAGAAATCATTTGATAAGTTTCTGTATGCCATCTTCTAAACTAAATTTAGGAGTATATCCAAGATATTGAATAGCATTGCGTATGTTTAAAGAACCACGCTTGGGCATATCAAATGGTATACCATCACCATATAGGATTTTGCTTTTAGTATTTGTCCAACCTTTGATAATTTCAATAGCATCTTGTAGCGTTCTTGCCTGACCATAACTTACATTAGCAATAAAATTGTGAGTGTCAAACATTGCAGCATTTGCAATAGCCTGTGCTGTATCTTCTACATATGTAAAGTCAAGTGTGGCAAGTGGATCATCAACATGAATTGTTTCTTGATTTAATGCAGCACGAATCCATTTAGAAATTACTCTTTTATTATCATCACGATTGCCATATACTGCGGTTGGACGAATAATTACCCACTTATTTGCAATAATTCTAACAAGTTCTTCGCACATCTTTTTAGCCCTACCATAATCGTTGATAGGTTTAAGTGGCGCATCTTCTACAATTTCTCCACTCCAATCGCCATAGACCATGCTGCTGCTTATATAAACTATCTTGGCGTTAGGATAAGTTGTCAATAGATGAATAGTGTTTTGCACAGTATTGCGCCAAGCAGCAAGATTGTTTTTAGCAAATGTAGCTTGATTTGGTTCACCAGCAAGATGAACAATCACGTCTACGTCTTGAATGATTGTGCTAATAGAATCTGCATTAATCCATTCATCATATGCAAATTCCATATGACGACCACGTTCAAGATACAAGTCAGTATTAATAAAGCGAAGATCATCAATAATAGTGACCCGATGACCAGCATCTTTAAGACGCTTTACGACATGATGACCGATAAATCCAAATCCACCTGTTACTAATATATGCATGTTATACCGCCATTTCTGCTGTAATTGCTGGATGATGTTGATAATTCATAAGACGAATATCTTCTAACTGCGCTGACCAAATATCTTTAACATCACTTAAATCAAGATATGGCAGAGGATATGGTTTACGACTAATTTGTTCTTTTACCTGTTCAACATGGTTATTATAGATATGAACATCGCCAAATGTAAGGATAAGTTCTCCAACTTTTGCTCCAATTGTTTTTGCAACAAGATGAGTCAGCAATGCATAACTTGCAATGTTAAATGGTACACCAAGAAAGATATCAGCACTGCGTTGATACATTTGGCAACTTAAAGTATTATTACGGATATAAAACTGTGCAAACATATGGCACGGTGGCAGCGCCATCTCTTTAAGTTCGCCAGGATTCCACGCCGTAATAATATGACGACGACCTGTAGGGTCTTTAATAAGACCATCAATAAGTTCTTTAAGCTGATCAATTTCTTGATAATTTATTCTGTTAAGACCTGGTTTATATACCTGGCTTTCTTGTGTTACATAGCGCCAATGACGCCACTGTACACCATATACACGACCCAAATCGCCAGGATAAAGAGAATTTGGACGCCAATAGCTTGCGTTAGCGTTTGCAGTCCAAATTGTTTTCTTTGATTCATCTCTTGTGCCATATTGTATTTCTGCCAATCTTCGTTCATCACCGCTTCCTTCAATGAACCATAACAGTTCACTTACCATGGACTTCCATGCTAATTTCTTGGTTGTTACTGCTGGAAATCCATCGGCTAAATTAAATTTTAACTGTTCGCCAAACATACTTAGCGTACCAACACCAGTTCTATCTGCACTTTGTATACCGTCTAACAGAATTTTTTCGCATAGTTGATTATAATTTTGCACGTTTCCACACCTGAAATACTTTATCTTTGCCGTAAGTTTCCCAATCCATTTGGAAATTCTGTAGTAACTCTACCACATTTACGTTTACATCGCAATTATAATTATCATCAAATGTGGTCAAATATATCTGTTCAAATAAATGTTTGGTGCTGCCAATAAGTTTAGCACCACCAATAATCCATATATCTTTGTCGGAGTTGTTAGCTTTCAATACAGCTAAACTTTGTTCAATATAATTACCATGAATAATAGTGTGAGCATCACGAAAACTATCAATTGGTTTATTTGTTACTACGCAACAGTGGCGGTCTGGTAATGGTTTTGGCATTTTCGGGTCTAACCATGTATTGCTACCCATCACAACAATGTGATTGCGTGTATTGGTACTAAACCATTGCATATCTTGCTTGTCGTGTGGCCATGGAAGACTTCCGTCTTTTCCTAAACCGCCATTTTTATCAACTGCAAAAATAGCCTTAATCATCGCCTAATAATCTATTAGTTTTGGCACCAACTTCTTCGGACAACGCAATTAGATTAAGATGAAAATCTACCCGACTAATATCTTCGTCGTGAATTTCTAAAAATTCTTCAATAGTTCGTTCAATATCTTCTACTGCATATCCATTATTAATAAGTTCAACTACATCAAATATAGTTTCATTATCATTATCAAAAACAATATTAACTTCGCGAATAAAACGCATAGGAACATCTGATATTTCTATATCTGACATTAGATGTTCCCATCTTTCGTAAAAATCGTCACTAAAACGATTATTAGGCACGGGCAGTAGACTTAGTTTTAGGTGCTACCTTTGGTTTCGCTACTGTCTTACTTTTTTGTACAGGTGCTACGTCACCACGCATTTCATTAATTTGCTGTTGCATTGCTTGCATGGTCTGCATCATCTGCATCATAAGTGCAGTTTGATCTGGTGCTGCAACTGGAGCAACCGCAGGTGCCGTGTTTAACTTTGCATTTTCTGCAGCAATATCAACGCCCATATCATTTAAATTAATAGTTTCACTTGAAACTTCTGACCTATTTGGGTCAGCAATTCCCTGGGCATTTTCCATGCGGTCAAGACGCTTTACTGCCTCATCACCACGACCAACTTCATTTAGAAGTTTGTTGAGTTCGTCAAGGCGCATGCTGCTTTTTGCGTTTGGCGTTACCATAACATTATTTGCAGCAACACGTTTTAGATAACCTTCTGAACTTAATGCTTCAAGCATGTTTTGTCCATCTGCCATCATGCGACGTTGTAGAACGTCTCTAAATTCAAATGCAGATTGTCCTTGTTCACTTTCAAGAGTCTGCATAACATCATCGTGATATTTGCTTGGCATAATTTCACTATAAATGACCACTGCCATATGGTCTTCTGGCATTGGCAACTGGCGTTGCACAATGATTACTTTTTTACTGTTGACTTTGCCAACATGTTTAAAAAACGCCATTAATTTGATTCCTCTGTTGATTGTTCTGCTGGTGCTTGTGGTGTATTAGCAATGATAAAAGCTTTTACTTTATCGTATACAGCACCAACGCTGCTCATTTCTTCTGCACGGAAAGCACCACGCTGTGCAACTGTCTCAACAATCTGGACCAAGAATGCAATGTCTTGAATTCCGATAGATGGTGCGGTTGCTGGTACGTTTGCGTCCGTTGTATTTTCGTCAGTCATAGTAATCTCCGTATTATAGTAGTATTTAATCAAACAAAAAAGGCTCCGAAAATTTTTCGGAGCCTTGTGAGACTGGAAACATAGGAGTGAAAAAACAGTCTCAATCTTCGTAATAAGCGTGGATGCCAAATGGTGGTTCAATGGATTTGTTATACTTGTTATGGATAATCCATACCGTATCACAATAGTTTTCATCACCCCATGAACCATATGGTTCGCCATCAGTGAACACGATAAAAAGTTTTGGATTTACATCCTCGTTCTTCATCCATTTCCAATTGACTTCAAAGTCAGTGCCACCAAAACCTGCCGCTTGATAATTGATAAGGTCATCGCCATCAGCAGTGGTATAATCAACTGGATTGTGAATTTGAGTATCAAAGCACCAAATCTTAACCTTGTAGTCATCATAAGATTGCATGATGCCATTGATTTCACTAAAGAAAGCATTCAATTGGTCATTGCCAATAGAACCACTGGTATCAATCGCAATGCAAACATCAATCGCCTGATCCTTGCGCATGTTAGGCAAAACAAATCCTTGCGAGAACATTTTTTTGTTAGGAATAGTCCAAGTGTAATCATTCTTGATCGTAGACTGGATTTGTTGTGTGATAAGTTCACGCCAGTTAATTTTAGGTTGCGTAAGTTCATTGATCATACGCTTGATATTACCAGGCGTATTACCAGCACCTGCTGATTGTGCAGCAGCAAGCATTGCTTCCTTGAACTCGTCCTTGATAGACTGGCGTTCTTCTGGTGTCAGCGGGTTAGGACGACCGTTGCCCTTGCCATCCTTCTCATCTTTGCCATCTTCACCATCACCTTTTCCTTGTGAACCATCCATATGTTCGTCAAGCAACTGGTCAAGCAAATCTTCAATATTGATTTGCTTAGCATTCTTGATAAGGTCATCATAGACCTGTTCAAAGTTCCACTCGTCATACTTGCGATCATAAAGAACAGGCACGACTGTAATCTTTTGACCAAGGTTATACTTGATACAATCGGCGTTAACAACATAGTCCATTGCAATGTTGGCAATGTCACGATTGTAACCACGACCACGGTTCATATGATCATACGCACAATGAAGCAACTCGTGACAGAACAAGAACATCATTTGGTTAGTAGGAAGTTTAAGGATAAACTCGCTATTATAAAAGAAGTGGCGACCATCGGTAGCAGCAGTCGTCAACCAACTGTCAGCGTTCTTAAGGGTAAGACGCATGGCAAGATTGCCAAAGAAAGGTTGCTTGAGCACAAGAGCAATACGTGCTTTAAGAATAGCCTGACGTGCTGCCTCGTCTTGAACCGCATCAATCGTGTCGCTGAGTTTGCCAGCACCTTGTTTGATCTTAGCCATAATCATGTTCTCCAATGTTTATAACTTATAATACCATAATTATATAGGTTGTCAAGAGAAAAAATAGGGGGGCGACTAGCCGAGCACCCCCCTATAGTCTCGCCCTCACTGATGGAGAACGATGGGGCGAGATTTAGTCACGTACAGCGGCGAGGATATAATCGCCGTTCTTGGCATGATAATCCTTGTAGTTCTTCAAGCGGCTAGTTTTCATAGGCAACTTGTAGTTACGAAGGATAGTGGCAAGCATCATAACTTGCAATTCAGTGTCCATGTTATCAAGATAGAAACGGAACACGTTGTCAAGTTCTTCGTGCCAGGCAACGTTGTCGTTTTCTTTCATACGTTCGCCACCACGCTTGTCAAACGAGTCTTTCAACTCATAGCAGCAAGAAACAGTCAACGAATACTTTGCACCAATATCCTTGGCCTTGAGTTCCTTGACTTTACCAGACAGAATATCACGAGGATCAGGCATTTGGCTTGCCACCTTGCGATGTGCGGCAAACTTAAGTGCAACACCTTCACCAACCGTGCCAGATACAAGGTCATTAAGTTCCGTGTCTGCAAGGTCTTCTTGCAGAAGATCGCTGACAAACGACCATGAACGAGGCGTAGCAAACGATGAACCGCTCTGGCGTGGATCAAAGTTGAACAAATCATTCCTGTTGCAAGTTACGTATGCAACAACGTCAGGGTTGATAGCATGGTTCAATGCCCAATCATTCCAACTATCAAAGTCAACACGCAAGTTCAAGTGAACAAAACGGTTGGCAAGTGGCGATGGCATACGATACACAACACCACGGTCAGTATCACGGTTACCAGCGGCAACGATAACAACATTGTCAGGAAGTTCATACGTGCCAACACGACGATTAAGAACCAACTGATAAGCAGCAGCCTGTGTTGCAGGTGCGGCAGAGTTCATTTCGTCAAGGAACAAGAATACAACAGGATACTTGGCAGCTTCTTCTGCGGATGGCAGATCGGGTGGAGCATTCCACATAGCATTACCAACGGTAGGATTGTAATAGAGAACGCCCTTCAAGTCAGAAGGGTCCATAAGTGCAAGACGCAAATCATACAACTTACCACCCATGCTTTCGCAAAGGTCTGCAACCAGTTCGGACTTGCCGATACCAGGCGCACCCCAAAGGAATACAGGACGCTTGCGCCGAGCGCAAACCATGACCTCACGCTTTGCAGCAGCGAGGGTAACCGTGCGCACTTCGGAAAGTGCAGTGTCAGTGTTCTTAGCCATTGTGTTTCTCCATCAGTTGACTATAATTTAATATAGCATATTATTTGTAGTTGTCAAGCAGTTTTTTGCATCATTTCGCCAAGAATAAACTTAGCGATATTCATCTGCTGACGGATAAATTCATCTACATTTGGGTGCGGAATTGTTGGATTTTTTCTAGCCATCATTTCCTGACAATCGGAAAGGATACCTAAGACGACCATTTCTACGCCAACCAGTTTGGCAGAGATGCTGTTGATATATTGGTCACGGATATCGGCTTTGGTCATACCAAACATCGTAAGATCAGTGGCAGTCATGTCGCTCTCCATCAATTGACTATAATTTAATATAACACAGATTTAAGGGTTGTCAAGCACTTTTTTTAATCCGCACATAGTGTAGACGGGTTTGGTTATTGTCGTCATGCTTGTGGATACGGGCTGTCAAATTAATGACAGTTCCACGGTCTAACTGTTCCGAAAGCGGAAAACAGACCAAATTCTGGTCATTTGTAAGGGCGGTATGATACCATTTGTTATAATTGGCACTATAAACCGCTGATTTGATAGTCACTTCTGCCTCAATATTATCGCCAACCTGTCCAATATGGCGGCTATTTTCGGAGACAATACGAATTTCTTCACGTGCGTTTTCTCGTTTAACGGCGTTATTATAGGAACTAGGAACGCTAGCAATTAGTGCTAACGTCTTGAAATCATTAGCATTAATCTGTTTTTGTTCCGTCAGTAGAACCAAATTCTTCCAATAATCGTGCAATGTACCAGCAATAAGTTCAATCATCTTGCTGTCAAGATACTCACAAATTTTTTCAGCAAGTTCAATATCTTGCGGCAAAATGTTAAAGTTTATTATTTCTGAATTGAGAAATTCACGCATAAGTGCGCCATTGCTCAACTCGCCTTCTTTCGCATCATACCGCTTGATATACTTGCCATTAATCCGTTGGGCGGCTACGGCGGCAATTATGGCATCTTTAAGAAAAATTACATCGGACATTGCTAGTTCTCCATCTATAATGCTATAATATCATATAATTATACCTTGTCAAGCACTAAATAATCATATGTTAATAAAAGATATTATAAGTGAAGCACCCACCAAAAAAGGACCAGGCCAGAGTTATGGTGCCTTTCGAGCAATGGACCCTGAAACTTACGCAACAGTTGTGAATGTTCAAAATTGGAAGCGAGAACTAGAACAAAACAAAGCTGAAAGACAAAAAGAGTTACAAAAAGAAGTTGAACGTCCAGATAAACTTAGAATTAATAGTATAAACATTAATACAGATGCAATAGAAGAATTTGAAAAAACTAAAGATAAAAATTTAGCATATGAAATTGGAAAAAAATGGCATACTAGGTCTTTGCCAGAAAAAATTGTAAACGAAATTATTAATGATTCAGAATGGAAAAATATAATTCTTTCTATTTTTAATTTTGCGGTTAAAAAAAACAAAATTCCAAAATTAATTCCATATAAGAATATTCCACAAGGAAAATATTACGAAGTACAAAAAGAGAACGGTAAAAATTTAAAAATTTTGCATAAATTTGCACCCATTGGTATGGAATTAGAAAGAAGATTACAACTTATAATTGACAAATATCTTGAAAAATATAATATAGATAGGACAGGTAGACAATTACCACCCAAGAAATTAACTTAGTGTTTCAATAGCCTGACGTAAATTTCCGTCACAAATTGCTAAAATTGTGGATAATTCCCCGTCCATTAGGAATAATTCCCCCTTGCTCATTTGGTAAAACCAAGGATGGGCGTGGTAACGATCCATTAACACAAGTTCTTTGCCATTGACTTGATATTTTCGCCTATCAATGTGATGTTCATAAAACTTATAACCATAACTGCGCATTAGTTCAAAAGCAGTATTATTAAGTCTAAATCCAAAGTTTTTGTTGCTATTATACCAATAAAGAATATAGATATTTTTTTGATTTATGTTTGGAATTGGCGCATCATTGCCATGGGACAAATGATATAATTCATGCGTCCATTCAATTTTAGACTTGTTATTTTGTTGGATAAACGATTGATCCACTGTTCAACAACACTACGCTAAATTTAGTAGTTTTAAATTGTATATTAAGTTTCTTACAAAGATTAATTGCGTGACCTGGATTTGAGAAACTTGTTTTTTTATATTTTGGACCAGGATATTGTGCAAGCATGCTTGTAGTTTTAAGATTTATTGGTTTGTTATCGTAAAAAATAGCCCAAATACCTTCACTAGCCAAAACTTGTTCTGACTTATAAGTTGTCTTATTTGTTATTTCTGTTATAACTTGAGGCTTTGGTCTTGACATCGTTGAATATTTCGCATAATTATTTATCGAATCGAATCAGTGTTAAAATTTTTCTCCGATTAATTCTACAGTAATGATTTCATTTTGCGCAATTTTGATTTGTAACTCGTCTATTTTATTTTCAAGTTCAAGAACATATGCAAGAACATCAGCAAGTTCTTTTGTAACATTGCCAATTGTATCTTTATCAAACATCAGACCATTGCCTACAATGTTTTGCCCGCGATTGATAAATTCACGGATATGATATGTTCTAGGCGGTCTCATTACTTACATTCCTTAAACGTTCAGATTGTTCAATTTTAGTCTTATATGGACCATGATATGGATATCGTTGTAGGGTAATAAGTTTAGGGCAATACTCAGCAACCCAAATTTTATCATATTTTACAACATAATAACCAGCACAAAAATAACTACTACTCTTATTATTTTTAGTATAAAGTGGAAGTTTAAGTTTCACATTCCAAATTTGGTTATGGGAATTATGATTAGTAGGATAACCATAAACTTCATTATCTACCATTAATTTATTTTCACGATTTTTCCTGGCAATTACGATATTCTTTTTCGCCATCATTTCTTGCATGTCAGGAAATACTTCTACATTATCATCTACGGTGCAACGAACACCGCTAGTAGTTTGTGCAATGTTTCCAATACGTTCACCTTTATCGTTCTCAATAATCCAGAAACGGTTTTCTACAATGTTTTTAGCCTTGAGTGTCATCTTTACTCTTTCCTTCAATCATATCAAACAATGAATTATATTCAGAACGAATTTCAATGAATGAAGCCCATCCAATAGCGGCAACAATATCCATTAAAACACGATCTTGATCAAGGTTCCAGTATTCATAAATCTCAATTAAGAATACAGCAAGAACTGCCCACGGAAAATATTTTACAAAAAAATCACGCATATTGAGTTTCCTTTACAAGTGGTTTGCTGAGTATTTCAGCAATAGGTTGAACATTTTCACTAAGTTTAACAAGTTCATACTTACTGCAGAACTTGATTAATTGTGTACCAATTTGACGATTTTCTTTAGGATTAATTGCAAGTAGTGCAGCATCAATGGTATCACGAATTTCTTGTGGCTGAGCAGTAAGATCAACTAAAACACGGTTTTCTTCATAGCGATCAAGCACACGATGTTCCGTACCATTATGGTCAACCCACCGTTGCAACATCATGTTATTCCATGCATAACCCTTGCGGTCACGGTCAGCATAAGCTTCTGTGAGACCTACTTTTTTAGTGCTGCCTTTAGTACGAACACCAGGATTTGCAGTCATAATATTATCTGTTGGATCACCACGCATGCATTTTTCAAAGAGAATAAACTTAGGGTCGCCAACAGTCTTTGGTGCTTTAGTAAGTTTATCCACAACAGGTTTGCCGTTATCTTCAAAGAAACCTTGCAGGGTAATATATTGGTTGGTCATGCCATTATAGATGGTAACTTTATCACTGAGTAGTTGATAGAAGTCAGTGTCATTGGATAGGATGATATGTTCATCGTTGGAATGAAGCGCAGTCCAACGAGCAATGATGTCATCTGCTTCTGCACGTTCAACACGAATTACGCTACAGTTAGTACGTTCATCAATCCACTTGGTAAATTCACTATAAACTTCCCAAAACTCTTTATCTTCTTCTGCTTCGCGGACTGTCATCTTATTCTTGACAACAGCACGATTTGCTTTATAGGTTGTGTTGTAATCTTTACGCCAACTACGAGCCTCAAGCGCAAAAACAACATGGTCTGGTTTATGCAGACGATGCATCTTTTGTATGACGTTGAACATAATGTGCAACGCCAATCCAATCTTTTGCCAAGTATCTGCGCCACGTGCAGTTGAATGACGTGCACGAGCAAATAGGTTTGCTGTATCTACAAGAAGATATTTCATGATATTAATATAATGCCTGGTTAAGGGTTTGTCAAGTATTAACTTATTTCGCTACGACCATCGTCCAATCTTTTACGACTGATATAACGACTATTTTCAAAACTTGCAACATTGTTTGTTGGATCACTGTTTGCAGCTATATTGCGACATACATCTGTTAACCAATTATCTACGATTTGTTCAGAACTATCACCATTATAACCATAAGTTTTTAATAAGTCAACAAATTCTGGATTCCATTCAAGTTCCATACTACCAAGACGTGGATTTAATGGATCAAATTCAAAATTGACAACTTTTACATGTGGTTGAACTTTGGGTTCTTCAACTTTTGTTTCTTTTTTTGTTTTTGGTTTGCGTGGTTTTTTTGGTTTTGTGCTAGTTTGAGTAGAGGCTAGTGGTGCGCTTTCTGTAATTACAGCAGAGGCGTTAGCGTCATTATTTTTTGATTTACCAAATAATTTGTCAAGAAATCCCATTTTATACCTTATTGATTTGGAACACGATAGCAACGGCGTTCAACGCCGATGAAGTTACCCCATTGGTCAAAAATACGCTCACGGCGGCACTCTGTATGGAAATAATATTCATTGTCATAACGGGGTTGTGCCATTGCACCACCAACTATACCGCCGATGATTAATCCGCCTACAAGTGGCGCTACCCAATTACCACCACCGCCATGTCCATAATCACGACGATCACGCCATTGGGCATTTGCTGCCGTTGCGGTAACTAAAGTGGTAGCTGCGAGTAGGATAGTTAGGGTCTTACGCATGGTGGTTCTCCAATTGACTATAACCAATATAACATATTTATCGGGCTTGTCAAGGGTTAATTTAACCTTTTTTTATGTTTTTCTTCAAATTCTGCGATAACTTTTAAGGCATCAGTGGTTAAAACGGCAAATCCATCGGCAAAATCTTCTTCGCCAACAATTTCCGCATCTAGATAGTCATAAATTTCTGCAACGGGAATTTGGTCTCTGCCTAACATCGTTTGGTCTCTGATATATTTTAATATCAAGTATTCAATTTCTTCTTCCGTTAAGTCAAGTTCAAATTCTTTTTCCATTTTGTTCCTCGTAGGTCATTGATAGTAGGACCATATAATGATCCCACGCTTCTTTAAGTGCTGCATGTTCATTTTGAAGCTTTATTTGATCCCGCAAAGAAATTTTAAAAAATGCATCGTTTTCTAAATCAATGTTTGCATTAGTAAAAAAATCTTTTAATTTTTTCATGCGGTTAAATTCAAATTCTCGCCAACCAGCACTATCACGAGGGATTACACGACCTGTGTCGTATTCAAAATCTTCGTCCATTATCTATTACTTATAATATACTGAACAATGACTTCACTTAAACGCTGACCCAAATCTTCACCATCATTGATGACATGAAGTTCATTAAATGGACGATCTTTATGATCATCATAACGATGAAATTCTACAATGTAACCACCATTGGCAACATGTAGTTTCATATTGATACCATCAGCACCAATTTTGTTTGAACTTATTGATCTTGAGTTAGAATCAGTATATATCAAGTTGTGCTGTGCTTTTTGTTCTGCTTCCCAAGCCCGCTTTGCTTGTTTTTGAAACCACCGATCAAACCATCGCATCATTGGAATTTCCTTTCAATATCATCTTCTTCACATGCTTCGCCATATTGCGTTTCAATAATAACTAATGGCTCTTTGCCAATGTTTACAACTTGGTGCCAATGTCCAACGGGAATAGTAAAGGTATCATTCTCTTGTAAAATTGTAGTTTTAT